>Ga0114997_10003329_pt1 | contig 12641 bp, 25 predicted proteins | sample ArcticOcean_MG_C_2_FD_87045 | JGI IMG/M metagenome (GOLD analysis project Ga0114997, IMG submission 87045) | Marine microbial communities from western Arctic Ocean - ArcticOcean_MG_CB4_136 | ecosystem: Environmental > Aquatic > Marine > Oceanic | place: Arctic Ocean: Canada Basin | collected... | reverse complement strand
ATTACACTTTACCAACTGATGCTGAGATTGAATTGTTTATCAATGACCCAAACAAATGGAGAATTGACTATAGAGTAGGAACATCACAAAGGTTTCCACATCATAGTACAAACAATGGTCTTTATCAATATGATTCTTATCAGGGTTATTTCTCACAACACTGGTCATTTGGTGATCATCAATTATCTACGTCTATTGGAGCAGTCCATGAAACGTTCCCAGCTTTAGAGAATGGCTTTAGAGCAGTTGGACCGAACGTAGGTAAGGCTTCGATTACAAATGGTACGGCTAGTGATTCAGTAAATGTAACAATACCTGGATTAAGTTAACAATTTTAATAAGCCCTTCCTTTTTGGGAGGGTTTGTTATAAACATTTAATATTAATGAATAGAGATGAAAAACACATGCTAAAAGACTTCATAGAAGACTTCCAGCAGAAAGAGGAGAAACGGAAGATATTAAGAGGTAGAATTGTAAAAGCTTTAGACAAGATAGAAATGGAATTATACGATGACAAGGATTCAAGTAATGAGGGATTACTAACCAGAGTTAATAACCTAGAGGATGCAATAAAGGAGATTGCTAATATGGTTAAGGATACTAAAATACGTAATAATGTTATATTAGGTATAATAGGTGCTTTAACTTTAGCTATACTTTCTCAATTGTTTAGTCACTATATAAAGCTATTTTAATGAAACTAACTAAGAACTTCTATTTATCTGAATTTAACTGTAAGGATGGCACAGCCGTTCCTGAAGAGTTAATTAAGAATGCCCAATTACTGGCTTGTAATTTACAAGTACTTAGAGATATAACCAATGAACCAATGACGCTTAATAGTGCTTACAGACATCCTGCCTATAATCATAAGATTGGGGGATCATCCAGAAGCCAGCATCTTTTGGCTAAAGCTGGAGATATAAGAGCTACAAGCAAGTTTCCTGCTAAGGTTATATATGAACTTATAGAAGACCTAATTGAAGATGGATTAATGCAAGAGGGTGGACTAGGGCTATATAATAACTTTGTACACTACGATGTACGTAAAACAAAAGCTAGATGGTAATTTACTTTAAACGACTAACAGGCTTACTTAAGATTAATGGGATAGCAATATTTCCTTTTATCTTTATAAAGCGTGATTATCATGATGAGAAGAGATTGATAAATCATGAAAGAATACACATTAGACAACAGATAGAGATGCTTGTTATACCTTTTTATCTGACTTATTTTTATTACAATATAACCAGAGGTTACTGGAACAATCCTTTTGAATTAGAAGCTTTCAAGCATGATGAAGACTTGAGCTATTTAAAGGATCGTAAAAAGTATTCTTGGATAAAACACATTTAATATGAACGACAAGAAAAAGTACAAAGACATACATGGAACTACGAGAGTAGGAGATTTCCTAAGAAAGATCAAGAAGTCTGGATTAGTTGGTAAAGCATTAGATGCTGCTGGCTCATTAGCTACTGGAGATGTATTAGGTGCTCTTAAAGACATATTAGTAGAAGATAATAGTATGAGTGCAGAGGACCGTACTTTTGCGTTAGAACAGCTTAGATTAGATATAGAAGGTGAACGTGGTGTTACAGGTAGATGGAATGCTGATTTACGCTTTGGTAATTTTGTAACTAAAACTATAAGACCTTTTATACTACTGGCATTAACTTGTGCATTTATTACTGGGTTCTTTATGAAAGAATACCAAATGGATATCATTGGAAATATGCTAAGTATAGTACTGACAGCCTATTTTGGCAGTCGTGGAGCTGAAAAGATCTTTGGTGCTGAAAGACAGTAGTTTGTGAATTTATACTATATGACAACGTGTCATAGGGGGGGTTTAAGAATATAAAACTAGTATTACGTACAACTGTGAAGACTGCAAGTCTGAAACAGGTGGACTCTTCTACTATTTTAAACAGCTTCTATTATTTAAACACTTCTAATATTTAACACTTCTTATATTTATTCACTTCTACATATATGTAAAGTTGTTTAGTTATAGAAGTTTTATACAGAGAAGGGTTTATACTAGGAGCAGCTATAATTATAGAAGTAGCCTATTGCGTACAATGAATTGTACTTATAGTCTACGTAACCTTAAAAGAATTTGTTATATGCCTGTAAAGAAAAAAGTAGTTAAAAAGAAACCTAAAGGATTAAAGTACTGGATAACTAAAATGGATACATACTTTCATAAGTATATTCGTTTAAGAGATACTGATCGAGATGGATATGGAACTTGTTACACGTGTAATGTACCTTTAGAGTACAAGAAGACGCAAGCTGGACATTTCATAAACAGATCCTTAAAAGCTACTAGATGGGATGAGACTAATGTAAAGATACAATGTGCTAGATGTAACAATTGGATGGAAGGAAGACAGTTTGAATTTAGTTTAAAGCTAGGTCTAAAACTATCTAAAGCATTACTAGCTAAAAGTCTTATGCCATGGAAAGTAACAGAAGATGAGTATGCTATCTTAGTTGCTTACTGGAAGGGTAAGATGGAAAAAGAAGAGTCTAAAAAGACTTGGTAATAAGAGTCCCCTTAATTGGGGATTTCTTGTCATAATAAAGTTTGGTACAGTTATTGACATATATAAACGAAGAGCAACCAGTGCTATAAAATGGTAAGTATATTAAAGGGGTAGCAGCAATGTTATCCTTTTTTTGCCCATTTACTTGCACACGTCAAATAATTGTTGTATCATTGTAGAATAAAGTAAAAAACAAATAACTATGAATGCATTAGAGAAGTACGCAGAGTTAATACAAGAAAGAGATAGATACGTTAAGCACGCTCATGGTGATGCTATCAAGCTAATTACTCCTTATAGGAGAGCAGAGATAGTAGCTCATCATTTGAATGCAGCTTACACTGCTGACATCCCTTTAACTGCATCATTAATTAATATAGGTAGATCTGTTCTATCAGAAGCATTGTATCCTGAGAAGCTATCTAAAGGAGACCTTATAGGTGCAGGATGGACTGTTATAAGACCTGCATTAGCAGGAGGACTACTTAAACTACAAAGACAGTCTCAGGTAAAGATTGGTAATGCTCAATTACATAGGTCAGGACTTTGGGACATGTATCAGAAGACTCTACGTAAAGGTGCTAAGAAGGGAGATTGGTCAGCTTATATGTTAGCTGATGGAGATAGTGACTGGGTAGATGAATTACTTATGTTAGCTCCTCAAAGTGCAGAGAATCCTAGAAGTAAATTATACAATCATAAGCCATTAGAATGGGATGGTTTCTATCATCCTGAGTTCGGTCCTCTTAGTAATAGGTCTAATAAGAAAGTTAGAACTATGTTTAATGGTAAAGCTCAAAACTCTTTAGATGCAGTGAATAAATTACAATCTACTAAGTTCTTACTTAATGAGAATGTATACAATCGTATGTTAAAAGATATGATGCTTATTAATGAGCAGATAAAGGAAACTTCTGATTCGTCTATATCAACATCATCTAAAATGCTAGAGGTTCGTTCTATTATGAGATTAGCACAAGAGAATAGAGGTAAAGATATCTACTCACCAGTAACTGTAGACTTTAGAGGTCGTACTTATTACTCAGCTAAATACTTAACACGTTCAGGTAATGACTGGAGTAAAGGTTTGTTAGGTGTAGAACCAGAAGTTATAGGAGCAGAAGGATATGACAATCTATTAGTAGCAGCTATTGACTTTAGAGATAGAGGTGTAGAGGCTAAAATGAGTAGAGCTGACAAGTTGGCTTTAGCAGAATCTCAAGTAGATGACTTTATATCAGTAGCTAATGGAGCAGACTATTTGTATGCAACAGAGCCAGGTCAATTCTTAGCAGTTTGTTATGATATCAAAGGTGCTATGGATATGTGGATGGATTATGACCAGTTCAAGTCAGGCGTGTTACTATCTAGAGATGCTAGTCAATCAGGTCCTATGCTTATGGGTATTGCTACTCAAGATGAGATGGCTATGAAGTACACTAATGTATTAGAAGATACTGAAAGACATGACCTGTATGAGTACATGGGAGGCGTTATGCTGGACTTACTTAAGAATAAGGAAGTAGTTGCAGGAGAGATAACAGACAAGCCAGAGGAGACTTGGAAAGAAGGCGGATGGTATAAGCACAACAAGCCAGCTTTTGAAGCACAAGCTAAAGAAGATTTCCTTAAGTTATTCAGTGAAGATCCTGGAGCTATTCGTAAATGGGCTAAGTATCCTTTAATGTTATTTGGATATAGTGCTGAATCTTTATGTATTGCAGAAGACTTGTGGAATAAAATGAATGTTAAGTACTCTTGGTTAACGCCTATACACTGTCATTTCATTGCAGACCTTTTCTATAAGGCTTGTGAGAAGGCTATTCCTTCTGTATATAAGTTTATGCAGGGTATGAAGGCTTTTGGTAGTCACGTTCATAAGCTTGATCAAGATGTTTTAGTTCAATCTAGTTATGGTGGTTTTCCATTTATGCAAGATTACTACAAGTTTGAGTCTAAGTCTAAGATTTGTAAGTATACAGATAGTAAAAAGAAGTTTCATGAACATGAATTAATGTACAAGGAGAAGACTGACAAAAGAGATATACACTCTGTACGTAGTGGTACTCCTGCTAACTTAGTTCATTCTATTGATTCTGACTTATTAAAGATGGTAGTTAATGAATTTCCTCATACTATAGCAACTAACCACGACGCATTCTTTGCAACACCAGGACGTATAAACGAATTGGATACAGTACTAAGAGAATGTACTTATAAGATGGCTAGTTATGACTTAGTAGATAATGCAATAGGTCGCTATGGTTTAAAGGCTGAGGACTTAGGTATAGTTATCAATGAACTTAACCCTAAATTCAATCCTTTAGCTAACGAATTTTGCTACTCCTAATCTGTCATGACAACTGACACCCTGTCATAGGGGGGGTTTAAGAATAATAACAACCGAGCACACTTTGCTTGGTACATGAAGACAACGGCTCTCCACTTCTCTAGAGCTGTTAGTCTTCTTTTTAATTTAACATAAAACAAACACAATGGCAACGAAAAAGAAAGTGACTAAGAAAGTAGCAACTAAGAAAGTTGTAGAAGCTCCTAAGAGCAAGCCTGATGGCATAACAAGTAAAGATGGTATATACACTTACCTTTGCGACTGCGGAGGCGTTACAATGACTTCTATTAATTTAGACAAATTGAAAAGACAGGTAACTAAACTACAATGCAAATGTTAGTAACACATAGACGTAAGAATAAAGGCGTACACTCTAAGAACGCAAGTAGAGGAACTACAGGATATAAGAAGCCTTATAAAGGTCAAGGAAAGAAATAGCATAATCATTAGGTTATTCCAATTATTATCAGTATGTTTGTACTATAATTAAAAACAAATAGATATGAGTTACATGGATACAGCTTTCGGAACACCACCTTGGTACGATCAACCACAATTTGAATGTAGTGAGTGTGGAACTAGCATGGACGAAGATACAGATTACTGTTCAGGTACTTGCTTTGAAGCTTCAATGTTATGATGTTTAATAATAAGCACTTTCAGTGGGCACAAGAGAATTACTTGAGATTATATCCTCAAACCCTCGTAGACACGTACGTTAAGCATAAACAAGTTAATGGACGTAGGCGTAAAGCTTATATACCTTATGCGGAGATCATCATAGAAATCAATGGTAGACAGAAGAGAGTAGCAGACTTGCCTCATCTTCATGAGTTCTTACCTGATGGATGGAAATTCACACAAGACGAAGAGATTTACACAGCAATGAATAAAATATACAAATACTACTACGAGCGTGCGAACTAAGAAAGAACAAATAATTAGAGAGAGTGTTAGAGCATTCGGTACTATAGGTACTGTTGCCTTTTTATGTATGCCTTATGCTTTTGGAACGACTTACTTCCTTCCTTTAGCAGTGTCAGGCAATCTACTTTTATTACCTCAAGTATACAGAGCTAAACAATATAACCTTGTTTTACTCAATGTTATCGGGGGTTCTAAGTATTTATATGAATTATTATTACATTACGTTTGGTAGTGTCAAATATTATTCGTATGTTTGTACCAACAATAACAAATAACAATAACTATGAAAGACAAATTAATTAAAGTTCAACAGGAATTAAAAGCTCCTAAGAATCAATTCAACAAGTTTGGTAACTACAAGTACCGTTCTCTAGAAGATATCTTAGAAGCTGTAAAGCCTCTACTCCATAAGCATGGTATAGAGATGACTCTAGCAGATGAATGCTACGAGGTGGCAGGTTTGCCTATTATTAAAGCTTCCGCTGTATTAAGCGATGGAGAGCATGAAATAGTACGTTCAGCAGTTTCAGGTGTAGACATTAATCAGAAGGGTATGGCAATTCCACAAACATTTGGATCAGCTAGTTCTTATGCTCGTAAGTATTTACTTAACGGTATATTCTTAATTGATGACACTAAAGACGATGACGCTACTAATAAGCACGATAAGACTGCACCAGTAACAAGTAAGCTAATAACACTAGAAGACAATTCAGCAGAATTTGTTAAAGCAACTAGCTTCATGAAAAAAGGTGGTACTATTGGACAGATTAAGAGTAAGTATAGTATGAGTACAGAAGTAGAAAATAAATTAATTCAATCAACTAAATAACAGACAGAATGGCAACAATTATCAAAGTAGGTATCAAAGTATCAGACCTTAAGGCAAATGACAAAGGTTATGCAGACATCAATGTAGCAATCAATGACGACATTAATCAATGGAATCAGAATGCAAGTGCATGGAATGTACAAACTAAGGAAGAGCGTGACGCTGAAACTCCTAGAAAATATGTAGGTAATGGTCGAGTAGTATTCACAACAGATGAGGGTGTTACTAAAGTAGAGTACAAAGCTGAAACGACTAATACAGACTTTAACAAATCAAGACAAGACGCTCCAGCAGCAGCAGGATCTTCTGACTTACCATTCTAATCATATGATATCAAGCGTAGAATTACTCACACAAAAACTAATGGACGTCAAGTACAACCGTATCCCACAGGGATTGGGTATTGGACTCCCAGAAATTGACGAGCATATACGCTGGAAACGATCATCATTCGACGTTATAGTAGGTCATGCAAATACAGGTAAGACTACAGTTATTATGTACTTCATGGTAGCTTATGCACTTAAGCACAACTTAAAGTGGCTTGTCTTCTCTTCGGAGAACACAGGCTACTCTATAGCTAGAAAGATCTTAGAATTTAAGACTGGTACTCCCATCAATAAAATATCAGATGAGGATATCCACAAAGAAATGATATGGGTTAATGATCACTTTAGAATAATGGAGATTGATAAGCTCTACACAGCCAAGAGCCTCTTAGAGGAAGCGATGCAGATTAAGTTCGAGCAATTCGATTACGATGGCATGTTGATAGACCCTTATAACTCCTTAACAAAAGACAGCGACCTCATGCGTAAAGTAGGAGGACATGAATACGATTACCAGATTGCAAGCGAAATGAGAATGTTTTGTGATAAATTAGATGTGTCTATATGGCTCAATACTCATGCAGTAACAGAATCACTAAGACGAGTGCACCCTCACTCACACCAATTTGCAGGTCTACCAGTTCCTCCAGGAGCAGCAGACGTAGAAGGAGGTGGCAAGTGGGCAAATCGTGCTAATCAAGTATACACGATTCATAGATATATCCAAAGTCCTACAGACTGGATGGTGTCTGAGATTCACGTTCGAAAAGTAAAGGAAGTAGAAACTGGCGGAAGACCGACTAGTATAGATAGTCCTGTATGCTTACGAATGAGTCCAGGATCATGTGGTTTTACATATGCAGGTATGGATGTACTACCAAAACAAGAAAAAACAGTAATTAACGAAGAATTAACTTTAGACTTTTAAATATGACAGCAATAGCAATAGTAACATTATTAATTTTAGCATCAATAGGAAGTGCATTTCTAGTATACTTTAAAGAAGATGCAGACATGACTTTAACACTGAACAAGGGTTTCCTTTTAGGAGTAGCTCAGACGCAGACAATCATTGAAGATGAGAAAGAGATAGACTTCTCGTACCAAGTATGCTTAGCCGTACTTATAATCACTTTAACGTGGACTAGAGATGTTGAATAATGAGGAGATAAAAGATCTATGTGTATATCATCATGCGGACCTAATCGATTTAGTTAATTCTATCGAGGAAAGCCCGTATGCTGAGGACATAGTCCAGCAGTTATACCTTGAACTACTTACTGATATAGGTAGTGAAGATGACCTGACAAAGAGAATAAAGAAAATTATTGAGTCAAATGTTTGGTAGTGTCAAATATTATCACTATGTTTGTACTATAATTAAAAAACAATAACTATGAAAGATTTCAGACCAAGATTAAAAGGTAACATTAAGAAAGCTTATGATCATCTTACTAAAAATGAAGATCGTATCCTAGTAATAGGAGATTTGCATGAGCCGTTCTGTTTAGATGGTTACCTTAAGCACGCAAAAGATATGTATGCTAAACACAATTGCAACAAAGTAGTATTTATCGGAGACGTCATAGATAACCACTATAGTAGTTTCCATGATCCTGATCCTGATGGAATGGGTGGAGGTGATGAGCTTGACTTAGCTATTCTAAAACTTAAAAGATGGTACAAAGCATTCCCAGAAGCAGACGTTTGCATCGGAAATCATGATCGTATCGTAACAAGGAAGGCATACGCTGGAGGTGTACCTAAGCGATGGATTAAAGGTATGGCTGAGGTATTAGAGACTCCTAACTGGAACTATGGAGAGAGATTCGTTTATGATGATGTTCAATACATTCATGGAGAATCAGGTAGAGCTACTAAGAAAGCTAAAGATGATATGATGAGTACAGTACAAGGTCATAGACATACTGAAATGTTTACAGAGTATGCAGTAGGAGCTAACTATAAAGTATTTGGTTGTGCTGTAGGTTGTGGAATAGATCAGAGCAGTTATGCAATGGCTTATGGTAAACACTTTAAGAAATGTGCAATAGGTGTTGCTATAGTATTCGGTGGTAAATATGCACTTAACGAACCAATGCACTTATAATGGGAAAAAGAATGATAGAAGATAAATTAGATCAGCTTAGCTATTTAGAAGCTTTAGTTAAGCCAAAGGTAGATGACATTCAAGATGATGGTCTTTATTATAATAGACAAGTTAGCAACGGTGTCACTGTTAGAGCTAGGATAGAAGATAGAGAGAATGAGGTTAAAGATGACAAAGCTCTAGAGCGTAAGCGTACTCCAGTTTATTCTGGTGTGCTGTCTTACTTTCCTGATGCACTTAAAGAAGTCTCTAAATCATCATTACAAGGTCAAAAACAACATAATCATGGGGAAAAGTTATATTGGGATAAGGGTAAGAGTACTGATAATGAGGACGCTATGGTACGCCACCTTATTGATCACAGCGTTAACCCAATGGACGATGATGGTGTATTACACCTGGCAAAGGTTGCATGGAGAGCGTTAGCAGCATTGCAAATATATCTAGATAATCAAAACAAATAACATTATGCAAAGAAAAGAAATAGTAGTTAATATAGTGGCTTTCTTATTTACACTATCAGTAGTATTTAGTTTTATGCTACTAGGTGGTTGCTCAGTTCAAAGAGAGACAGGAAAGAGAATCTACAATGTAGAGTTTCAGTCACCAGTAAAGGTAAGAACATTAAACAAATGTGATGAGGGAAGTTGAGTTGATTAGATTCGGTTTAGCATTATTACTCCTATCAGGTTTGATGTTATACATTAGTTATTAGAGAGTTACGAAGGGAAGGCGAAAGTTTTCCCTTTTTTTTGTCATATATATTAGTTTATTCCAATTAATTGTTGTATGTTTGTACCAACAATAACAAATAACATTAATCATTTAAAAACAATACTATGACATTTACAAATCTTTACAACACAATCGACAACCAATTAGAAGATGACCAAAGAATTATGGACATGACAGATGCAGACTATGATTTAATCACAGCAGATCTATCTGACCCAAATGTAATTGATGCCTACATGGCTAATGACTTACAAGTAGTACACGAGACAGAAAGTTACCTATTAGTTAAAGAAACTGTAGTAACAGAAGGTGGATGGGGAAAAACAACTTATTCACATATAGATTTAGATGACGTAGAGGAAGGTTCAGATTGCTGCGGAGCTTCTGACTGGATGGATATGGGTATCTGTTCAGACTGCAAAGAGCATTCAGAATTTAACTAATAAATATAACAACATGACAGTAGAAGTAGAACCATTGGTAGGAGTTAAAGATTATTACACTGTTACCATTACAGACCAGTATAGTAAAGTAACTGTATTGACTCTAGAGAGATCGGAAATGAGACACATTATCCAAGCATTAGATAACGCAATTTAAAACAATAACTATGAATTACAAAGAATTAACACCTGAACAAAGAGCTAGACAAGTATTAGCTATAGAAGCGTTCAAAGAGCAAGTAGCATACGAGCGTTCTCAGAGACGTAAATTAGTTAAGGTAGCAAAAGACACAGTAAGAGGTTTAGTATCCTTATTAGTACTAGGAATGGTAGCAGTGATGTTCTTTAGCTGCGAGAAGGAGGAATTAGAAGTTCCTTGCGTATGGACTGAATTGACTATTGCAGGAGATCCTGTAACTGAGTGGGTATGCTTACCTAAAGTATTATAATATGTTAGAACACGACAGAACAGAAGAGTGCACTTGTTCTTTTTACTTAGAGCATTGCGTATGTCAACAAAAGGAGGATTAATTTAACAATATAACTATGAAATTACTAGACAATAAGGAGCATGATAAATCAGATCTTCTTAAGCAGATGATAGAAGATGACTTCTACTACAATATAATGAATGTTAAGATGGTTTTGTCTTATAGCTCTGCTAAGTGGCTTCTAAAGAGCCCTAAATACTTCCTGGAGCGATGCGATAAACCTATGAAGGAGACGCAAGCACTTAGGGATGGCAAATTAGTACATACAGAGATATTAGAGCCTTTAAAGTATCAGAATCTTAACTTTGTAGAAGCATCAAGTAAAGCTACTAAGATATGGAAAGAAGCAGTTGCTAAGTTTGGTGCTGCTGATACTTATAGCATGAAAGAAAAATATATCAATAGACGTGTCACAAGGGCATTTATAGCTAATGACATATGTAGAGCTTATGTTAATGAAGCTGAAAAGGAAGTTCCTGGTCTTATAACAGTTGATAATATACCTTTTAGAGGTAAAGCTGACCTTTTAGGTGCAGATTATGTTGCAGACGTTAAAACAACTAACGATGGAGTAGCAGAGCTTAATTTAAACAATGGAAGTACTAAGAATCAGTTTGAGTATGCTGTATCTAAGTATGATTATGATATGCAAGCCTACCTGTACACTATCATGTTTAACAAGCCTAGATTCATTTGGTTGGTTATAGATAAGGTAACATTAGACATTGGTGTATTCGAAGCGTCTAAGGAGCTCCTAGCAAGCGGAAAAGCTAAGTTAGATCATGCTATAGAACTTTATGGCACGTTCTTTGTAGATAAGCTAATAGATTTAGATCAATACCATATAACTAAAACAATATAATTATGTACAGACAGTTAATAGAAGATTGCAAATCAGACACCTTAGTAGCTTTATCAATGTGGATGTCTTATGACGAAGCATTAGAACTTATTAAAGGTTACGAAGCAGATGAACAATATGAAGCCTGTCAAGGTATGATGGAGGCTCTAGCATTACACGCTGGGGCTTCTAAACCTAATTGTAGAGTAAATAATATTTATTATGAGAGATAATAGTAAGGAAGAGGGTATACTAAAGCAGAAGTTTGATAATATGCAGGAATTAAGCAATACTGCAGAATTAATATTTTTGCAGGGTTTGATATTACAGTTTTCTGAAATGAAGCCTGACAATAAGGATTTACAGAAGATGGTTAGTGCTATCACTAGAGTGTCCATATACTTTAGTAAGATGCAGCTTGATGCTAATACATGGAAGCACCTACATAGTGACCTTAGACACGCTAACAGTAAGCTTGTGCTTGAGAATAGAGATCTAAAAGAGAGAGTAACCGAAGTAGAATCGGAACTCAAATTTAGTAAGCTATAGTTTAATTATATTTATACTATTGGGGGTGTCTAGTTTAATTCTATTTATACTAGTACCCTTTATGTATATATGTATTTTGATTCTTTTTATACTAGTATATGTGTGGAACTATTTTGGTCCAGCGTGCCGATCGTAGATTGAGTCGGTTTATACTATACCCCTGTTGAAAGGGTTTGTTATAGTGGGGTACACGAATCCACGCACCTTTGTCACTGACATTCTGTCATGACCTGACACTTTGACGCACGTTCCCCTTGCCCCTTTATTGGGGTTTTTTTGCGTCTTCATGGTCCATAGTTTATAGCCATAGCAAATGTATGTAATTAATCCTTATTTGTAACATAGCACAATGATACAACAATTTAACGACATAACCTAATTTATCAGTACTTATTTACTATCCTTTTTTAGTGTATATATATTAAGGTATAAAAATATATGTAAATTATTTACTCTTTTATTTGGTAGTTTAAAATAT
>Ga0114997_10003328_pt1 | contig 12644 bp, 11 predicted proteins | sample ArcticOcean_MG_C_2_FD_87045 | JGI IMG/M metagenome (GOLD analysis project Ga0114997, IMG submission 87045) | Marine microbial communities from western Arctic Ocean - ArcticOcean_MG_CB4_136 | ecosystem: Environmental > Aquatic > Marine > Oceanic | place: Arctic Ocean: Canada Basin | collected... | reverse complement strand
AATGAATTTAATAGAAGTAGTTTTTGGAAGTCCTAATGAAATAACTGCAAGGTAGGGAGTTCCTCCCATTGCGGCTATATCGCTTATATTGACAGACATTGCTTTAAATCCAAGCTGTTTTGGAGAAATCGTTTTTAAATCGAAATGTATTGATTCAATGAGGGCATCTGTTGATATGAGTTGTGAAGTATTTGACAGAGTAGAAAAGACCGCGCAGTCATCCCCGATTCCTTTTTTTACTCGTTTTGAATAAGTATTAAATTTAGAGCTAAGATGTTCAATTAGCCCAAATTCACCTAATTGTTTCAGGTTTTTCATTTCCCTCATGTATGAGTCAGCAAGGTAAACAATATTTTAAATATTTTATCATGGCAGTGGGGAATTAAGTTAGTAGCTAATGGATTACATATTGTAAACAAAGGTTTATATTTTCCCTTTAAAAAGATCCTGTGCCATGGCATCGATATCAAATTTTTTTTCAACTTTTATAGAAATTTGATCGCCTTCAACAAGCCCTGAATTTTTAAAGTCTTCAATCTGGAAAGTCATTTCAATATGCTCTTCTGTCGTTGGAATCCAGATAGTGATAGACCTTTGCCTATCAGTTTTGTTTGGTGGACTTGTGACTTCAGTGATTTCACCTTCCAATGTCATAGTATGATCCTCTCTTTATGTCGTCGTAGAAATTTTTAATCACGAGTTAAAAGTTATGATGGTTTCTTTGCAATTGTATTAATTTACTTGAGGTACAGAGAATCATTGAAAATGGTAGCTCGAAAATGCTCAATAAAATGTTTTGTATACCCATTGTTAACGGATGTACTTTATCTATGATTATTTTTAATTTTAGTTTTGCCTAGGAAAGGGTAACTTGTGTTGTGCAATTTTAAAGTGCAAATTAAAGATTAGCTTTAAGTGCCTATGCTATTTAAAATCTGCTACCAGCCAGACATGATAATCCTCAATCTTATGGTGCCAGAATATTGCATTGATGTTGAAATGAACAAGCCAGGCTGCTGACTCGCCTTGTTGACAAATCTTTTTTTGATAACGATCTTTAATTACCGAGACTTGGTCGCAGGTAGTGCTAGACCAATAGTAATGTCCAACGCCATCATCAAAAATTTGATTGATCCATGATTTTTTTCCTCCGGCATTAATAACTCGTTTTGGAGCAAATAATGTTTTTATTTCCACAAGGGAAGGGATACGCCAATTTGTGCGACCTGCATGACTAGAGGCGGCAGCTATTTTTTTCGCTATTTTTAGTTTTACTTTAGTAAGGTTCCCTTTCTCATCGAGCTCGCCCTTTTTCATCCACAATAAGTTGTTAACTGTATCGGTAACAGTACCATCCCCATTGTCAATGAACTCAGCTGGCAATAAATCTTCAATGGTTGTTTCCTTTACTTTTTTGCACTCTGCCAATAATGGGCCTGAGTTAGGGCATTTGTTTAGGATAGAAAAATGGTCCATTTTTCCAAGCATAGAGCAGATTTCTGATTTTTTACAACCGGCATGAGCAGGAAGGGTACTTAAAAAAAATAGTATAATAATTGTTAAAAATAATTTCATATATACCCATAGTGCACCAAGCACTTTTGTTGGATGAAGTATTTAAATATTAAGGTTTTATTAAATAGTACTATATTTTTATTTGGATAGAAATATTTAATTGGTGCTTGGATGCAGTGCGAGGTTGTTGTTAAGTAGAGTTAACCAAGCCATTAATTTGAATAAAAGTTTCTCTACTTTTAAGTGGAATAAAGGTTTCCGATTGAGCTATATCGTTGGTTGATGGGTCTGGATTTATATTGATTACTTTCGCGCCTCTATTTTTTAAGTCTAGTGCAATGTAATCATTGGTTGGAACCGACCCTGAACTACCCACTAGAAAGACCAAGTCGACTTCCTTTTTTATGAAGTCACGAAAGTTTGTTTCTTGCTCGGGATGTCCTGCATATTCTCCATCTCCAAACATAAGAATGTGAGGTCGGGCAATACCGTGACACTTTACACAGGTTGGATAGTTGGAAGCTTTCATAGATTTTCTATCTAAAGTGCAAAGGGGAACAGTTCTTTCTTCCCAAAAGCTATAAGAGCAAGCATCAAGGCACTGTAGTCGCCACATAGATCCATGCACTTCTAGTATTTTATCGGTTTGGCATCCTGATCGCAGGTGATAACCATCAGTGTTGGTGGTGTGGATAAACCCTTCTTTTAAGAGATTCTCCATCCAATGGTTGATGATTTTGTATCCTTCATGGGGGGAATTTTCATAGGCATTTTGTCGTCTCCATTCATAAAACGCCCATGCATGGGGGAGCTCATTACGAAATGCCCAAGGACTAGCCAAATCTTGAGCCTGAAGATTTTTTTCTTTAAATGGAGGGAAGTTTTTCCAGTAGCCATCTTTATCTCTGAAAGTTGGAATCTTTGAGTCTGCGCTCATTCCTGCGCTTGTAAGAAATAAAACTCGTTTCGCTTGTTTTAGTAAGCCTGCTGCTTGTTGAATAACATTAGGCATCTCCATTCCATTCTTTTAAGAATTGATTTAGATAGTCTTGCATGAACTGGTGCCTTTGTTCCGCAATATTTTTAGCTGATTGAGTATTCATTCTATCTTTGAGTAGTAAAAGTTTTTCGTAAAAGTGGTTAACCGTGTGCCCCTTGTTAGACTTGTAATGCTCAAAGCTTTCATGCATGACCGGAGGTTCATCTGGGTGGTAGATTATTCGGTTTTTATTTCCACCATATGCAAATGTACGTGCGATCCCCAACGCTCCAATGGCATCTAATCGGTCAGCATCTTGCACAACTTGGCCTTCAATCGTTTTCATGGGCGTCGCTACTCCGGCGCCTTTATATGATAGTGTTGAAATAATTTCACATACCTGTTCGATTAACTTTATGTCAGCATTATTTTTAGATAACCAATCAGCTGCTTTCTTGGGTCCAGCTGTTTCGTCGCCATCATTAAACTTCCAGTCCGCAATATCATGTAGTAAGGCTGCAAGCTCTGTGGTCGTTTGATCGGCACCTTCTTCTTGGGCTAATTTTTTTGATATAGACCAAACTCGGTAGATATGCCACCAATCATGGCCCGAGCCATCACCGGCCATCTTTTGTTCCACATAAAATCGTGTCGTCTCAATCAGGTTTTCAGAGTTCATTTTTAATATATTTTTTAAGGGGTAATGCGATTGTGTAGGAGATATGTTTTCTTGTTAAGCCTAATAAATTGGCCAATAACATAAAGATTATGGTTTTGTATTGTGATTAATTTTTTGGGTGGAGGCCGCACTCTTTGTGCTCGGCATTTTCCCACCACCATCTCCCAGACCTAATATCTTCTCCTTTGTCAACTGAACGAGTACAAGGAGCGCAACCGATACTTGGGTAATTTTTTTTATGCAAAGCATTGACCGGGACATCATTGGTTTTTATATATTCTTCCACCATAGCTAGTGACCAGTCTGCAAGCGGATTGATTTTAATCATGGTATTATGGTTTTCATCTTCAGCAACTTTTTTAACGTCGACGCGGGTTAATCCTTGGTCTCGGCGAAGGCCAGTAATCCATGCATCCAATCTAGAAAGTGCTCGGTTTAGAGGGTCTATTTTGCGAATAGTGCAGCACTCCTTTCTGTTTTCGATGCTTTCTCGAAAAGAGAAGAAACCTTTGCTCTTCTGGAGAATTTCGATGCCAGTTTTATCTGGAAAATAAACTGTTATAGTAATTCCATATTTGGATCGCGCGCGTTCCATAACTTCGTAAGTTTCTTCATGTAAACGCCCTGTATCAAGAGTGAATATTGTTACTTCGCCCTCTAGCTTTGATAATAAATCAATCAGGATCATATCCTCCATGCCAAAGCTAGAAGCGAGCCCCGCTTTTTTACCATATGTGCTGATGGTCCATTGCAAAATTTCCTGAGCCGACTTTGATTCAAAGTTATTTAAATTCATTACTCATTTTTACTACATTTGTAAGTAAAAAGGAAATCATGATAATGTTATAGGAAGTATTAGTTTTATTAAAAAAACTGGCTAAGCTAGAGAGCACGGTTTATAGCGTCTTACTTATTTACGATATTAAAAAAAATAGGTGTATAAACTTATCAAGCTAATGCGTGTATTCTCTTATACTGAGTTTTAACACCGCGGTAGCTATTATTTTTTGTTAATTAGCGTGTCAAAATTTATTTAAATGAAATACTTATCAATAAAAGATATTTTTTTACTTCCGTCGTTGATGGTTGTTTGTTCTATTATGGTTTCCTCCAGTCAAGTTTACGCGAGTTCAACAGGACCGGCCCTTTTAGCCGATTTAGAAGATGCTTTAGTGTCACTTGCCGATAAGGTTCGCCCTTCAGTAGTTAGCCTTTCTCCTTATATTGCTCCTTCTCCATCGGTACGTCGTCAAGGAGATCATTCTGGAATGCCAGCTAGCGCAGGTTCTGGAGTTATTATTGACGGAAGAGGTATCATTGTTACTAACAATCATGTTGTTAGAGGATCGGGAAAAGTAAAGGTTACCTTGCTTGGTGGAGAGGAAAAAATTGGTACGGTTTTGGGAACGGATGAAGATACTGATATAGCCGTAGTTCAGATTGATTCTGAAAAACCTTTGTCGGTTGCTGTCCTTGGTGATTCTTCTAAACTTAAGGTCGGTCAATTAGTGTTAGCAGTGGGTAACCCATACGGGCTAAACGATACGTTAACCTTTGGAATCATCAGTGGATTAAATAGAGAGAATGTCAATCTTTCTCGCTATGAGGATTTTATTCAAACAGACGCATCGATTAACCCAGGGAATAGTGGCGGCCCACTATTAAATATTAAAGGTGATGTGATTGGGATTAATACCGCAATTATTAACTACGCACAGAGTATCGGGTTTGCTATCCCATCTAATGTTGTACGCAAGGTGGTAGATGAGTTACTTGCATTTGGAGAGGTTCGACGAGGTTGGCTTGGGGTTGGAGTTGAATTGGTGACCAATGAAATCGCCCGACAGGTAAAAGGAAAAGCAGGTAAAGGTGTTTGGGTTAACTCGGCTTTTGAAGGTGATCCTGCCTATAGAGCAGGGCTCCGTAAGGGTGATGTGATTTTAAAAATTGGAGGGACCGATGTTGACACACCAGGTAGGCTGATTAGATTGATAGCGGCTTTTTCGCCTGGGCAAATGGTGAATATCAGTATCCTTCGAGATGGAAAGAAGGAAACCTTTACTGTGAAGTTAGATGATAAAAAAATCAAACCGAAAAAAATAGTCAAAAATTTACAGTTGGATAGTAAATGATTTCTTTAAGGATATCGAAGTAGAAGAGGTGAAAAATGGCAATGGAGTTTCTGTTTCGATGGTTGACTCTGGTTCTTCTGCAGAAAAAAATGGGTTAGAGGTGAGGAGGTTTATTAAGTCGATGAATGGCAGACTTGTCTCAGGCATTATTGAATTTAAAGGTGTTTTGGATTTTTTTTTGGTGAAAGTGAAATGCATTTGTTGATTCTTAGGGGTGAAAAAAAAAATCATATAGCATTAGTTAAAAAACATGTAAGTTGGTACTTGTGCAGGCAGCTAAAATAATGTTAGATTCACCAGTCAAAATCGACTTAGGTTTTTTGATAAGTTTGAGTACGTTATTGTTACTTTTTATACAGAATTTTTTTGACCAATATTTAATGGAGGAACAACATGTTACGTTGCGTCGCTAAAGATTTGAAGTTGTGGTATTCGCTTGTGATTCTAAGTTTAGTTCTTAGTTTTGGGCTAGTAACGAGCGCAGCTGCTGCATCTGATCACCAGGACAAGAAAGCGCATGATCGTCCAGCCTGGTTAAATAAGCTTGAAACCCAAATTGATTATGAAGATATGATGAGCGGCATGGAAGGTCGCCAGGACCGCTTAGATCAAACATTCATGAAATTGATGGGGCGACTGCAAGATAAAATCAAAGAACATGCATCTCCGGCATCATCGGGTGGTGGTTTTCACGACTCCTGGTCAGCACATCAATTACAACAAAGTTACTTACTTGGACCAACTGAAGCGGCAGCTAAAGTTTTTAGAGGTGCCCATTGCCCAAGTAACGCCCCTGTTAAAAAATATAATGTTAATGCCGTTAATGTTGAAATAACATTGAATCAATGGGGCGACTACTACCCTGGATATACCTATGTACTAAAAGAAGATATTCCAAAACTCAGAGCAGAGGAAAAGAAAAATGAAGTTGCTCGAGAGGATGAGTTGGACCCAGGTGCTGTGTCTAATGGGTTACAGGGAGATGTCATTCAACCGTTAGTTATTCGAGCCAATCAAGGAGATTGTGTTCGGGTTGTTTTTACCAATGAGTTAGAAGACGAGGATGCAGGTTTTCAGATTAATGGATCGGCGATGATAATTAGTTCCTCAGGATTACCTGCAACAGCAGCTTCTGCCGGCGGTATAACAGTAGCTGGTGAGTCGCAAACATTCGAGTGGATGATCCCAATCGATGAGCAGGAAGGAAGTCATATGATTCAGAGTCATGCTGGTCGAGATCCTTCCTCGCTTGGATTAACTGGTGTATTTATTGTTGAGCCGAAAGGTTCAAAGTATCTTGACCCCTGGGACTCAAAGCCAATGAGAAGTGGCTGGGAAGCCATGATTGTTAATGATGATGAAAGAGATTTTCGAGAATTTACAATCATATATCATGAGGTTGGAGATGAGTCATTTCGTCCGCTAAACCGTTTTGGTGAAATGATTCCTCAGCGTGACCCGCAGACTGATGCTTATCGGCCATCAGCGCGTGCTATAAATTTTCGCTCAGAGCCATTTGGGATTAATAATTTAGCACAGCAGGAAAAAAGGTTTCATTTCGAAGACGAGTCTTTAGCTTATAGCTCTTACACATTTGGTGATGCACCAACGACGATTCCACGTTCTTACCTCGGGGATCCAGCTAAATTTCGACTTGTGCATGGTGGCGGGGAAGTGTTTCACTCGCATCATCCTCATGGTGGCACAATTCGTTGGACACGAGCTCCACAAAGTATAGGTAATTTAACGAATCTGACTCAAGCTGCGTATGATGGTCCTGTCAAGTACCCAGTGGTTCGCACCACATCGGATAGAGTTGATGTAGCAGTAATCGGACCTTCTGAAACAATAGATTTAGAAACTGAGTGTGGGTCTGGATTATGCCAGCGTTTGGCGGGAGACTTTTTGTTCCATTGTCATGTGGCACATCACTATGTTGCAGGTATGTGGGGTTACTGGAGAGTATACAATACTCTGCAATATGGAAACTATCCTTTTGGTAGTACCGATATCATGCGTCCCTTGGCGGAACTTCCAGATCGAACAGGCAGAATACCCAAGGGAGTTAGTTCCGACAAAATTGCTGGGAAAACTATGGATTGGTTCGGAACCAAATTTAATATCGTTAAGACGGGAAAGAGTGATTGGACTAAAGAAGATAGAGTTGTAAATATTAAAGACTGGGTCAAGTACATGTTGCCGCCTCAGGGGCGCCCAGGACATACTGACGACGAAAAGGGTCAGATTTTAGCTTATGATGGATCAGTTTGGGACTATGACTGGAAAGGCACACAGGTTTTATCCGAGAGAGAGTCAACCGATAAAAACCCGAAATTTATGGCGCCACATCCAGGGAAGAGGCACCCAATCCAATTCAGCCCTCTGACTGGTAAGTTGGCGTGGCCTCATCACACACCTCACTTTGGGAAGCGGGTTCCTTTTGCGCGTAACCATGGTGGTGCTCCTTGGCTGGAGCCGTTCCGTATGCATACCGATCCAGGGGTTATTACTAAGACAGAATCTGGTAGCTCTCGAAGTGGTCCAGATATGGAAAATACAGGTGGTGCCAAACCTGGTGAGCAGGGACGTTGGAGTCTATGTCCAGCAGGTGCAGGTAGAAAACAGTACAATCTGCATTTCATCAATACACCGATTCAGCTTTCAGATGCGGTTGGAACGACTCCACCCGTTATCGATAAGTATGGTCTTATTTATGTAATCGATGAAGAAATGGCTGAGAAGAAAGCTGATCCAGTGAAAGCTGTTCCTCTAGTAATTCGTGCTAATGTTTATGACTGTGTTGATGTTTTGTTAACCAGTGAGTGGGATGATGATGATTTTACAAACTTTCAGATGTCGAAAGTTAATATTCATCCGCATTTTTTCCAGTTTGATAATCAAGCATCGGACGGGGTAATTACTGGGTTTTCTTATGATCAATCAATGCGGTCTTATAAGCAATTTGATAAGAAAATGAAGGATGGGCACCATGTAGGAATGCCTGTTCCGATGAATGCTAAATTGTTGAAGGATACAAAGGCTGGTGATACATCGGTGGAAATTGAGATGGCCCATGATGCGACACCTTATCATGTTGGTGCGGATATCATTGTAGGTATTGAAGTGCCTAATGGGAAAGACGCTCGGTGGATTACGTCGATAGATCCTGATCCAAATAAGGGATTTGCAAAAGATTTTAAGTATAAGATTACTTTTTCTGAAGCAATGACTCACGACCATAAGGCAGGACAATATGTTAGTACTGAATATGTCCGTTACCGTTGGTGGGTTGACGTTGATTTGGGGCTTGTCTTCTGGCATGACCATGCTTTTGGTGCAACTACATGGCCACATGGTGGTATTGGTTCCACAATTGTTGAGCCATGGGGATCAACTTACCACGATCCACAGACAGGTGAATTGATTCGAAGTGGTGCTGTGGCTGATATTCATGGTACCGAACCGGTTGCATATAATAGAACTGGTAGTTTTCGGGAACTGGTCGCACAGGTAAGTGATACTGTTCCTCATACTGCACAGTTGGTTACAGCGGGTAACCCTCCGGGGCTTACTCGTGAAAATGCTATAGCAGCGGGACAGTCAATTTCCTTCCAAATGCCAAAAACTATGCAGGACGTTGCCTTCCCTCATCTGAATGGTGGAACGCACACTACAGGAGGAGCTTTTAACTTTCGAAGTGCATCACTTACTGCGCGGCTGCAGTCTAATCCCGATGCATCTAACGTGTTTAGTAGCAAGGTGCACGGAGATCCGGCAACACCTATGTTACGTGCTTATATAGGTGACTCTATTCTGTTCCGTCTCCTTTCAGGAATGCAGAATGAGACTCATACATTTGTTGTTTCTGGTCATGGTTATAGACCTGAGCGTTATGATGGGAACTCTAGGGTAACTAATACTATCCATATTGGAATCGCGGAACGGTATGACCTTGCGACTACTGCAGGAGGATATCAAGAAATGGCTGGCGATTATCTTTATTACAATGGTCGCACATCGAAACTTTCTGAAGGTAGTTGGGGGATTATCCGAGTTCACGATAAATTGCAGAAAGATCTCAAGGCACTTCCCAACAACAAGAAGCCTAGAACATCCTCTAAACAAATTTGTCCAAAGGGTGCTCCGGTGAAAAATTTTAATGTGGTGGCGATTGATACCGCTTTGAAATTTAATCCCAATGCAGAGGATGAGATAGAGGTTGATTTTGAGAGGAAGCTTATTCTGGCGAATGCAAGTGCCAAGATCTTCGCACTTGAAGGAGAAATGGCGAAGGCGGCGGTAGATGGTAAACGCCCTCATCCGTTGACTTTACGTGCCAATATTGGTGAGTGTATCAAGGTTAAGTTGACCAATCGCTTGAAGAAGGGCAATGCCTCTATTCATGCCAATAACATCGCATTTGATCCATTAGATTCGCAGGGAATTAATGTAGGTAATAACCCTGGGGATCAGACGGTCAAACCTGGCAAGTCTAAGGTTTACACCTTCTTTGCACACCATGATTTCAACATCAACGGGGCTCTACTTTGGAACTTTGGAGATGTTAGAGATATTCGAGATGGTATGTACGGTGGAATAATTATTGGCCCTAAGGGTTCGGTGTATCGTGATCCTGAAACAGGAAAAGATATCACCATGGGTAACTCCTGGAAAGCTGATGTTATCATTGATAAGTCTTACCCAGAGAACCGTGATCTTGAAAACTACCGTGACTTTGCGTTATATTTTCAAGATGAAGATAATATCCTGGGAACTTCATTCATGCCTTACCTGCAAAATGTTGCGGGTTTGACTGGGGTTAATTATAGGCTTGAGCCTTGGACTTATCGTGAAGACGAGGGTTGTGAGCTAGGTAACATGTTTACCGCTTGTGTTGTAGCAGATCAAGATCCTGCAACTCCAGTTTTAAAGGCTCATGCGGGAGATCGAGTCATGATTAATATTTTTGGAGCTCATAATGAGCAGAACCAGATGTTTAATCTTGATGGTCACCAGTGGCGTCGACATCTTAATCAAGTGGGTTCGGATATGATTGATGTAGAGCAATTTGGTGGAGGTGAATATATTCAGGCATTTATCAATGCCGGCGGCACCTACAGTAACCCAGGTACTTATCTGTGGCTGAATGCAAGAACACCTTATCAGCAGGCAGGCCAATGGGGTTACTTTAAAGTGTTACCTGCAGGTGAACGTTCGATTCTTCCACTGGGTGGCGTGACTCCAAAAACTGGGAAGACAGCTTCTACGGGAGCGGGTGATGACGTGTTATCAATGAAATAAGTTAATATTTGATAGCTTTTACATTTAAATTTTCAGGGGAACTCTTTGGGGTTCCCCTGTTTTTAGTTTTTATTGAAATTATGTTAGACTTCTCAGTATTATGCTTTACATTAGTTGTTTTTGAGTAAAATTGTTTCATTTTGTTATTTTAATTAAATATTGATTCCATTGTTAAACTTTAGGAGGAAACTGGGAGATGAAAAAAGTTTTATTAGCAATATTAGTTTTATTAGTATCAATTTCTTTAGCGGGTACAAGTTTTGCGGCTAAAAAGAAAGGTTATGTAGCAGGAACTGCAGGCGCTGGTTCAATAACCGGTGTTGTTTCTCTTAAAGGTGCTGCACCCGCTCCAATTATGGAAGATCTCAATAAAGGCAAAAATGTTGATTTCTGTAAAACACATCCTGATACTAAAGAAGGCGGTATCCGACCACGTGTTAAGGTAGTAGCGACCGGTGGAAAATTAACAGATACAGTAGTATTTATTGAAGCAATTGATGGTGGTAAACCATGGGGAGATTTTGGTAAGGCTGCGTATGATTTAAGATGTGTGATATTGTTCAAAAAGTGCTTGCCGTTCGAAAGCCTACTAAAGCTGAAAAAAAGACGGGTGGTATTTTAACGGTTACCAATCAAGACGCAGATATTTTGCATAATCCTCATGGTTATTCAGTATCTGGCGCTAGCCGAAAGACTCTTTTTAATAAGCCTTTGCCGAGTCAAGGTGATATTGCAGAAGTAACTAAAAATATTGCGCGTTTGAAACAAAAAAAGGATAAGCATTTTTTCCTACAGTGTGATCAGCATAATTTCATGGAAGCGGATGCTCGTTTTGTTTGGAATCCTTATTATGCAATCACTGGAGGCGATGGAGCTTTTAAGATTGAAGGTATTCCTGCTGGAAAATATAAGTTAACTGCTTGGCATCCTTATGTTGGTGAGACCACTCAGGAAGTGACTGTTGGGGCCGGTGCAGTTAAAGCTGATTTTACACTTGCTGCTGCTAAGTAAATACTACTATTAGTATTTAGTTTTTATTAAAAGCAGTACCGGAACTTTTGTTCTGGTACTGCTTTTTTGCTTTTTATAAAGACTAGACTCAGCAAATCGGGGCACCCTTATTTTTATCTACTTCTTCAATCCATTGAGTCATACATGTGCTATTAATAGGGTCTTGAGGGGTTAATATTAAATTTGAAAGGTCATAACCCTTGCTTTTGGTATTTTTAATTATTCTAGATAGTAGTTCCTTTTCCATGATAGGTTTTCGACTAAGAATCCATAGGTTTTCTCTGTCTGGCTCTCCAATCACCGCATAATTATAGTTTTCTTCTAATTCTATCACCCAGTAATCAAGTGTAAAGGGCCATATAAACTGGACTTCCCACTTTGCTTTAATTTCAGGGTCAACCAACCAAGCTATTCCACTGACTTTGCTGATTTGGCCATCCATTCCATTTTTCCTGCAAATGTTAGTTACCTTTATGTTGTTCTCTTTGGTTAATTTGTAATTAGCGATCATATAGAAACAACCTTTTTCTGGGAACCAAGGGTTATGTGCAATTTCATACCAAGTTCCTTGAAATTTTTTAAGATCTAGAGAAGAAACAACCTCTAATTTTCTACTTTCTAAAGAATATGCAGATTCCATATAAAGTGGATTTATTAAAGCTAGGTTTAAAATTAGTATGATATAAATTTGCTTCATTTTTTTGACTGATTGTTATAATTTTTAGTTAAGAAAATACTATATTTTACTATCATGTGATTGTAGAGAAAATTTCAACTAAGTTTATTTATGCTTAAAGGTAACATTGATATTCCTTTTTTAATCATTTTTACAGTTTATTCTTTATTTTTAAATTAATTTTTATCTGGGTATTAACTATGATTATTAATATCATTTGGTAGTTGACAATTTAATTTGTATTAGTATTGTATTGATAATAAGTATCAGTATCAGTATCAGTATCAGTATCAGTATCAGTATGAGTATCAGTATTAAGTATTAATTAGAATACATTGGAAACATATTATT
>Ga0114997_10003327_pt1 | contig 12644 bp, 11 predicted proteins | sample ArcticOcean_MG_C_2_FD_87045 | JGI IMG/M metagenome (GOLD analysis project Ga0114997, IMG submission 87045) | Marine microbial communities from western Arctic Ocean - ArcticOcean_MG_CB4_136 | ecosystem: Environmental > Aquatic > Marine > Oceanic | place: Arctic Ocean: Canada Basin | collected... | reverse complement strand
TCCGTAATTATCTCTTAGGTCAATAAATAAAAGATTTCCATGATTTCTTTTTTTATTAATCCATCCAGATAATACAATTTCTTGTCCACTGTTATTTTTACTTAATTCATTACACTTATGTGTTCTATACTTATTCACTTATTCCTCTAATGCTTCGTTAATAATCTTAAAATCAATAGATTTTTTTTTTTTTAAACTAATCTTGTCAATTTTATATATGAATTCAAATATTTTGCCATACGATCTCTCAACTCTTTTAATTATAAAATCAATCAATTTTTTATCTAAAGTAATCTGTCTATCAGATAAGTTTTTAAGTATTAGCGCAAACATCAATTCATCATCAGGGTTTTCAATTTTTGCTAAAAGACAGTTTTTTGTTCTAGATTTAAGATCTTTAAGCTTAAAATTAATTATTGATACTGGTTCTGAAGATGTAATTATCAAAAATTTATTATCTTGATCAATGATATTAAAGAGGCTGTAGATTAGTTTCTCATTAACTTTTAAATTTAAATTTTCTAAAACAATATTTTGATAAGGCTTAATTGTTTTTAAAGTCTCATCATTAAGTAAATTTGATTCAATCTTAATTCCATCAAATTTTTTTAAAAAAATATTAGTTAAATGAGTTTTTCCAGAAAATTTCTCTCCACTTATATTTAAAAAGTTTTTTTCCCATTTTGGCCAATTATTTATTATTTCAAAGGGATAAAAATTACTTTTTCCAACGTAAAAATCATCATCTTTAAAATTTTGTTCATAGTCAAAATCTAACAATAATTGATTTAAACTTTTCACTTAACTACCCAAACATTATTTTTTATCACTAGAATAAAATTTCTATTAGTCATATCATTTATAAAAGTTTTTGGGGAGCCATTATAAATTATTCTATATTGAATAAATTTGTTATCAAAATTTAATATATAGAAATTTGATATAAGATTAATATTTGCAAATACATTTTCTAATTTACTAATCTCTTTATAATCTTTTGAATTTAAAGATATAGTTAAAGGAAGTTTTATTGATGTGTTAATCTCATTATTTTTTTTCCATTCATCTTCATAAATATTCTTTAAATCTTTTAGAATTATATTGACATTCTTTTCATTAGTTAAATCAATTTTAGAATATGTTTGATTGCTTACTTTCAAAGAATTATTCAAATTAATTTTTGAAAGTACTTTTACCTCATTTTTATTTTTATATATTATTGAAATTATATGATCTTTTAAATCATATTTTTTTATCAAATTTAAAAAATCATAAGTTTCAATAGAGTTAGACATCTCTTGAATTTTATCTAAATCTTCAAGGTCTTCGCTTGGCAACAAGTAATCTAATAATTGATAATTTTTTTTAATATAATTCCACTTTTCATAAAAAATATTATCTTCAAATAAATATATTGTTTCAGTTTCTGTATCCACTAATATAGGGACTAATAAAACTTTATTTTTTTTTGGAATTGCTGGAAATATATTTTTTTTTTCTAGAAAGTTTAAAATTTTTTTTTTATCAAATATTGTTTCAAGTTTTGCAAAATACTCATTATTTATAAATTTCTCATCACTTATTTTAAAAGAATCAATCATACTTTTAATCTCTTTTATTGAGATATTTTTAATTTTATTTTTGTCCCCTGAGGTTGTAATCATAGAAAGCAAATTTGAAAAAGAGGTCTGAAAACCTTCATCTATTACACTGCTTTTATTAAAATCAAGCTCAAATGGAGATGAAATTTCTATTTCAGACACTGTAAAAGTATTTGCATTTAAATAAGTTGTGGAAAAAATTATTATAAATAGAACGAATGAAATAAAAAATATATATACTCTCTGAAGTTTTAATAATTTATTAATAATTTGCATATTTTATACTAATGAAAAAAGAAAAATTTACCTATGAAAAAAGTGGTGTAAACATAAATGCGGCAGACAATTTTGTTAAATTTATATCATCTATATCATCAAATAATAAAGGCAAAAAAAAGTTTAATAATATTGGTGGATTTGGTTCAATTTCAAATATTCCAAAAAATATAAAAAACCCTAAAATTGTGGCCTGCACCGATGGTGTTGGAACAAAAATTGAAATAGCAAATACACTTAATAAATATGATACAATCGGAATAGATCTGGTTGCTATGAGTGTTAACGATCTAATAGTTCAAGGTGCTAGACCGTTATTATTTTTAGATTATATTTCAATTAATAAAATTAATCTAAAAAAATTAAAATCTATTCTTAAAGGAATAGTAAAAGGTTGTAAAATTTCAAATTGTGAATTAGTTGGTGGTGAAACTGCAGAAATGCCTGGTACATATGAAGAAGATAAATTTGACATAGCTGGTTTTGCTGTAGGTTTAGTGGCTGAAAAAAAAATACTTGCAAAGAAACATATTAAAAAAAATGATCTGATATTAGCCATACCTTCTAGTGGGATTCACTCAAATGGTTATTCTCTAGTTAGATATGTTTTAAAAAAGGGGAAAATAAACTTAAAAAATAATCCATTTTTAAAAAAAGAGTTACTAAGACCAACAAAAATTTATGTTAAAGAAGTTTTAAATCTTGTTGATAACAATCTTTTAAATGGATGTTCAAATATAACAGGTGGTGGCCTAGCAGATAATATCAAAAGAGTTATTCCAGATGGATTGGTTGCTAATATTAATTTAAATAAAATTAAAACAAAAAAAATTTTTAAATGGTTAAAACAAAATAATATTGAAGACGAGGAAATGTTAAAAACATTTAATTGTGGAGTTGGTTTTTGTTTAGTTATTAAACCAAAAAATTTAAAAAAAGTTACAAAATTTTTTACAAAAGAATTTAAACCATATGTTATAGGTAAAATAATAAATGGGAAAAATAAAGTTAAACTTAATGGAAAAATTGACTGGTCTTAAAAAGATAAAAACCGCAGTTTTTATTTCAGGAAAAGGAAGTAACTTAAAAAGTTTAATAAAGTTTTCTAGATTAAAAAAATCTCCTATCTTAATAAATTTGATAGTTTCTAATAAGCGTCTTGCAAAGGGCTTGAAATATGCAGATCGATTTAAGATCAAAAAAAAAATATTTAACTTTAATGATTTTAAAGAATCTGAAAAGAATATATCTATATTATTAAAAAAAGAAAAAATAAAATTTATTTGCTTAGCAGGGTTTATGAAAATCTTATCTAAAGAATTTATTAAAAAATTTAACGGGCAGATAATTAATATTCATCCTTCTTTACTACCTAAATACAAGGGTCTTAATACACATAGTAAAGCAATTAAAAATAAAGATAAAATAACAGGCTGTACAGTTCACTATGTAACTTCAAAACTAGATTCTGGTAAAATAATATTACAAAAAATAATTAAAATATCAGCTAGAGATAATCCTACTTCTTTGGCAAAAAAAGTTTTGAAGCAAGAACACAAATTGTACCCAGCCGCTATTATTAAAATTTTTAATTAATCTTTAAAGAAAAAATCAATTTCTATTTTTGCATTTTCAACACTGTCAGAACCATGAATAGAGTTTTTATCAATAGAAATTCCATATTTCTTTCTTATAGTTCCTTCTGCAGCATCTTCTGGCTTAGTTGCACCCATTAATTCTCTATTTCCCAAAACTGCATTTTCTTTTTCGAGTACCATTACAATAATTGGTCCTGATGATAAATATGCACATAAATCATTATAAAAAGGCTTTGTTTCGTGAACTTTATAAAAATGTTCCGCTTCAGATTTTGCTATTTGGATTTTTTTATCTTTAACAATATTAAAACCTTTATTTCTAAAAATTTCCTTAATTTCATTATCTAAATTTCTTTCTACTGCATCTGGTTTAATAATTGATAGTGTTTGCTCTAGGTTATTCATAGTCATCCTCTATTAGTTTGTTTAATAATCTTACTCCATAACCAGTTGCTCCACCTGAATTTAAGGCTCCACCGTATTTTGAAAAAGCCATACCTGCTATATCTAAGTGCGCCCAAGGTGTCTTGTTTAGAATAAACCTTTGTAAAAATTGTGCAGCAGTTGTTGATCCTGCACCACCAACATAATTTATATTTTGCATGTCAGCATTTTTGGAGTCTATAAGTTTATCAAAATTTTTATTTAGAGGCATTCTCCATAATTTTTCATCAACTTTTTCACCTGCAGTCAATAATTGTTTCGATAACTTTTCATCATTTGAAAACAAGCCCGCATATTCAGATCCTAATGAAACTATTATGGCGCCAGTCAAAGTTGCTAAATCAACCATAAATTTAGGATTAAATTTTTTTTCGGTAAATGTTAAAGCATCTGCTAAAACCAATCTACCTTCTGCATCTGTATTTAATATCTCTATTGTTTTGCCACTATAAGATTTAACAATATCACCTGGTCTTTGTGCATTACCACCAGGCATATTTTCAACAAGTCCAACAACGCCAACTGCATTAATTTTTGCTTTTCTTAATGCTAAGTTTTTCATTAACCCAACCACGGTAGCAGAACCAGCCATATCATAAGTCATATCTTCCATAAACTTTGCTGGTTTTAGTGAAATACCACCAGTATCAAAACAAACTCCTTTACCAACAAATGCTAAAGGTTTGGTATTATTTCTTAATCCATTCCATTCCATTGTTACTAAGTAGGTGCCCCTAATACTTCCCTGTCCAACACCAAGCAATGCATTCATCCCTAGTTTTTTTAATTTTTTATCATCATATATATTTATTTTTAAACCAATTTTTTTTAATGTACTCAACCTTTTCGCATATTCATCTGGATGTAAAATATTTCCTGGTTCTGAAACAAGGTCTCTTGCAAAAAAAATTCCTTCTTCTAATGCTTTAAATCTTAATTGCGTTTGAGTAGATATTTTATTCTTACTCCCAATGACATTTATAAAAACAAGTCTTTTATCTTTTTTTGATTTATAGGTGTTAAATTCATAAGATCTCAATTTTAATCCATGTAAGAAATATCCTATAAAATCTTTTATTTTACTGTTTATAGAATCTGAATTTACAAAATAATCATTTTTCTTATCATAATTTATATAACCATGAAATTCGGAACCTAAACTTTCTATGTCAGAAGTTTTCAAATCTTTTTTAATAGACACCAAAAATATTGTTTTTTTTGAATTAATTTCAAAAAAAAGTAATTTTTTTTTTAAATCACATGTTTTTAACAAATCTGATATGTATGAAAATTCTTCAGTTGAAATATGTTTTTTTAAACCACTAATATTGAAATTTTCATTAGTAAATAGAATAAGGTTAACTAGAGATTTCTGGGGGGTGTTATTTTTATAGAGAACTTGAACGGTCATTGATTTTATATATATACTAATATTTAAAAGGTTTTATAGATTATTAATGTTTAATTTCAATGAAAAAATTATATTTAAAAAATTTTTATTAGATAATACTTATTTTTTTTTATTAGCTTCTATATGCTTAACTCTTATTGTTTGGGTTATTCAGGCTGTTAATTTTTTAGATTTTGTTTCAGAAGATGGTCATAGCTATAAAGTTTATTTTTATTATACCATATTAAACCTACCAAGAATATTTAGTAAAATTATGCCAGTAATATTTTTTTTTTCCTTGTTTTATACAATTAATAAGTATGAAGAAAATAATGAATTAAAAATATTTTGGATTATGGGAATCACTAAAATTAAATTTATCAATGTGCTAATAAAATATACTTTTCTATTTTTTTTTATTCAAGTATTGCTTGGTGCTTTTTTAACTCCAGCATCTCAAAACAAAGCAAGATCATATATTAAAAATTCTAATATTGATTATTTCCCCTCTTTATTGAAAGAAAAAAAATTTATAGATACAGTTGATAAACTCACAATATTTATCGATAAAAAGAATAATAATGGTTCATTTAATAATGTTTATCTAAAAGATCAAATTGCAGAAGATAAATCAAAAATTATTATAGCTAAAAGTGGAAGATTAATTGAGAGTTTGGGTATTAGATCTTTGGAACTTTATGATGGGATCTATATAAATATTAATGATAATAAAACAACAATTTTTAATTTTGATAAAACAAACTTCAATCTTTCTAAATTTGGTACAAAGTCAGTCACATATAGAAAAATCCAAGAAAGAGACAATATTTCTCTTTTATCATGTTTGAGTGATTTTATAGATCATGAAAATTTTATACCTATTCCTGGAATTTGTGATGAAAGTTTTATTAATGAAATTAAACAAGAATTTTTTAAAAGATTTATAAAACCTTTATATCTATTTTCAATTGTTTTAATAGTTAGCTTTCTATTAATTAATTTTAAAGAAAACTTTATGTCCAAATCCATAAAATCAATTGTTTTTTTATCATCCATGGTAGGCTTGGTTGTGTCAGAAATTTCAGCAAACTATTTTGCTAAAAATAGTTTTTACTCACTTACTATAGGTTTTATTCCTGTCATAACATTTTTAATTTTATACTTATTTTTGATAAGAAGGTTTTCTTTTAATAGAACTAAAAGCTAATGATACAGATTTATCAAAAATATATAATTTATTCTTTTTTAAAAAATCTACTTAAAGTATTTATTTTTTTCTTTGGCTTAGTGCTAATATTAAATCTTTTTGAAGAAATAAGTTTTTTTAAAAATGTGAATATCGATTTTTATTTTCCTGTTTTCATTACACTGTTAAATGTTCCTTCTGTTTTATTTGATATTCTTCCATTTATCTTTTTAATTACAACATTGTTTTTTTTTACTGAAATCTTAGATAAAAATGAAATAAATGTTTATAAAATTTTTGGATTAACTAACGCTAAAATTATAAAAACTATAACACTAACTAGTTTTATTTGTGGAGTTTTTTCTGTGCTAGTTTTATATAATATCTCATCGAATTTAAAGTTTTTATATCTTGATATTAAAAATGATTATTCTCAAGATGATAAATATCTAGCTGTAGTTACTGCTAATGGTCTGTGGATTAAAGATGAAGTTGATGAAACAATTTCTATAATAAGTGCTAAAAAGATTAATGGTGATTTTATTTCTAACGTATTAATAACTGAATATGATTTAGATTTTAATTTTAAAAGAATGATTGTTTCAAAAAATGTTGATATAAAAGATTATATTTGGAACTTTAAAGAGGCCCAGATAACTGAAAACAATTTGACTAAAAAAATTGTTGATTTAACTTATAAAAGTAATTTTAATTCACAAAAAATTTCCAACCTTTTTTCAAACTTGTCGTCTCTAAACTTTTTTCAGCTAAGAAAACTTAAAAATGACTATAAATTATTGGGTTACTCTACTACAAGTTTGAGTGTACATGAGCATAAATTATACTCTTACCCTTTATACCTATCAATTATGGTATGTATTTCATCTATCCTAATGTTAAATATTAAACATAATCACTCTAAAACCTTTAATTTATTCCTTGGTATATTTATATCAGTACTAATATATTATATTAATTATTTTTTTAATATTTTAGTTGAAAGTAAAGAAATTTCGCACTTAACATCAGTATGGGGTCCACAACTAATATTAATTTTAATTGTTTCAATTGGTCTGGTAAAAATAAATGAAAAATAAAATTGTTATTGTTCGAGTTTTTATACATTTTTTTTTTATTTTTTTTTTAAATAAAGCTTTAGCTGAAGATCTAATATTTAATGCTAGAGAGATTAATACTTCAGATAATGAAAATATTATCAAAGCAATTAATGGGGTAAATATTATAGACACAAATGGTCTAATTATTAATGGTGATACTGCTGAATATAATAAAAAAAAATCTATACTAAAAGTTACGGGTAATGTTATTGCTGTTGATAAAAATAATAAGATTATATTAAAAGCAAAAGAAGTTACTTATTTTAGGTCGCTAAATATAATTAGGACTAAAAAATTTACCACAATTGAGATCAACAAAAAACATACTATAGAAACGTCAAATTTACTTTATGATGGCAATTTAAAATTTGTCTCGAGTAAAAATAGTACTAGAATTAAAGACCTATACAACAACAGAGTGGATGTTTCTGAATTTATCTATTCAATTACAACTAAAGTCTTAAGTGCTGAAAATGGAGTACTATTAGATAATGAATCTAATAGATATAATATACAAAAACTAAAACTTGATTTACTTCAAGATAAAATAATTGGTAAAGATATAGTTGTAAATTTCAATAATAAACTTTTTAATTCATTGGATAATCAGCCAAGATTAAGAGGTAATGCCATTTTTTTAAGCAAAGGATCTACAATAATTAAAAAAGGTGTATTTACAACATGTAAGAAAACTGATGATTGTCCACCTTGGGAAATAAGTTCTGATAAAATTACTCATGATAAAACCAAAAAAATTATACATTATGATAATGCCTGGCTTAAAGTATATGATGTTCCAATATTATATTTTCCAAAATTTTTTCATCCAGACCCAACTGTAAAAAGACAATCTGGTTTTTTAATACCAAAATATAATGAGTCAACAACACATGGGGGGCACATTTCAATGCCATATTTTAAGGTCATAAGAGATAATATTGATTTAACTTTTTCCCCAAGATTTTATACTAATGATAAAGCAATTTTACAGACTGAGTACCGACACCTTACCAAAAATTCCAATCATATTTTAGATTTTAGTATTAAAAATAGTAATCCAGTAAAACTAAATTTAAAAGAATCTCAGTCTGAAACTCATTTTTTTTCTAACTCATCATTTAAATTAAATTTTGATTATTTTGATCTATCAAAAGTAGATTTAAAAATTCAACAAACTTCAAATGACTCCTATCTTAAAAAATATAAACTTAAATCGGATTTAATTGAATCTACCTCAGATTTACACTCAAAAATCAATTTTGAAGCGACTAAAGATAGCTCAGAGCTTAATATTATAGCTGAAGTTTTTGAAGATCTTACTAAAAATAAAAGTGATAGATATGAATATATTTTACCTAGCTACAGTTACTCAAAAAACATATATGAAGATCTCTTCAATGGTAATTTAATTTTTTCATCTTTGGGTTACAACAGAATTTATAATACAAATGTTAATAAAAAAGTTGCAGTAAATGACTTTAATTATAAATCAAATTATATAACAAACTCAGCAGGTTTTATAAGTAATTATGAGATTTTATTTAAAAACTTCAATTCAGATTCAAAAAATTCAAATGATTATAAAAATAAAATAGAAAGTAATATCCAAGCTTTAATAAACTATGAGATAAAATATCCATTAAAAAAAAATGGAAAGAAATTTAACAGTATTCTTTCACCTATTATTTCTGCAAGATACAGCCCAAACCAGAATAAAAATTTAAGTGAATCTGATCGTTTAATTGATTATAACAATATTTTTTCTATTAACCGTATTGGCTCTGATGAAAATGTTGAAGGTGGGCAATCTATTACAATAGGAAATGAGTATAAAATTTATGAAAAAGAAAATGATCAAAAGGAAATATTCTCTCTAAACCTTGCAACAATGTTTAGAGATGAAGAAGATACTAAGTTGCCCGAATCAAGCACACTTGGAAAAGAAAAATCCGATATAATTGGTGGAATGAAATTTAAAACAAATCAATTTATTGACCTTTCATATAATTTTTCACTTGATAGTGATTTGGATACTGTTAATTACAACTCAATAAATACAACTTTTAGTGTAAATAATTTTGTAACTAGTTTTGAATTTTTAGAAAAGAACAACATTCTAGGAAGTGAAAGTTATTTTTCTAACAATACAACTCTTGACATTGATAGTAATAATTCGTTAATTTTTAAAACAAGAGAAAATAAAGAAAAAGATTTAATAGAGTATTACAATTTAATTTATCAATATAAGAATGATTGTTTAATTGCAGGTGTAGAATATAAAAAAGATTACTATAAAGATGTAGGTGTTGAGCAAGAAGAACAACTAATGTTTTCAATCACGATTATGCCATTTGCCAAAATAAATAAAATGTCAGATAAATAAATGATTATAAAAAAAATCAATACAATCATATTTAACTCATTAATATTTATCTTCTTATTAAACACTATAAGTAATTCGATGGAAGTAAATATTTCATTGAAGGTTAATAATGAGATTATTACTAACTTTGACATCGAGCAAGAAGTTAAATATTTAGGTGCTTTAAATAATGAATTAAAAAAGTTGAGCAATGATAGGATAATTATAGTAGCAAAGAATTCACTTATAAGAGAAAAAATTAAAAAAAATGAAATATTAAAATATTTTTTATTTAATAAGAATGAAGTTTTAGTAAATAATTTTGTGAAAAAATTTTACATAAGTTTAAATTTTGAAAATGAAAAAATGTTTATAGATTACTTAAATAGCTACGATTTGAGATTTGATGATGTAAAAAAAAAATTTGAAATTGAGCTATTGTGGAACGAATTAATTAAACAGAAATTTTCTCAGGATATAAATATTAACAAATCCTCATTAAAACAAAAAATTATTGATAACAAATTATCAGAAAAATCTATGACAGAATATGAGCTAGCAGAGATTCTATTTAAAATTGAAAAAATTAACAACAAAGAAAAAAAAATTGCTAACATTAAAAATGAGATAAGTGTTAATGGTTTTAAAAATACAGCAAATATTTACAGTATTTCAGACACTGCAAAATTTGGTGGTACAATAGGATGGATAAATGAAGGACAGTTATCTAAAAATATTCTTGACTCATTAAAAGAATTAGAAATTGGTGATGTGACTGAACCAATTAAAACATCAGGGGGATATTTGATTTTAAAAATAAAGAATAAAAAAGGAAAAAATATAGAACTTGATAAGGAAATAATTTTACAAAACTTAATTAATTATGAAATGGACCAACAATTCAATAAACTTTCAGTAATTTATTATAGTAAAATAAAATTAAATAACTCAATAAGTGAATAAAAAACCAATAATTATTGTTGCCGGTGAGCCCAACAGTGTTTTTTTAGAGATTTTTTTTAAAAGTTTAAAAAGAAATTACTATAAAAGTCCATTGATACTTATTGTTAATAAAAAATTATTAATCAAACAAATGCATCATTTGGGTTTTAATTTTAAACTAAATCAAATAGACCTAAATAGTGTAAATTTTGAAAAACTAAATAACAAAAAAATTAATATCATCAATGTAGATTATAATTTCAAGAATGCATTTGAAAAAATTTCAAAAAAATCAAACAAATATATAAAAAAATCTTTTAAAATTGCTTTAGAAATTTTAAAAAAAAATAAGTTTTCTAAATTTATAAATGGACCAGTTTCTAAAAGATATTTTTTAGAAGGAAAAAGTTTGGGCATTACAGAGTATCTTGCTAAACAAAGTAAAATAAAAGATGAAGTTGCGATGTTGATCTTTAATGATAAATTATCAGTTAGTCCAGTAACGACACATCTTGCTTTAAAAGATGTTCATAAACACATCTCAAAAGAGAAAATAAAATCTCATATTAGATTAATATCTCAATTTTATAAAAAAAGATTTAAAAAAAATCCAAGAATTGCAATAACAGGCCTAAACCCTCACTGTGAAAGTAATTTTAATGACTGTGAAGAAGACGCAATAATTTCACCTACTATTAAATATTTAAAAAATAAAAAATTTAGAGTTGAGGGCCCCTTTCCTGCAGATACAATTTTTATGCAAAAACATTTAAAAAAATTCGATGTAATTGTTGGGATGTACCATGACCAAGTTCTAAGCCCAATGAAAGCTCTATTTGGTTTTGATGCTATTAATATAACACTAGGCTTACCGTTTGTTCGTATTTCACCAGATCATGGTCCTAATTCTTCTATGTTAGGTAAAAATTTATCAGACCCTAAAAGCTTAATGGAAGCTTTAAAATTCCTTGATAAATAAATGTTTATAAAGCCAAAAAAGAGTTTAGGCCAAAATTTTTTGATTGATCGAAAAATTTTAGAGCTAATTGTTGATGCAGCTGAAGTAAAAAATAAATCAATTTTAGAAATAGGCCCTGGTACTGGAAATTTAACCACATTCATTTTAAAAAGAAATCCAAAAAAAGTTTATGTTATTGAAAAAGACGATGAACTCGCTCTATCATTGAAAGATAAATTTACAGGTGAAATTACTATTATTAATAATGATGTTTTGCAAGTATCTGAAGATCAAATTTCCAATGATAAATTAACTGTATTTGGAAACTTACCTTATAATATTTCTACTGAAATTCTTACAAAATGGATAGTTAACATGGGTAAAAAAATCTGGTTTGAAAAGTTAGTGTTAATGTTTCAGAAAGAAGTTGCTGAAAGAATTATCGCAGAATGTAATACATCAAAATATGGGAGATTATCTATTATATCAAACTGGAAATTAAATATAAAAAAGATAATAGACATTAAGCCAGAAAGTTTTTCACCTAGACCAAAGATTGATAGTACACTGCTACAATTTACCCCAAGAGAAAAATTTTTTGAATTAAAAGATGCAAAAAATCTTGAAATGATTACTAGAGTTTTTTTCAGTCAAAGAAGAAAAATGCTTAAAAAACCCTTTAACCAAGTTTTTAATAACACAAAAGAAGTTGCAGATAAATTTGATATTGATCTTAATCTTAGACCACAAAACCTTGAACCTGAAATAT
>Ga0114997_10003326_pt1 | contig 12645 bp, 11 predicted proteins | sample ArcticOcean_MG_C_2_FD_87045 | JGI IMG/M metagenome (GOLD analysis project Ga0114997, IMG submission 87045) | Marine microbial communities from western Arctic Ocean - ArcticOcean_MG_CB4_136 | ecosystem: Environmental > Aquatic > Marine > Oceanic | place: Arctic Ocean: Canada Basin | collected... | reverse complement strand
GACATCGTTCTTCTTCCCATAGAGGTCTTGTTTACCCATGGTAATCCCGACTGACATCATGCCAAGGCCTTGTTCAGATGTGGTGAAGCCTTGTGTTCCAAGTGGTATCTGTTTAATCATCATATGTCCCCTGTTCATGTCAACGAATCTCAATACCTGTATAAGCCAAGCAGTAGCAAAGTTGTGATGTCAACGAATATGAAATTTAGGAGTTATCGGTGACGCCCTCAAGGCCATAGTGAAGCAAGCCTTCCAAAACTGGTTTCAAAATGCCATATGATTCTGTAAAGTGGTATTCGACTGCGGGTGGTGTGGTGGAAAGTTCCTTTTTTGTGATCATCCCAATCTCTTCGAGTTCGATAAGTCTTCTTGACAAGGTGGTTGAATCAGCGAGTGATGATTTCTTAATTTCCGAGAATCGCAAGCCCCCATCCTCAATACCAAGGGCATACAAGACGTGCAACATCTTTGATTTCGACAACACGCGAAGAAGTTCTTGGATTCTTTGAAAGGCGATCTCGTTCTTGGATTCCCACTCAGCGAGTGTTGCTTCTCCCATAATGTTGAGTCGACGCCAATGTATTCAAGCCTTAAGTTACAAGATTGTAACCAGCAGTCGAAGATCGATTTGGGTTGTTTGTACTCAATCTCAAGCATCGTACCCTCTTACCCAGGCGACACCCTCTGAACAGGCATCTCATGCTTGGGTACGGACGCGTGAGGCGTGTGTCGCATGGGTGTACAGAGGGTATCGGAAGGGTTACACCCTGATACAGAAGTTAAATATATGAATGATTAATTAAAAGAATCATGAACAAAAAGACCACATTTCTGACTGTTTTTTTGATTGTAATGGTATCATTATCAGGTTGTTTAGGCTCCGGCCGAAGTAATGGTGGAAATGACGAGAATAATGATGGGAACATGGGATCGCCGGAAGAAGTCAACGCTGAGGACTACAATGTTCTTTACATCGGCCACAGTTTTGGACGAGTTTTTGCACAAACTTTGCAAGATTACGCACAAACTGCTGGATTTACGAACCACTCGCAATTCATTGAAATGAGTGGAGGTGCTTCAGGAGCTCCTGATGCATTATGGGCGGACGATGGGCACCGTGAGAACATCAAGAATTACCTGGATACTGGAGAAATTGATGTGTTGATTATGATATGTTGCAGTCTCGAATTCGTAGGCCAGGGACTGGGATTCAGTAACTTCACCGACGAAGCCATCCATAATTTCACCGCCTACGCCGTGGAGCAGAATCCCGATGTGCGAATTGGGCTGTCTATGCCGTGGAAGGATTTTCCAGGGGACTATGAGAACGCAAGCGAGTTTGCGGCCAACTCAACGCTCGACATCTGGCCGTATTGGGTGAACCTCTCCCAAGATTTAAGTTCGGAATTCCCAAACAACGAGATATTCACCTTTCATCACGGAGCAGTGGCCTACGAGTTGCGTGAGATGTTCGAAGCAGGAGAACTTGAAGGCGATATTGAGCAGTTACAAGGGTCCAAACAAACCTCTGTGTTTACCGATGCAAAGGGACACGCTGGTCAAATAATGATCGATACTGGGACTCTCATCTGGCTTCATGCGATACATGGTGTCGAACCGTTGGATATGCCAGAATTTATCCAGTGGGACACAGACATTCGAGTCATCGCAGACTTTGTTCTCAATGAACAAAATCAAGAGTAGCGACATATCATTTCCATGAAATCGCAAGGGTTCTTGCAAACCCCTCAAGACATTATGGAAGAGTACAGTGGGTGTTCAGTCCCTCAGTACACTGCCTATTCACTCATGAACTGTATAACACCTCAACCTACCAGATGGACACAAGGTCCATGCTCGCTATGTTTACTGAGAGAGTACTGAACTTCAGTCTCTACGGCCAAATCATTGCAGCACCAAGCATTGCAACAATTCCTAGTCCAACAGTGAATCCAGGTATTCCATCACTATCATCAGCTTCAATTTCAGAGAGAACAGTAGTACCTTCACCAGTAGCAATAACTGTTAATGTACCTGATTCAAGATGGTATCCATCTGTCCAAGTAACGTCAAAAGTAATATTTCCACCTGTTCCTTTAGGAAGCGCAAATGCGACGTATCCCCTAGAAATACCGCCAATACTATTGTTGGAGCTATTGGCAAGAGGGCTTGAAATATCTACAGTCAGATTACCGCCTTCAGGTTCCATACAGGAAACTGAAATCTCATAACTTGCATTCTCCACTGAACACAATGCTAGCGATACCTGAATAAATCTCATCGGTTTTTTCAATTCAGATACGACATTCCAGACAATCCACAACTGATGTCCCAAAGCCGTTGCGATGTAGCTTCATCGCTTGCTCGTTGACTGATTTTTGCTTTACCAGTCCAGCCGCGAGCCTCACCGAGTTTGGTGACTCCCCAGTATGGATATTCAAGAGCATCTGGTTCCGTTGCAGCATACAGTGTAGGAGCAGCCCCTTTGACTGGAGCCATTGCAAAAAAGTAATTCAAAAATCGGAATATGTATGAGTGGCGTGATAATTCTGTGGCCGACACACCAGGATGACTGCCAAGGGAAGTCACTGTTGAGCCATTTGCTTTCAGTCTGCGATTGAGTTCAAGAGCAAACATAAGGTTGGCTAATTTACTTTGGGAATATGTAGCCCATTTTTTGTATTTTTTGCGCTCACTTTGCAGATCTTCAAAATCAATAACACCACTGTGATGGGCAATGCTCGACATGGTAATCACACGAGCACTTTCGGCTTTCTCTAATAGTGGAAGCAGATGGCCAGTGAGTGCAAAATGACCAATATGATTGGTGCCAAATTGGAGTTCAAAACCATCTTCGGTAGTTGATTCGGGAGGGATCATAACCCCTGCATTATTGATTAAAAGATCGATGTGCTTGTGGTTCTTTTTCATCGTCTCGCTGAATAAAGCCACAGATTTCAAATCAGCCAAATCCAAATGTTGAATCTGCACATTGGCTTCTGGCAAGTCATTCAAAATACGCTGCTGGGCTGCTTCCGCTTTCTCTAAATTCCGACATGCCATTACGACTTGCGCCCCCTTTGCGGCCAAACCATAAGCGATATGGTATCCAGTGCCAGTGTTTGAGCCAGTTACGACAGCAATCTTACTGTTTTGTGCCGGCATTTGGTCAGCTTTCCACTTCATTTATAATTCCTCCACTGATTTGCCATTTAGTACTCTGTTTAAAGAAAAATGAATGATGGGGTGTACTTGGAATGATTCAGTACTAAGGTATTTCACAAACGATAAGGCTTGCAGAGCCACGATTGACCCGTATTTCTTCGAGTACATCAAGACCGCATTCTTCAATGAGTTTGATAAACTCAACATGCATTCCAAGACCGAGACGTTTTCGGAATGGATTGAACATAGAGATTAGGGGTCCTCCATTTTTCTTATAGTGATTTACAATGACTATTTTACCACCTCTTTTGGTGACTCGAATCATCTCTTCCAATACCACTTTTGGTTCTGCTACAACGGCCAGTGCATGAGCAACAATCGAATGTTCAAATGTATTATCTTCAAACTCGAGTGAGTGAGCATCCATTTTTGTGAACTCGACTTTAGCCGAAATGTCTCCCTTTTGAAAACGTTTTCGTGCCTTTACAAGCATTGCTTCACTGAAATCTATGGCATCGACACGGACAAACTCAGGGCAGTGGGTCAATGAGATCCCTGTTCCAATTCCGACTTCGAGAATGTGGTCGTTCTTTTCAAGAACAAGTGAAGAATATAATTTCGAATGACCATCTGAAAAACTAGGAGCAAATACCCGGTCATAAAACGGTGCATAGAACCGATAAATACCATGATGATGTTTACGCTTACTGTTGGCCATACTTTTCGATACGCTCAATCATAAATGAAGTTTCTTATCAAAGGGAGTTCAGCCTCCATAAAGTCGCTACGGACGCGTGAGGTGAATTATAATCACCTTTTACTGATATTATTATTTTTACAAACAAACTAAACCAACTATGCATTTTATGTTCTATCGTTTACTGGGAGAGATATGTACAAGAACGCCTATATCTTGACACTTCTATTACTATTAGTTCCTTTAGCGGGATGTTTGGAGTCTGAAACTGGTAATGATGTTGAGAGTAATGAGGATACTGAAGTTAGAGATTTGACGAGCCAATATGCGATAGATTATAGCGATGTGAAGATGGAGGTTACCCATGATGGAGAAACATACCAATTCACAATCCAATTAAACCTTACAGCAGCACCCATGCATACCGATAGTTTCCAAACACATGTTTCAGAGGGGAATTATATTTCCTCGACATTCCATAGAATAATTTCGGAATTCATGATTCAAGGAGGGGATTTTGAAAATGGTGACGGATCTGGAGGCTATGCCGCAAATTGGTATGGAATCTGCGAGAGTGTTGAATCTACCATCGAAGATTGTCCCGACCAAAGCAGTTGGAACCTTCCTTCAGAATTCGATAATGGATTACTGCATTTACCATGTACTATTTCGATGGCTAGATCATCATCTCCGAATAGTGGTGGCTCTCAATTCTTTATTGTTCCAAGTGATAGCACTCCAGATTTTCTCGATGGAGATTATACAGTATTTGGAAAAATTACTGAAGGTTGCGAAGATGTCACAGCATTATCAAAAGTTCCAACTGCCGGGAGGTCTGGAAGCGACCCTGTCTCTGATGTAGTCATAATTTCTGCAGAATTATTAGATCAATACAGTGAATATTTCAACATGCCTGTTGTGATTGAGGAAATACCACTGGTTTGCAGCGAAATCGGTTTTACCACACATCAAGTTACAACCAGTTATCCTGATTCTGAATTTGAAACATGGATTGAAGCAAATACGATACGAGATGGAATCTATATTCAGAATTCAGATTTATCTTATTTCGAAGAAGCCACCCAAGTCCTTGTTAATGAGCAAATATTCAACTTGACCCCATATAAATCTCCAGTTTATGATACGCACACAAAAATTAACGTGGATCGGATTTATTTGTCCGATAATACAGATGAGTCAATAGACTACAATATTGGAGATGTAGTTTGCCTCATTGAAAATCCCGAAATAGAGCTTATACATGATGGAAGAGCTGATTCTAGATTGTGTAAAATAACAACAATTCGTTTAGAAAATGGAAACTATGAACATCATCACCCTGATTGCAATTATGTGCTAACAGAGAATCTTGATCGAACCTCAACCATAAGAGGTTCTGTTGAATTTCCGAGTAATTCAGTATCTCCAGAAACCTGTGATTCCTTACCTTCCTTCAATTCATTTAACTCAAGTATTGTTGGAGTTAATATTTCAGTAGCAGGAAGTTGGGGCCACTTTGGAGGAGGTAACGAATTCCGATTACACTATAACGGAATTGAGAGTAATTATGTAAAATCATATTTCATAAATGCACAAGAACAAGACAGGTGGTCCAGCACAAGGGAAGCAATGATCAAGAGTTTAGGAATTCATAACATACGCGGCTGTAACATTGCTGCAGTTATGCTTTATGCAGATGAAAATCTAACTGAGCCCGCCTCCTTGGATCGAAACTTGACAACAGCCGATACATGGGGGGTCATTGCAAAAGAATGTGGGTTTAATCGTGGTAATATGTTGTTAGGAGAATCACAACTCATGTTCTCTCACGGCTGTTCTGGAATGTATTTAGGGATGAGTCCTAGTTTTTGCGAAAACAATCCTGACATCTGTGAAAACATTGATAACGAAACTCCGAGTGAAGAATCACATCTGTTTTATAATAATTTGACTCAAGCGATTATTACTCAAAACTATTCAATGTGGCATGCTATGTTAGCGGACCAAGTTCATTCAATAAACAGTGATGTAGTTTACGAAAAGCAAAACCTTACCGTAGAATTCTTTGAAAATTTCACAAACCAAGTTGGGATCATTGATCTTGAAAATGCCTCTCGTCTTGATTTGGAACAAGGCCACTACCGGATGAAATTGGATACCTATGACGTCAATTCCACCAATTGGACGACTCATCTGAATCCGAATTTCGGTTGGGAATCGGGTTGGGTTTTTGAGTCGCCATTAGTAGATTCGGCCCTCTCACAAGACCGGATTTACAATGATACGGGTTGGGGGTATGGTGAAATATTTACCCCCTCTGCTACGTATGAGATTTGGTATTGGGGCCTAGGTCCAAACACAACACCCTTGATTTCTGAATATCTGTTAACAGTTGTGATGGACCGAGATGAGAATGGGACGTTAAGCATCGTTGGCATTGCCGATTATGCAGTCGAAATTCCACGTTAATAATCGATCAAATCTTACAACATATCATTTCTACGGATCGTAAGGGTTCTAACAAACCCCTCAAGACATTATGGAAGAGCATAATGGAGATTCGGTGACTAATAAACTGCCTCCATTTGAACTGAGCGTCGGCCCAAACCTTATGGTTCAACAGTGTTTGGAAATATCATGATTGAAATTCAATGCCCCCATTGTAAAGAAGGTATTGAATTACAAAGAGAAGGCTTTGGATTATTTGATTGCCCTGTTTGCAAGTTAGAATTTGAATGGAAAGGAAGTTTCTTTGTCCGTCCGTCAATAGTTACGATTATATTACTCATCATTTTACTATTCAGTACGATAGTATCCTGTGGTCTATATTATGAATTAGTAAACCAAGATTCTGTGATTGGAAGTATATTTACATCATATGCTTTTGGATTTTCAATAATTTGCTCAATAATCTTGTCAATAATAACCATAATCAGATATATGATTGAATTGAATACATATCATTCAAAATAAATGATAGTGTGGAAGAGTAAAATGATTTCAAATCGGCTAAATACTAATGGTTCATCAAGGAATTTAGAACTCATATAATCATATTAACGACTTGTAGAGGGTTAGATGGTATCGACAAAAACCTTTAATGAGATTCGCTATGGAGTAATTCAACTACCGAATTTCCCTGTAGGGTTCTGAAATATTTCGAGACCAAAAGTCGATACTGACGATAAGAGGTGGTCAAATATATCAGCTTGAATTCGTTCATATTCTACCCAATTAATATTATTACTAAAGCAATAAACTTCGATCGGCAAGCCATTTTCTGTTGGCTCTAACTGCCTAACCATTGAGGTGAAATCCGTACTTAGATTTTCATTACCCAATAAATACTGACGCCCATACTCCCTGAAAAGTCCGATATTGGTAAGGTTTCTGCCATTAAGCAAAGATGATTTATCATTGTTATTTATCTCATTATGAGTTACTATTTCGCTCTGAATAGATTCAATATAATCCTTCAATAATTCAATTTTTTTGTAATCAGCGATTTCTTCATCCGTACAAAATTTGATGCTCGTCATGTCGATGTTAAGCGACCTCTTAATCCGTCTTCCTTTCGAATCCGTCATTCCTCTCCAATTCTTAAAGGAGCCTGAGATGAAAGCATATGTAGGGATGGTGGAAATTGTTTTGTCCCAGTTTTGAACTTTAACCGTATTCAAAGTAATCTCTAAAACATCTCCATCTGTTCCATACTTCGGCATGGAAACCCAATCCCCTACACGTATCATATCGTGTGACGAAAGTTGAATACTTGCAACCAAACCAAGAATGGTATCTTTGAATACCAACATGAGTACAGCAGTCAGAGCACCTAAAGCACCCAATAATGCCAACGGATCTTTATCCAGCAAAGTTGCAATGATTAGGATTACAGCCACAACGTAAATCATAAGAGTAGCAAGTTGAACATAACTAATTATTGGCTTGTCTTTAAAATAAGGGATTTTAGTACTGACCTCTTCTAATGCTTTGAGCGCCTTAATCAAAACCGATGCGATAACAGATACCAATAATACCTTTACAGCAACATGAACAAAAGGAATGAATGATGCAAAATTTGAAAGGATTGGAACAGAAAGATAGTGAATTAAAATCAGCGGAACAAGAGTCGATAACGAATTAAAAACTTCTTTATCCAAGAAGACATCATCCCAGGAGTTATTGGATTTTTCAATAAACTTCTGAATACCCTGAACGATAAATTTCTTTGTTACAAAATTACCTAATAGGCAAACTGCTAAAAGTAGTATTGAACTAATGGCTACCAAGAAGTACTGCGTCATCTCGAGGCCTAATCCCTTCGATGTTAGAAAATCTTCCACCCATAATTCCGGATCCATAAATTAAATCATCAACACCTCACTATTTAATGTGCCGTAATAAATAATTGATTCTAAATTCTGCTGAATTCGCAGAACATATCCATGATGTAGCGTTATCAATCTTGAATTATATTGAATTAAACCAAAATAAATCTATAGAAAGGCGCTAGTACCGAATACTGAAACTTTCTTCGGATAATTACAAGTTCTTACGTTCCCTGTCAGATAAACAAGGTAATCGTTCCGAAAGACCCCCATCTGATTGACGTCAAAACTAATGGTTAGGGCGCTTCTGCGTCGAAACCCTTTGATCAGTCGTTAGGCAGTGTACTGGGGGACTGAACACCCACTGTACTCCTCCACAATGTCTTGAGGGGTTTGCAAGAACCCTTACGATTTCACGGAAATGATATGTCAGTTATTTTTTCTACTTTGTACCATAACTGCAAAAATAGTTGCTAGAAGAATAATTGACGATTCAAATCCAGGCAATTCCTCTGAATTTTCCTCCATTTCTTTTCCTTGTTCCGCATCGATATAACATACAGCCATTTCCCTTCCATACCATTCAATATCCCAATTGCCTCGGTCATCATCGTCAACTTGGTAAACATAATATGAGAATTGAAAAGTTACATTGGCATCAGTTTTCTTGTAATCAAGAATGAATTTTTTCGAGATATTATGATTCCCTGGAGGCAAAGTCATAACCATATTATTATCTGCGATAATTTCACTTTGTGGTGTGGCCTCATCTCCACTTTCTGCTCTATGTAATGCATACGGGTCTTGCTTAAATGTAACTTCGATAGCGTCAACATTTCCATCTAGTCTAAATGGCCAAAAGTACTCAAATTCTAATTGGTTTGAACATGGTTTGACCAGCAGCCCCTCGTCTTGATTAGCCCAATCTAGAAAAATATCAGGTTGAACTGTTTCTCTAGAGTGATAATTATCCATCTCGTCCCTAGAGCCACGGTAATAGGATGTCCATTTGACCACCTCAACGGATACCGAATCTTCAATCGTTTCACAGTCATCGCATGACATTCCAAGATATTCTGTTACAGTCGCACTATATGTGAATGTAAAAGTTCCTGGCTTTTCATATCGATCACTCGTTAGTTCAGCAGCAGTATTGTATTGTTCATTTGCTGCAATTGTGACTGGAGATTCTTGTGGTATGCTTCCCAACAAATCCCAACTATGTTCAATTTCTACCTCAATTTCGTAGTTATTTTCATTGTCTACACTACAGTATACCACCGCTGTTGAGCCAGATGCTGGATTATTAGTGTCCAATTTGTATGACGGTGAATGATCAATTGTGTCTAAGCTTCCATCGCCATAATTTTCACGGATATCACAGATGACGTCGATTGTTGGATTAGGAGGGTTTTGAGCAATTACTGGGGGAGTGAGCATTACAAAAAGAACAAAGCAGACGCAAATACAAACCCTCATACATAATTCCTAGAAAATCTGTTTTTTAACCCTTGTCCCGACATTACACCCTTAGTATAGACACATCACGCGTCGGTAGCGTTTGTATCGACCCACTCAATCCCCATTGTATCGAGAAATAAAATGCAAAGGGGTTTCGGATAACCCCTTGCAACTTATCGGAAATGATTTGTCCATAGATAAACTAAATTAAACTAAATTAAAACCAAAGGATGATGCCAACTGAACATTGTCCGCAATGTAACCCTGATGATCCGTGTGGGAATGGACATGTATATGTTGTTCAATTAAAGTCGGACTCGAAGATAAGTAAAGGATTTCTTTATGTTGGAAAAACAGGAAAATCAGTTGAGCAAAGATTTCATGATAATTTAACTCGAAAAACTGGCGAAATAGTGTCACTAAATGAAGCAAAAAGAATCGGTGAAGATAAAATGTGGAAATATAACACAGGTTCTGCAAAACTGATTAGGAGTAGTTACAAAAAGCACAGACCAGATTTGGAGTACTATAAGCGCAATCCAATCATAAGATATGATAACGATGTAAGGCTAAATGCAGCAGAAGTCAATCTCGCAGAAGACTTGAGAAAAAGAGGCTGGACCGTTAAACAAGCATAACCTCGATAATTATATCATAAAATGACTCTTATATTTTGTAATCAAATAATTCGCAACAATATGATAAAGTAGCGTAACTACGGAACGCTATGCCATTCTGTCGAGAATGTGGGAAGGAAGTTGATGCCTCTTGGCATCATTGCCCGCATTGCGGCTTACAACAGCCGATTGAAAGGCAGCCATCTGTTTTAATTCAAGACTCGGTGGTGACAAATGAAACAAATATCACGATTTATAATGATCCAGAAATTATTACTCGTGGAGTTATTGCGGCTATTGTCGAATACAATGGTGATAAAAATCAATCTCAAGTTAAACTTCCTCAGCCTTCAAAAGAGGTTGCAAAATCAATGATTCCTAGAATGTCAATTGGCGATAGATTTGCTTTAGTCGTACGTTGTAATCCCAATATGTGGAATTGGTCTGCTGAAATACCTGAATTGGGGACTGCAGTAATCCCTTGGAGAACTCGATTGAAGGCTGGTTCTGTTGGAGGAGGTGTACCTGCAGTGATTCTTGCTACCAAAGGTGGAGGAGTAATCGCAGCCGGTCGCAGTGTAGGCTCTATTCGGATTACATCAGGCTCTAAAGATAATAATTGGAGAGAAGGCCATAAGGAAAAAGCAAGAAGCCATCCAAGGTTACCTCTAGAATTGGAAAGAATACACATTCCATATGTAACCATAAAATCCTCAACAGTATCACACCTTATCAATCGTCAAAGTACAATGAGTTGGATAACCAAAGAAGAATATCTTGAGTTAATGTCACTCAAGTATTAACCGTCTATACACCCTCTAATGAGATGCCTGTCGCTTCGGTAGTGTTTCGACTGGTCCACTGCAACCCCTTTCAACCATCGACATTGAAACGAATCGTAGAGTTGGAGCGACTCGAAGGTTTTCGAACCTAAGGCTTGGATGGGATATTCACAGATTCAGGTGTACTGCCGCTCTTGCCTTCGTATGCAATTGATGGTTCTTTTGAGAACTCCTGTATGCGAACATATATCACATGAGCCTCCTACCTTGTAGATAGAGTGAGATTCATGGGTAAAGAGAATTGGATTTCGAAAATTCAAGAGCATGAAGCTCAGCACTCCTCTCAAGGAATGCAAGACGGTGTTATCGATTTCATTTCACAACAGATCGATATTAGCAACAACTATTGCATTGAATTCGGATACGATGCAACCAATTGGGATGATTGTCTGCCGAACACCAAATATTTGGTTCATGAACGGAAATGGGACTACCTCCTCATGGATGGGAACTGTCACAACCCTGACATCAATTTGTATCAACATTTCATCACCAGCGAGAACATCTGTGAACTGTTTGAAAAATACGATGTTCCAAAGAAACCAGGGTACATTTCAATCGACCTTGATTCCACCGATATATGGGTGACGGACGCTCTCTTGAAGAACTACAGTCCAAGTTTCTTTAGTGTTGAATTAAATCCTAATTTTCCGATTGACGCTGCAATGGCCTTTCCAAACGATAAGGATGAATTTTGGCACAATGACCGCGTGATGGGCTCTTCTCTCAAAGCACTGAGCATGATGGCCCAAAACCATGGATATTCGCTGGTTTATGCAGGCTGCTATTCGACGGCAAAACACCACGATGCCTTCTTTGTCCGAGATGATTTGATCGAAATGTCACATGTTCCTTCTTTGGAATCTTTCGCCAATACCCACGTCCCTTTGCACGCAGTGTGCGTCAATCGCCGTGAAAATATTTACTTGAATTATGCAGTTTGGCTCGAAACCAAAGACGTTCAAAAAAGCCGAGACGCTGTCCCAAAAGAATGGAAAAAGCACATCTCGGGAACGGTCTTCCAGCGATTAAGCAGAAAGCGAAAAATGTTGATGCACAAATTTTCCCACCGACTAAGCAGAAAGCGAAAGATGCTGAATTGAAATGTTGATAATTGAACTGGCTCAAACGAGGGTCTACAACTAACAAGCACAATAAAATCGACAACATAAGAGCCACATGTAGTGGGGTCACGACCATCACAGGAACTTCTTGCTCGCAACGGTTTCTGACCGGATATGATTATCATCGTGTGAACGTGTACACGGTTCTTTCTCATGTTCGTTAACGCGAATTCAAAAATGTTGTATTGAGGGGTTGCGCAGTCCCTAGCGAGTGTACTGGGGGACTGAACACCCACTGTACTCTTCCACAATGTCTTGAGGGGTTTGCAAGAACCCTTACGATTTCACGGAAATGATATGTCGGTTGTCTGTATCAACCCACAAGAGACGGTGTGAATTTTGGTTCAACACTTGAGGGTATTAAGTCAAATTGAGTCATACTGCACTTTCATCTAAGCATTCATTGCTAAT
>Ga0114997_10003325_pt1 | contig 12648 bp, 9 predicted proteins | sample ArcticOcean_MG_C_2_FD_87045 | JGI IMG/M metagenome (GOLD analysis project Ga0114997, IMG submission 87045) | Marine microbial communities from western Arctic Ocean - ArcticOcean_MG_CB4_136 | ecosystem: Environmental > Aquatic > Marine > Oceanic | place: Arctic Ocean: Canada Basin | collected... | reverse complement strand
TGATTTAGAAAAGATTAAGAAGGAGTTGGAATCTTTACCAGATTATGACAAACAGTTATATCTGCAAGGTCACTCTAAAGATATGGATCCTGAAGAAGGAGCCGGTAAAGGTTATGATATAGACAGTAGCGAACACACATATACTATTCCATTATTTAATATACCCTACATCAATAGTATAATGGAAGAACATAAACTTACTAGAACAAGATTAATGAGAATGAAACCTAAAGCATGTTATCTTTGGCACAATGATTTAACAAAAAGATTACACATACCAATTGTTACAAATGATCATTGTTTTTTATTATTAGACAGTGATAGAATACACATACCAGCGACAGGCGAGGCATATGTAATAGATACTACTAAATTTCATACAGCATTAAACTGTTCAAAGGAAAATCGTATTCATATTGTTGGAGGACTACCTTACTAATGTTATATGACGCTCTTATAACTTCACTACCAGGAATGGATAAAAGTAAACCTGCACCTGGTCCTTCTTTTTTAAAAGGATATTTAGAAACACAAGGATTTAAAATCAAAGTTATAGATGGCAATCAGTTAGATACTTTAGATAATATTCATAAAGAAATTGCAAAATATGATTTCAGATGGCTAGGTATATCTGTATTCTCTTATGAACAAAAAGATGACGCCTTAAAACTAGGTGAAAGATATGAAAATGTATTATATGGTGGATCAGGTGTAGACATAGCATGGCCATCAAAATATTATATTACAGGAGAAGGAGAGTATGCCTTTGTAGAATTTTTAAATAACAATTTTGATTATCCTGGCATTAACGGAAAACAACCAAAACAAATAGAAGACATAGAGTCATTACCACCACCTGATTATTCAGACGTAATACAACAACATAACTATCGTAAATTTGTAATATCTGGTTCTAGAGGTTGTGTTAGAAATTGTACCTTTTGTGATGTTGCAAGTATATGGCCTAAATTTAGATGGAAGACAGGTAAGAAGATAGCAGACGAAATGCACCACGTATCAGAAACCACAGGTGGAAACAAAATACATTTTTCAGACTCTTTAGTTAACGGATCAATGAAACACTTTAGGGATTTGTGTGCTGAGTTAGCTACTAGACCTAAAAAGATTAAATGGGAAGGACAGTTTATCGTTAGAGCAGAAAAAACTTTCTCTAAACAAGACTTTGATAACTTAGCCAACTCTGGTTGTAATGGTTTAGAAATGGGTATAGAGGCAGGTAATGAAGAAGTTAGAGATCATATGAAAAAGAAGTTTACCAATGAAGACATAAAATACTTTGTAACTAATTTAGGTGAACGAAATATTACAATGAAGTTTTTACTTATCGTAGGTTATCCTACGGAAACGGAAGAAATGTTTGAAGATACTCTACAACTAATAAGAGACTATGCAAAATATTCACATTTAATAAGTATATCACACCATGTTATGATGACCTTTAAAAATACACCATTAGACTTTGAACATAGAGAGTTGTTTGATAGTGAGTTTGGTTTTAAATGGAAGAATAAAAATTCAGACTTTGATATAAGATTTCAAAGATTTATAAAAGTATATGAGTTAGGCAATGAATTGGGTTATAATTTCCAACAACATTGTATTGATAAGATAGAGAGATACAAATCCGACAAACTTAATGAAAAAAGAAAGTCTATAGGATTTGCACACCCTAAAGCAAAGAAAACTTTACACGTTCAAAGTTAAAAGCTCTTTTTTATTCCAAAGTTAAAGTTTCTACCATCTTGGTTATAACCATCTGGTCTTTCATAGTCTTCATCAAAAGCATTATTAAGTTTAGAGTATATTAAATAATCTCCAATATATTTTGAAACACCAAAGTCTACTGTTGTAACCTCTGATTTAGGAATAGTAGCATAAGTCACACTATCTACATCTAAATGTTCTCCATAATAATTTATATTAGATGTTAAATTATAACCTTTGTACTCCGTATAGATACTTGTATTATTAATCCATTTTGGTTTTCTTCGTAAAGTTGTTCCGTTACTTCCTTCAGAAACTATCCAACTTGTATTATTCTTTATGATAAAATTGTTTATATCATAAGTCAATCCCATTTCAGCACCATGACGAGTAGACTTACCACTAATATTTTTTATCGTATTGTCTTGGTAGTCTAAAAGATTTTCTATATCAATTTGAAAAATAGCTATATCAATTGATTTAAGATTAGTTTCTTTAAAATGTTTTTTATATCCTATTTCGTAAGATTTACTTTCTTCAGGTTTTGCATTTTCATTACCTGAAAATCCGTAACCATTTGTACCATACATTTCATATAGTGTAGGTGCTTTATGACCTGTAGATATAGAACCTCTTATGCCGTTGTGTTCAAAACCATATCTATGATTAGTAAAACTACCAAATCTTGATTGATCATCATATCTAATACCATAAGTTAAAAAAGTATCATTAATTAAATAGTCAATTGTTCCACTGTAACCATGTAGGTGACTTTTTTTATTAACACTTGGAACATAAGCACCAATGTTAGTGTTGAAATTAACGTCTGTTATTTCATGGTCAAAGCCTGAAGTAAATGATAAATTGTCATTAACAGATTTCGTATTGTCAACATGAAAAGTTTTTACATTACTTTCATATAAGTCAGTGTCGCCAGATTTAAGATATGATCTTTTATGATCACTATTATTAAATGTAAAGTGAGTATCTTTATCAAAGTAATTAATTTGCTGGTTTTTAAAATTCCACTCACTAGTGTAAGCTAAGTTATCAGAACCAGAATTATCTAAACTAGAATCATTTTGTTTGTCTATAAAAATGGTACCTAAAGTATAACCATTATCTAAAGTAGTTTCTGTATTAAGAAAGTAACTTCTATTATCATAAGGGTCTTTTTCTGCACCTTGAGGATAGACAGAGATACCATCACTAGTCTCGTCTTCAATTCTAAAGTCTAATATAGTTTTTTGTTCTTCAAGGAATGTTCCTAATTTTATTGTTTTGTTCCATGTGTTATGAGAACCATAATCTAATGAAATTGAATTTTCATCACTAGCACAGGTTTTCATATTGATAACACCACCAATAGCTTCAGCACCATAAACTGTTCCCATAGGACCTTTTATGATTTCTATAGCACAAGTGCCTAATGTTCCGTGTTGTCCGATATCATCTGTACCACCGGTAGTTGATCTATCTTTTATTCCGATACCATTTAGTGTTATTAGTGTATGATCTGAATCTGTTCCTCTAGTAAATGTAGAAGACAGTTGATTTTTAGGACCTGAAGTTACAATGTTAAGTGAAGTACTTTCATTTAAATTTTCAGGATTGACAACATCATACGAGTATGTTTTATGTTGTTGGTCGCTGGCAGTTCTTAATCCATGAATATGGAGAGTAACAACCAAGTTGCCATCATCGTCATAGTATGATGGTTTTTCCTCATGTGCTAACGCAACGGTAGAGAAAAGAAGTATTGATAATAATATTTTATACATAGTTTTCCAATTATTACACATATTAAAGTTGAAACCAGTAAATTAAAATCAAATGGTATCGCCATAATATACGTTGTTAATAAATCTCCACCTGATTTATACCAGACAGCATAGTTAATAAGAACATGCCATGTTATTACACCCACAAAAGTAGCATAGATTTCATTTTTAATAAATTTACTCGCAAGAATGAATAAGCACATACACCCATAAACAGGTATCATTAAAGAATGAAAGCCGATGAAAATATCTTTTATTAACAGAAAAGTCATTGGTAAAAGATATTGTATATAACGATTATTTGTAAGACTAGGTAATAATATAGCAATAGCAAATAAAGGTGTCACATTCATATTGTATCTATTTATACATCATTTTTAATTAAAAGGCAACCTTGAGGTCATATAAATAACTGTATGGCTGGAATAGCAAACTTAACGATAGACCAAGGGTCCAATTTTACATACGATTTAGAAGTCACTAATTCCGATGGTACAGATTTTGATCTTACTGGATTTACGATGGTTGCTAAAATGTCTAAAGGTTATTCCTCTACATATCCTAGAACAGTTTTTACATGTACAGTATCACAACCAACCGAGGGTGTCGTTACTATAAGTTTAACTGCTGATCAAACGAAATCTTTAAAGGCAGGTCGTCACGTATTTGACGTAGTTGCTACTCATTCCGATAGTACTGTAACTCGTTTACTAGAGGGAATTGTTATCGTAACTCCCTCTGTAGTTGTTTCTTTTTAAGATTTATTATATTCAAACGTTGCTTTGTTATCACCTTTTTGTGCTAGGCCAAAACCAGCTTTAGTCATAAATTGCATTAACGCATCCCAATTTAAACCAGATATATCGTCAAAAACCCAAATTGTTTGATCGGCTTTTCTTTCATTGAAGAAAGCAGCTTCTTTTATTACACTAGCAGTATCGTGAGGACCATCAAAGTGTATCATTTCATATTTTTCTAACATGATTTTGTTTTCTTCGTAGATAGGAAAACCATCTTTAAATCTATTCATAAACTCTGTATCTTCTAAATTAACTAAATGAAACTCTGGATAATATTGAGCAAAGTTACCTAGTGTTCTTTGTCTCATTTTATTATCATAGTTGAATTTTCTGGCTAACACACTATCAGAAGCTGCATAGTCAATATTACCATATGGATCTACACCTAAATGATTAACTCTAACAGTTGGGTGATAATGTCTGTATGCGTCCATAATAGTTTTACTTCCTAAACCTAATCTAACACCAATCTCCATACTTACACCTATAGGATTTCTTAACATTTTTACAGCTGTAGCTAAACTTCCATATTCTATACTATCGCCAGTGAAAATATCTCCTTCATTTACTTCTAATGAATACTTTCCAGTTACAGGATCAATACCTGGTGATGTTCTAACAACATCTTTAGCAGTTTTATCAAAAGGTTCTTCAGCTGTCATAGTAGCGCTTGTTGTTGGTGCCTGATCTATAGCAAACATATCAACAGCTTTATTAATTTGACCTACCTTGAAAGTACTATCACCTGTATGATCACAACGTATTGTTGTATCTGCCCATAATTCAAAACCTAGATTGCCTGCTTTTCTACAGAAATCAACATCTTCGGATATTGTATTAGCATGATTAAGTGCTGAGTGATAAGTGAATTGAGGATAACCTACATCTTTTAAAACTTTTCCTTTTATAAGAACACAACCTAAACCACAAGCTGCAATTTGCATAAGCGGAGTATCTTTACATTCTTCAAATTTTATACGTTCATTTCCACCACCCTCTGGTCTTTTTTTATAAATTTCTAAATGATGAGTGCCTTGTATTCTTTGAATATAAAGACCTGATACCATATCTTTGTCATGTTTGATCATTTTCTCTAACGTATCTGAAGCAAAAGATATATCACTATCTACAGAAAACAAATAATCATAATGTTGACCCCATTCAGCAATTAAGTTTCTTATTTGATCTACTTGATAACCAAAAAAGAATTGAAATTCAGTTTTATATCCTTCTGGTACTTTTAAATCATAAATTGCTTTGAACGTTGATGGTTCAATAAACTTGTTTGTTGGTATTGCTATCAGTATTTTTTTCATTGTGTTATTATCCTATTTGCGTTTTTTGTTTGTTCGTTAGAGTTAATTTTATAGTCGTTTAGTGGATTTATATCGTTATAGTTATACACTACATCTGATACTACTTTTACCTTGTCGGGATCACACTGCTCAATGAGTGTATAAAATATAGAACCATCGCCACCAGCTTTGTACCACTTTTTGTTTTCGTCTTGGAAGTTACTATCATCTACGCCATCTAAAAGATTTGCTTTGAAAGTTCTTAAATGTGTGTATGGCATATTCCAATTAAATTTGTATTCTCTGTATTTCTTTTGTTTTTTTATTTCATCTGGATAAGGTTGTGCTACTAAAGGTATTTTATCTACCATAGACCAACATGACCCATAAGAAAATTCTGTAGTGCCGTCATAAAGATTATTATAAAAATGAAGTATCTGATTGTTATTAACTAGAGAGTCATCGCCATCTAGGAACATTACTATATCATCTTTATCACAATATTTCTTTATAGATTCTATTTGATTACAAACAGCACCTTTGTTTACTTCATTTCTAATTACTTTAATATTTTCACTTTCATATTGTTTTGCAATTGAATATGTATTATCAGTGGAACAATCATCAATTACTATCATTAAGTAGTTATCATAATCTTGTGTTACAACTGATTTAATACAGTTCTCTATATAGTTAGCCGAATTATAAGTCGGTGAGATTATAACTATTCTTTGTTCTTTTTTTCTAGGTAAATAATTTTCTTCTTCATTTGTAAATCTTCTACCAAATACCGTTCTATGTCTGGAGTTTATATAACTTACCTTTCTATATTCTTCTTTAGATAAGTAATCTCCTAATTTATAAAGTATATGTTGTTTCCATTGTAAAGCTACTGAATCCCAACCAACAATACCTTTTATAAGATTACAAGCATATTGTTTTTGTTGATGTAAATATCTATTATGATGAGACATCAAAACTGCATTGACAAATTTTTCTACTTGATGTGGTTGATTAATAAATTGAAATAAATTGTTTGGTTCAATTGCATAATCTATAAGATAACAAGCTTCTTGTACTGCTGTTTCTTCTAAAGCACCAAAACGTGTGGCGATTACAGGAGTATTATATGCTAATGCTTCTAAAGTTGATATGCCAAATGTTTCAGGAAAGGCACCTGGAAATAATTTAAAACTTGCTCTTTCTAGTATATCTGCTATTTCAGATTGTTTTATAACACCTGTAAATTCTATACCTAAATTTTTATTTTTAGGATCATTGGACATTTTAGTCCATTCTTGTCCTTGAGCGTCTAACTCTTGTCCTGGAAAAACATAAAATCCACCAATACATATTAATTTCGCCTCTGGTATCTTTGCCTTAATTTTTGGCCATATATGTTCTACTAAAGGTTTCATACCTTTTGTAAAAGCTGCATTAAAAACGTATAGATGAGGATCTTTTTTTCTTATATCAATATCTTCTTTATATGTTACTATACCATTTCTAGTTTGAAAGAATTTCTTTTTTAAAACTTCAAAGTTTCTTCTTCTACCATGATCACAGTTAGTTACATAAGTTGAGTGAAAATCAGATAGAGTAAATACTTCATCTATATGTCCACCTACAAGCAAGTCTTCTAAATAAATATCTCCGTTTGCAAACGTATCGTGCATCCATACTATTTTATGTTTTGCATAATTTTTTATTGCAGAATATCTTTGAGGATTGTATTGAGCAAACTGACTATACATGTTAGGTGTTAAGAAAGGAATTATGGTTCTTAATGATATCACAACATCAAATCTAAAATCACTCTTATAATCAAGTATAGAGTTGTCTAGATATTGAACACCATCATAGTTCCCTTCTTTTGCAAGATTAGGATCTTTTGAACAGTTATTGAAGATTGTTACCTCAAATCCTAGTTTGGCAAGGTTTTTAGCCATTAATATTGTTGCTGATTCTGATCCACCGAGACCTCTTTTCTTTAAAGTATCTCCATCGTATGGTAACCCTATTATATCTAAAAACGCTATGGTTGTCATATTATTAGTATCAATTTAATTTTTAATTCACTACAGTTTATTTATAAATATACAGTAACACAAAAACAAATAAATGTCAATGCTTGGACATATATGAGGGGAAATAGTATCGCACAATGCCAGTAATTAAGAGTCCATCGGTCCGAGTAGGTCTAGGACGTATAGGTTATTCAGGTTCCTCTGGAGCCGCAGGTTTCACTGGTTCTGCCGGTGCTACAGGCGCTGCCGGTCCTGGTGGAGGTTATGCAGGTTCTCAAGGTTATACAGGTTCAGGTGGTTTAGGTTACACAGGTTCACAAGGTGCAGGTTTCACAGGTAGTCAAGGTACAGCAGGTACTTTAGGTTATACAGGTTCACAAGGAACAGGTTTCACAGGTTCAGCTGGTACAGTAGGATTTTCAGGTTCAGCAGGCTCTGTAGGTTATTCAGGATCAGCAGGTTCAACCGGTGGTTTAGGATATTCAGGATCAAAAGGAGATACAGGCACAGCAGGTGCATTAGGTTATTCAGGTTCACAAGGCTCATTAGGATATTCAGGATCAAAAGGAGATACAGGTACATCGGGTACAGTAGGATTTTCAGGTTCACGAGGTACAGCAGGTGCATTAGGTTATTCAGGATCAGCAGGTAGTCAAGGTGTTATTGGTTATTCAGGATCAGCAGGTGCTGATGGTAACGATGGTTCAGACGGCTCTGTAGGTTTCACAGGTTCAACAGGTGCAGGTTATTCAGGATCAAAAGGAGATACAGGTGCTCAAGGGCCAGGTGGTGGTTATGCTGGTTCAGTAGGTGCTTTAGGATATTCAGGATCAAAAGGTGATACAGGTACAGCAGGTGCATTAGGTTATTCAGGATCAAAAGGTACAGCAGGATTTTCAGGTTCACAAGGCTCATTAGGATATTCAGGATCAAAAGGTGATCAAGGTACAGTAGGATTTTCAGGTTCAGCAGGTGCTGATGGATCAGACGGTTCAGATGGTTCAATAGGTTACACAGGTTCGGTAGGAACAGGTTTCGCTGGTTCAGTTGGTACTGTTGGTTTCACTGGTTCGGCAGGATCAGGTTCAGATTCTCCATTTGTATTTACAACTTCAGGAGATTATAGAACACTTACAGGATATTTGGAAAGTGGTCAAACAAAAACAGTTAGAACGGCAGAGTTTTCATCTGACTTATTAAGATTAACTTTAGCAACATTTACTCCTACTTTTTCTTCATCACCTAGTCCATCAAGTTATCTAGATTGGGATAGAGCAGCAACAGGATTTTCTGTATCAATAAATAACCCTAGCGATATTACAAATGATTATATAAGTTCAGTTTACTCTATCACTCAATCAAGTGGAAGTGTTAACGGTACTTTAAGTAATTATTCAGCAGGTAGTTATTCACAAACACCAGCAGGAGGTGTAGATTGGTCACAAAGTTTTACAACAAACAATTCTACTTCATATATCAGATCAACATCTACTAGTCGTAGTGGTGGCTCAGCAAGTGCTGTAGTTAGATTCAATCGTAACAATGGTACAGAATCAGAATATACAGATTCAACTACAAACATGTCTTTGAGTTGGGCAACTGCCTCTCATAGTTTATCTAAATCAAATGTTAGTGGTAAAACTTTTTTAAAAACTTACACTAGTACATCGTACAACACAAGTGTAAATAATATTAATTCTTCAAGTAACACTTCACATGCTCTTACAGCAAGTGGTGGTTCTTTAAGTACGACTTCAGGAAGCGGGTCTGTAAGTGGAACATTTACCTTTACATCACCTATACACAAAGATAATACAAGCGATACAAGAACGGTCAGTAACACTACAACGTTTACTAGACCAATCAATGTAACAGGTACCTCATATACGGTAGATCAGTCTACAACAACAAGCAACGTATCTGCTTCATTTTCATATCCGTCTTTCTGGACTTGGACAACAGCTGTAGGTTCTCCTCCAACTATTGCCGATATAATAAATGATTCTCAATCTACAGGTTTTGAATCAGCAGTGAATCAATTAGGTGATCAAACTAAAAACTTTAGTGTTCAATCAGTTAATAATTCAGATTCTAATCCTAGAGCATTTTGGTTTGCTGTTAGGAATTCTGCAAGTCAACCAACAACATTTAAAACAGGTGCTAGTGCAGGTTTATTAAGTGATGTTTCTACTACAGATGGTGGAACAATTTCTTTAATTCCTGATTCACCACCTTCTGGTTTAACTTCCGAAAGTTATCATATTTACGGATTTACTTTACAACCAGGAACAACATATGTGGAGATAAGTTAATAGATGGCTACTAACTACGATGGATTAACCCGAAACGTCTGGCCAGGTACTTGGAGTACCGGCACTAATGCGCCTATCGTATTAGACACAGAGGTAAGAGGAACACTTCAAAGTATATCTGGTGCTTCTGGCGATCAGTTACATGATATTCCAGGTGCTAGAATCCAGGAGGGTATGTTAGTATATGTTAAAAACGGATATACTAATGGCTCTACAACATATACAGCTGACAAATATTATACTTACAAACTTCAAGGTTCAGAGACTCGTAGTAGTATTACAGGTGCTGTACCAAACGCCGATGCCAACTGGACTTTATTCAGTGTTGGTGGTGGAATAGGTTACACTGGTTCTGCCGGTGCAATTGGTTTTACAGGTTCAGCAGGTGCATTAGGTTATTCAGGTTCAAAAGGAGATTTAGGATATTCAGGTTCAGCAGGTGCAGGTTATTCAGGTTCAAAAGGAGATACAGGAACAGCAGGCGCTTTAGGATATTCAGGATCAAAAGGTGATACAGGTACAGCAGGCGCTTTAGGTTATTCAGGTTCAAAAGGAGATTTAGGATATTCAGGTTCAGTAGGTGCTGACGGTTCAGATGGATCAGACGGCGCTATAGGTTATTCAGGTTCAAAAGGAGATTTAGGATATTCAGGTTCAAAAGGTGATCAAGGTGTAATAGGATATTCAGGTTCAAAAGGCGATCAAGGCGTAATAGGTTATTCAGGTTCAAAAGGTGATCAAGGTGTAATAGGTTATGCAGGATCAGAAGGAGTTGGATATACAGGTTCACAAGGTACACAAGGTACTGTAGGTTACGTAGGATCAGAAGGAAATTTAGATGTAACAGTAAACTCAACACCACCGGTTGGTGCTGGTATTGGTGACGTTTGGATTGATGACGCAACAGGAATTCAATATTTCTGGATGTATGATGGTAACAGTAATCAATGGGTAGAATTAAGTAACCAAGGTGTAGTAGGATTTACAGGTTCACAAGGAACAGTAGGAGCTATTAATGATTTATCAGACGTAACAGTTACATCTCCAAGTAGAGGTCAAACTTTAGTTTATGAAACTGCCGGTTGGATACAAAGTGTGACGCCTATATCGCAATTTGTAGTAACTGCTAACGGTTCTAGTGCATATAGATTTAATGGTGCAGGTTTTCCAGCAGGTACTAGTGGTGACAACCCTACAATATTTTTAAAAAAAGGACAGACATATTACTTTAGAAATACAAGTAGTGGTCACCCTTTTGAAATACGATCAAGTGCTGGTGGTAGTGCGTATACAACAGGTGTTACAGATAATAACGCTTCAGGTCCTTCAGGAATAATTGTTTTTCATGTTCCTATGAACTCACCTGCGACACTATACTATCAATGTTCATCGCATAGTTCAATGTTAGGAACAATTACGATTGTATAAAAAAAAAGTTTTGAAACACTTGATTTAATGTGATTAATGAGAGTGTATATATTATAAATAGATACAGAAAAGATAGTTTCTTTTCTTGCAAGAGAAAAACATGATATAAAGTGATAAGTTAAATTTAACAATAATTAGGAGACAAACAAAATGGCAATAAACTTTCCATCGTCCCCCTCATTAAACGATCTATACACACTTGGCACACGTCAGTGGAAATGGAACGGAAATGGTTGGGCACTACAGCCTCTAACAGCAGGTTTCACTGGATCAATCGGTTATACCGGTTCTAAAGGTGATATTGGTTATACAGGTTCAAAAGGAAATACAGGTTTAGGTTTTAACATAGCTAAAACTTACTCAAGCGTTTCAGCATTAACAGCAGATTCAAGTCCATCAGGTATTACAACTGGTGAATTTGCAATCATTGAAAACGGCTCATTAACAGACGCCGAAAATTCTAGATTATACCTATGGAATGGTTCAGCATACAGTTTTGTATCTGATCTTTCTGGTACAATTGGTTTCACAGGATCTAAAGGAGACATTGGTTTCACAGGTTCTAAAGGTGATATTGGTTTTACTGGTTCTAAAGGTGATCAAGGTATTATTGGTTATACAGGATCTAAAGGCGATCAAGGTATAATTGGTTTTACTGGTTCACAAGGTGTAATTGGTTTTACTGGTTCTAAAGGTGATATTGGTTTTACAGGTTCTAAAGGTTTCACAGGTTCACAAGGTGAAATTGGTTTTACAGGATCAAAAGGCTTTACAGGATCAAAAGGTGATATTGGTTTTACAGGATCTAAAGGAGACATTGGTTTCACAGGTTCTAAAGGTGATATTGGTTTTACAGGTTCTAAAGGTTTCACAGGTTCTGAAGGTAATTTAGATATTACGACTTCAGCTACACCACCATCAAGTGGCGTTGGCGAAGGCGATATCTGGGTTGACTCAGCAACAGGTGTACAGTACTTCTACTACAACGATGGTAATTCAGTTCAATGGGTTGAATTAAGTAACCAAGGTGTAGTTGGTTTTACTGGATCAAAAGGCGATACAGGTAATCAAGGTGTTATTGGATTCTCAGGATCAAAAGGTGACCAAGGTGTCATCGGGTTCTCAGGTTCACAAGGTGCTCAAGTAGCAACTGTTGATTCTAGTAACTTTAGTTCAGCTGTAACATTACTGATTAAAAACAGTGGTGGTACTACATTAAAAACAATCATAGGTAATGCTTCATAGGCATAACTGAAGAATAATAGGAGAAATATAACATG
>Ga0114997_10003323_pt1 | contig 12651 bp, 8 predicted proteins | sample ArcticOcean_MG_C_2_FD_87045 | JGI IMG/M metagenome (GOLD analysis project Ga0114997, IMG submission 87045) | Marine microbial communities from western Arctic Ocean - ArcticOcean_MG_CB4_136 | ecosystem: Environmental > Aquatic > Marine > Oceanic | place: Arctic Ocean: Canada Basin | collected... | reverse complement strand
TATATTGAAGATAGCAGTACAGAAGAATCCAGTTCCACAATTACTTCATTCACTTCAGTAATAGGGGCGGGTTTACTGCTAATACTAGTAGCATTGTTAGCCGCTATGCTGATACGTAAAGGAGGTGGTAGGTCTGAGAAGGAATTACTTGATTCTGAAACCTTCTTTGATATGGCTGAGAAGGCCCAAACACCATCACTTGACGAGGGGCCAGATCCTTCACTCATAGGTGAAATCAAGGATAATTTTGAATGGGTTGAACATCCTATTGGTAGTGGTGTTTGGTATTTCAAAGACAAGGAAACCTTACAGTGGATAAAACACTGAATTATGAAAGGCCTGCAATGTCGATTTTGATTTAATCTACCGAAATTCATTAATAAGGCCTCCATATTTCTTTTGATTGTGAAAGCAATCCGCGATTGGAAAAAGGTGGTTTCTAACCTCCGGCAAAGTGCAGAAACATTTCGTTCATTTGACAATGATGCAGCACTGATGCGTTGTCGAAAATCTATGGAGGCAATACAGTATTCAATCTTCGAAGAAATCAATGGAGAACTTCCTACAACATACTTGCCCTTTGAGAAAATGATGGGGAAAAAAGGTATTGGGCTTCACATACCAACACCGGTTCAAATTGATTTTCAAACAGTACATCAGTGGGGGAACTATGGGTGTCATTATCAAAATGATGGTGAACCAAACGAATCTCAAGTTGAGTCTGCTCTCAGTGCCTTAGACAGTTTAATTGAATGGAGATTTGATGATGAAAAGCCTAGTCGTAATTTAGCAGCCCCAACCAAATCTACAAAACCACAAAATAAGGAATTATTGATTAAACTACCATTTAATGTCATGAAAAAGAAATACAATGTCAACAATTTACTCAAATATTTAACGGCCGGAGAAACACCCAAAACAAAACACAGTTCTTCAACGAAATCCTTGAATGAATCTGTGACAGATAGCCCCAAAGCCAAGAATGCAAGAGAAATTAAAAGCAATCTGCACAACCGCAAAATTGCGATGATTCACCTACTCACGCGCGCTATTGAATTATCCGGCGGTTCGGGTAATAATTGGATCAGACTTTCATCTTTAGGCATTAATATTATAAAAATCAATCCTACCTTTAAATTAAAAAATACCGGGCACGGTAGATTGATTTCACTCCTTCGCGAACACGAAGAAGTATTTGAGGTAAGGATGGATCCGACAAAAGATGGAAAAAAGGTAGCCTTTGTACGAATACGAAAGCCTAGCGATAATTGAAGTTTAATGGTGCCAACCAATCTTCCTCACTAGGCTTGTGTCCATCAACCCACTTACGAGTTCTTTCATGAGAGTTCTCCAGGACATTCTCCAAATATGTTTCTGCATCAATTTCTGTGAGTCCCCTGTGCTTGAGATCCAATAATTCACAGGAAATGATTACACCCAACACATTCTGGGCTTTCCAATTTTTCTCGACCATGGATTCTAGATAAGTAATCGCTTCGGAAGCTTGATCAATCAATTCGAGGGATTGCGCCCAAATAGTAAACCAATATGCTATTCTCTGTGAGGGGAAGGCGCCTTCAGAATCACTCCTTAACCTCTTGATTACAAAATCCTTTGCATATCGGAATTCTTCTTCTCCTTTTCCAGTCAGGCAGGACGCTTTCAACATGGATGCTAGGTAGTATCCATTCGAATAGTTCTCATCTCTAGAAAATGAACATGACTCCTCTATCCTGCTCCTCAGCACATCAAAACCATCCTCATTTCTTTCCTGCTGCATGAACAATTCTGCCAGATAAATGAAATGACGAGCGAGGTGAGCGTCATCACCACTAGGATAATCTCTGACCACATCTGAAATATCGATTGCTTGCTCCACATTCCCTGGACCATTCCTTAAACCAAGTGCAACAATCTTGCTTCCGAGATAATGAGCATCTTCCTCGCGTTCCACTTTAATTGGCTCATATTCCAACTCTGAAGGAAGATACTGATTCAATGATTCTATTGAATAGTCGAAATCAAACACATTATCGAAAGTTCCGGCAAACAAGTTATGGTACTTCAACAAACGATCTCTTCCTGGTTCAAATTTGGTTGGTTTTTCCCGTAATTCCTCAATCATATCGCTGACTTTGAATGCAGATTCTGTATCCCCCATGTGATTTGCTGTTCCCATCATCGACATGAACAGTTCAAAACGATCCTGGGGTTTACTCATCTTCTCCAACGCTGACTCCAAGTCAAAGTTTTCGATTATTAGTTGAGTGGCCTTTTGCCCCTGCTCATTTGCAGCAGATTCTTTCATGTGTTTGTTTAATTTCTGCCAATGATGTGCCTTTAAATTAGATGTCGCCTCTCGTATGGCCTCAGAAAAGAACACTCTAATGTAATCCCATTGATCTTCAACGGATATCGAACTGAGGCCTTTCAGAAACACCAGAGGCCTAGATGTATTCATCAGAGCTGTATGAATGGAGCCACTGAGACTCTCTTGGCGATAAGGTGTTGAAATCGTTCGTTTACGAATGATATCAACATTAGATTCAATAACTCCTTTTATGGGTTTTTCTCTTAGAGTATGGCCAAGCGCATCCGGATAGCCAATCCACGGGTGCTCACAGGGTGCTTTTGCTAATACCCACATTTGCTCAAAATTAATATTATTCCAATTATTCCTTTGATTTAGGGCCGATTTTAGAGTAGTAATCTGAGCATCAATTACACCAATTCCAGCTTCTAATAGCTTAACTTGTTCAATGAAAATATCGCAATTTACAGGCTTCTTTATCTTGTTTGAAATCATTTCAATAACAAGCGGTAATGTGTCTTGCCATAATCCCAAATGCGGATCCTCCCCCAATCCTGAACCTTTTGTTATAGTGCCTTGTTCAAATGGAAATGTGAAGCACATTACAGATTTATTTTTAATTAATGCTTTGAGAGGAATATGGAGTTTATCCCGAGATTCAGTTCCATGGAAATCTTGCGCGAGTGGTGGGAGTTTTGTATCCGGGGGAACAACAATCCAACACATTGCAGCCGGGGTTTGTGCAGGCTTGCCAATAAATTCTTCAAGGCCGCCAGTTTCATCCCCAAGAATGACCCACTTGTTCTTTGATTTATTAATTATCAGCTGATAAGCTGACTCAACTAGAGCGATCTGAAAATCATCTTCTCTCAAATCGGAATCAGGAGAACTAACAATAACCGCTGCAGTAATCAAACTTGTGATGTATGGATGAGAAGTGCGAGCACCTTTCCGTTCAATCGCAGGCCAATCCAGTAATTTGACAGAATTATCTGGAAACTTCTTTCTCACCTTTTCTGTAACTATTTCTTGAAGTTCAAGCAACGATTTGCTGGCGGATTTAGGCCCCAATCCATCGCCCTTCATACAAGTAACTAGAATTGGTCCTGATGTATCGATGTGTGCAATTAATTCAGCCACCTTAGACTCGGTTGAAATTTCGGTAATCGGGACTGTCAAAGGGAAGTTTTCCCCACCAATAATCGACCTTCCTGGTCCTTTTTTGGTCTTCTTCTTTTTTCTCTTCTTTTTCGGTTTATCATTCTCCTCAAGTCGGGAAACCGATTCGGCTTTCATCCCACCTTCGAGTTGAGTCTTCTTTGGAGCGCTTTTGATGAGTTTGACATTGGTGGCGATTGGCCGCCCTTTGGGGCCCACATCAGGTTCGTACTCGACAGTGTCTCCCTCATCGATCATCTCGGTAACCTGAGAACTGTGCACGAAGACGTCTGGTCCATCTCCACTCGGTTCAATGAATCCGTAGGCCGTGTTGAACCACTTCACCGTACCTTGCGCCCTCATTACTTCACCTCTGACAATAATTCATTGAGAAAATCAGGCTCCGCATATCCAACAATCGTAAGATTTCCGTTTGGCAAAATGTGACATTCAACTTCGGTTTGTTCTTGGAGCACTGATTCATCGTATGTGTTCGATATGAAATGAACTTGTTGGTTCCGAGAACCTCGCCATCTGAGGGTAGTATCTCGCAATTCTTGAACGAATCTACCAGTCACTGCAATATCGCTTAGATCAAAACAAGCTTGCATTTCCTCATCGAACTCTGAAGGCTCATAGCCGGTATACAGAAAGACACTGAGCCCTCTATCTTTACATCCTCTAATCAATTCAAGACTTGCGTTTGACTGCTGCAAAGGCTCCCCACCAAGTAGTGTAATTCCCTCAATACCTTTCAAATTATCTAGTTCAGATAATATCTGTGAAACTTCTATTTCGCCACCACCCTTGGAAGGCCAATATTGTGTGTTCCAACAACCCTTACACGCTAATGTGCAGCCCTGTGTCCAAAATACTGAACGAATTCCAGGCCCGTAAATTTCACTATGGTCAAGACGATGACCGATTCTCAAAGTTTGTGACAAAATAACACCTCAAGATGTGCGCACTAGCACCATACGAATTTGTCCATTTTGTTTGGTTTCTTTTACCCGATATCCGAGAGTTTTTGCCTTTTCGAGAATTTCTTGACGTCGTTGCTCAATCAAACCCTGCCTTTGCGCTTCAAAAGCCTCCCGCTCAGCCCGAACAGCTATGCGTTCGCTTTCCAACTGGGCGCCTTCTTCCTCAGTACGAAGACGGCGCAACTTCTTGACCACCGATTGTTCATAGACTTGGCCAATATTATCTAGCCAAGACAAATTACTACCTACAGTCCGTTGATTATAACGCAGAGAATAGCGGCCATGCGATTTTTGAAGAGCCCATTCATTGCCATTTATCCGAATTCGCACTTGATTCTCATTACTAGCGAGAATTGTTGCCCCGACCTCTTTAAGTGCCTCTACAGCACATTCATGATCAGTCATAGGCACGCTCCTTTCAGTCCAAACCCCACTCATTTAATTACCTCCTTTTATTCGTTGTTGATTCGAATTCTGTTGACGAGTTTGTGGTTCTTTCTCATGGTATTCTCGAGTATGTGTGACATCCTCTATCTCTGCTAACTCAGATAATAGTGCTTCAAGTTCTTCAATACAAGTTTCTCCCTTTAGACCATTAGTTTTGGCCGACATCTTGCCTTCAGCATCAATGGTTACTGTGATTTTTTGTTCCTTCATCCTAACACCTCTCGTGGACAACACAGAATCGCACCCAATCGCTTTGCTTCCTTGGCACCCACAGAAATATCCTCAACAAAGGAGATGGCGAGATACCGCTTGTCATCAGTGCAGAGTAAAGTACCCACGCTAGGAAGATCTTCTTCTGGAATATTGACCTTGAATTGTGGTGTTGAATGGCTTTGACTCACGAACTTGTGGCCTTTGGCGGATTTACCCTTTCTACCCGGCTTGAAAGATTTGGAAGGTGAAACGAATTCGAATATTTTGTTGCTTATGTATACAGCATCCTGATGTTCTTGACCCAATGTAGAAATCTCCTTTGTCAAGGATTCAATATCTGAACCAATCTTCTTCTCTTCAACACCCTTGGCCTTCTTGAGGGCCTTTTTCATTGTAACCATCATTTTCTTTTTCTCATCCAAACGAGGAGTTAGTCCAGTCGCACGATTCTTGGCCTTGGAAACCAACAGTTCCCAAGCACTCTTTTGCTCTTCTTTCTCTTTATCGTTGAGGGCTTCCTGTTCAGCTTTCATGATTTCTGATGAGGTTTCATCGACTAGAGATGTGATTTCATTCACTTCATCGACGAGTTTTGATAAATCGGTTTTAGTTGAGATTCCGATGATAATATCAGTGGCAGCACTGATTCTCTTCTCGATGTCCTTGGCTTTACCTTTGAAACCAAACATCGAAGTCTTGGGTTTCCTTTCATCCAATCCAGAAAGTTCAGTGGCGACTGAATTGGTGGATTCAATCCAGGAAGTAATCAACGGATCTGGTTTTGCATTGACTGGGACTAAGGGCGGTGAACTGACCCATGTGTATTTGGCCTTACATACCATTTCCTCACCACGCGGTAAGTCGGGCAAATCCTTCGCAATGAGTTCCGGGTCAACCGCGCTGACTTCAATTACCCCAAGGTCAACATCCACTTGCTTCAAAACCTTCTGTTGCTTACCATTGAACCATATTTCCTCTGACAAATCTCCGACTGGACATTTCTTGAGATGGCACCATTCGGGGGATTCCCTTGCCATGTTGAATATCTTCTGAATATCTTGAGATTGGATCTCATCCAGAATCAACATGGAGCCCCAAGTTGAGGATGCTGAGCGATCCCATCCAGAGATCACGGAAACCTTGGTACCAATTGCTACATGTAATTGCAATCCGGAATGGGCAATGAAAGACGCTGTTTCGTCAGCCACTGTGAATGGCGAATTCACAACCGCTTCGGATTGTTTCGAAAGAAGATCGAAAACCACTGACCCAAAAGGCGTCGTTGGCATATCCTCAAAAGCGATTACCGATTTCATATCAGCATTCTGAATTCTTTTTGCTGCGATAGACGTAGGATCGCCGATACACAGAGATGCCATGGCTAGGACGTCCCCATTGTTTATCGGATATATCGAATATGGCCTATCTGAAATTATCGGAGGATCGTCGACTTCTTCTTCAGCTAATATCTCTCTGCCCTTTGCACTTGACCAAAAATCGTACGTGTATCTCCGTTCAAGTTCATCGATTTGATTTTTGTTGAGTTGAAGGGACCACCCGCTCTTTTCAGCGGTCAAGTTACTATCAAGTGGAGCGGTCAACAACAGACCTGCAGCGTCCATTTCATTGCCATCACAGATTATGCAATTGATTCCAGAAAAAGCAATTCTCTCTCGAACAAGACATGGGCCTGCAAGAGAGCGAGCTGTGGCATCATCTCTCATTCGGTCGAAACCCGTGCTATCAATGTGGATGTACACCCTCACTCCACGTGAGGCCGCTTTCAACAGACCTTCCACAATTTCTGGGTGACTTAGATTAGTTGTTCCAATGAATATCACCTCATTGGCACTGGCAATGAGTGATAATATCTGATTCTTGAGCGTTTCATCTTCTCCAGCAAATAGCAATGAGCCGACTCCAATTACTTCTGAAGGATTTTCCATTTGTATCCAAACCGACCGAACATCATCGCCGGTGAAGTCTAGTTCTGTATTTCTTTGGATTATAGTTATAGGTTTTTTTTCACTCATCGCCGACCACCTCATTTATCCATTCCTGCAACATTTCTTCGAGAAGTTCGGTCTTGGAGTAACGAAGTATTTTCTGATTACTAATTATTCCAATTTTTCCACCCCAAGTCTTTTGTTCGCCTTTGTCTGTTTGGACGATCAAGATACGGTCATGTACAGGGTGCAAACCCTCTTTCCATAGTTCTTCTTGGAAAGTGACCGTGCCTCCACAACTTGCTTGAATCATTTCCCTCTTCTTCTCAACCTCTGAGGATTTTTCTTGAAGCATCTGTCTGGCTTCTTCAGGCGTATTCTTCTTGGAGTTAGGGGCGAACACAGTCAACACATCAATTCCACATTGTATTCCCAATTCACCCATGGCTAGAACGAATGACTTTAATTTCGTTGCATCCAATTGATTCTTAATAAATTGATCACAGTATAGGATTTTGTTCACTTTACCATTCATTCCAGCGGTGAACGCGCGCATCATCTGAGTCGCAGTTCTACCCTCTTCCCATTCGAGTACATTCTCATTCTTGGTCTTAAGCGATTGCGCTACTGTGACATGCGCAGAGGATTCAAGATCGTCAGATGCTTGAGTCAGCCAGAAAGCCCTACGATTCTCACTCGCGGTATTCCTAATGTCTGCTGTGATCGATTTGTGAAGATTAAAAATGTTAGTGATACTTCTAAATGGGCTATCGGACAAAACCCCCTCTAATTCATCTGATAGATCTGTCGTACGCATATATCTGCTCAGTGAATTCTCAAGAAGATAGAGAGCCCATTTCTTGGCATCACGCTCGTTCTTAGCCACAAGTGGAACATCCGACAGTTCAACAACCTCCCAATCGCCCCCAATTTCCTTTCCACGAAGTGTTTTATTCATCATGTATCTTACTTTTTCTTCTTCTTCTAAAGCGCCAAACGATCTTCTAAGTGCAAAGATACCCGAATCCCAAGATTCACCGGCAAAACTTGCGGTGCTCAACCACCTTGACAACATTGCATCAGGATCACCGGGTTTGTCAACTTGGAATTTTATTCCTTGAAGCGAATGCTTCTTTCCGTCCTTTAGACCACATATTTCTCCTTCAAGTAAGACTGAATGTTCAGGCTCCAGGGACGCCTCTCCGCTCCAAACCCACTTGAGGTCTGCTCCGGTCGAAAATTTAGCACTACGCTTGGAAGCACTCTTCCCATCCCATTTCAAAATGAATCGCTTATTTTCCTGTACCACGCTCGTATGGGTCTCTTTCTGTTTCATTATCTCTTGAAATGGCGCACCACTTCGGCTTGGCTCACCCTTGGGGTCTTGGGGAACTTCGGGGAGATGTTCAAAATGAAGCAATTGAGGAGAAAACAATTGCGTGGGGTCAGATAACAGCCAAAGACGAAAATCACCTCGTTCATCGATGAGCGCTTCACCAGTGGCCTTCACCATCTTACCTTCATCTGTCAGATTACCTTCTGCATCCCAGCATCCAAACAATCTACCATTGCGATGCAACATCTTAGCTGAAGAGACATCCATATCCAATTGATCCCTAATATCCTGTTCACTTATCTTTCCACCACCCTTTGATGCAATTGAACAAAGATACTGTAGCCCCGGGTTTGGTGTTGAAACCCGCATTCTTGTGACTACGTCATATACTTCCAACAGGGCCTTACGTGACAATGTGACTTTCATTTTCGCGACCCCCTTTGCTGTTTTGAGTTCTGACGGTATTTCTTCTTATTGATATCTGGAAACGACAAGGCAAGTGCCTCGAGCATTGGATCATCCATTCGCTGTGAACCCGACTCTATTCCTGCAAAGTAATCCCAATGACCAACCACGAACAAAGCTTCACGCGCTCTAGTCAATGCCACATTCATTCTGTTCGGACTATCAAGAAATCCAATTCTGCCCGTGTTCCTCAAGGTGATGAAAACCATGTCAGCTTCTTGGCCTTGGAATCTATCAGTGGTGGACACGATAATCGATACTGGCCACTTTTTAGGATAGAATCTGTTTTCCCACTGCAGGTCAGTGAGGTCTCTGACCATATCTCTGAGAGCCACTCTCTGAATCTGATAAGGAGATAACAATGCAATTTCCCATAGATTTTCTCCTTCACCTGCCTTTCTTTGTGGGGGAGGATTCTCTTTAGTCCATTCAAGAAATGCAAGCAATTCCTCTCTGATAGCTGCAACTTCGTGTCGATTGCGCCCTCCATTGATGTCTTGCTCATACACATCAAGCCACATTCTCCGAGAGCCATATCCTCTACTGCTCATATAATCAAATGGATTTCGCTGTTCTCTGATCTGCAATGTATCTGCATCTTTCAAACCACTCTCGCTGTAAAATTGCTCTCTTGGAAATCGAGAGATGTCTCCATGCATTCTATGTTGGAATTCAATCTCTGAGAATCGGAGTTTCTTGGCTTCAGGAGTAAATCCACTCGTCAATGTACTGTTATAGGGCAACCCATAGCCTCCATAGCAAGTGAATCCTTCTTGCAAGCACTCGAGAATAGATGGTAGAGCAATGCTCCGAATCTCATTGACACGGACCCTGATGTCCTTTGACCTTGGCATCAGTTCCCCAATTTGATGTTCGTACTTTGCTCGCCCTTTATTGTTAGATGTCTTTAATTCGTAACTCCTGTTCAAGCGCCAGGAGATTTGATAGGGCCACCTTGTTGAAAGGTTCTCTTTTGCCAAAGGATGCTGGACCCGATTTCTTTTCCCCCTCAATTCGTTAGCACCATCATCTTCGTTGAAACCATGGTGCTGAAGGCGATATAAATGCCTGATTGGAAATTCCTCGGGATTCCTTTTCGTGTTTATTCCATTAAATCGGTGATGAGCCCACGAAGGAAGGTAATCAGCCACCTTGTTTAATATTTCAAATGAATTTGGAATGATGATTACTTCCGCCGACAACAACCTTGCACAACAATTTGAATCCCCTCTAAAATCATCAGGTTGGAACAACAGCAAGTCACCATCACTATCACCATTACTGAAATTGGGATGGATCAAAGCGAATCTCCGATTCATCTCTTGATTCTCATTTCTCGCTCTAAGTTCATTTTCAATGGCAGTTACCACATTGTCCGGCTCAATTAAAACATAGGGATTATTATTGATATCCAATTTCCCTTTTTTCTTCATTATCTGGTTGAGCACAAGGCATGCTCTCTGCTCAGATTCACTGAAAAGCTCACCTTCGGAATCTATCACGGATTCAAGATTGGTTTCAACTTCGCTAGTCTCAATGAACGGCGGCAGTTGACGAATATCTCCAACCAGAACCCAGCGCTTTGCATAGGCAGCGGGGACGATGAACTGCTGGAATGTCGTTTTACTGGCCTCATCAACAATGAGATAATCCCAGATTGCTTGAGGGCGTTGAATCTCAACTCCCCGCGATCTCTTTACTCCGCCAATCAATGGGTGGTTGAGTATGCCTTCAACAGTTCCACATGTCAAATTCGTTTTTTGCAATACCAAATCCGTTGCTAGATCCATCCCCTTCTTTGATTCAAAATGCCCCGATGAAGAAATCTTCTGTCCCATTCCAGTTACTTGGTCTTCCAATGACCAACGTCTAACATTTTCATCATAGATATTCATGCGATTGCCGATTCTCAAAGGTGAGATGGTTTCCTCATCACAGATTCTATTCAATACATTATCAATCGAAGCTTGTGTAGAGCCACAGAGAAGTACCTTCTTTCCATCTTTGGCCAATTGAATGATTAATTCACAGATTGCGGTAGTCTTTCCTGAACCAGGGGGGCCCTGCATCAAACAGAAATCTTCTGTTGACAGAGCACGATTAACAAAGTCCCTTTGAGCCTTTGTTCCATCCGTCTTACCGACCAATCTCGTCCATTCATCATCAGCCAATTTGTTGACTGAAAAATCAGGCCATTGATTTGATAGGTTCTTGATTTCATTCTCTCTCGTAGTAAGATTCAGTAATGTATCATGATGAGACAAAGGATAGTCTCGCAAATTCTCCAACATCTCTTTCTGACGCTTCAGATATTTGGTGTAGGCGGGAAGCCTAAGCACTTGGGATTCAGGAATATCGTGTACCCAGATTGCCCTTCTCTCGTGTTCATAACCGTTGATCTTCAACATCTTGGGGCGCCCTCGTTCCTTTGCGTTTACCATTTCCAATTCACGATAATCGCGATCTGGAGAAAATAACACCTCCATAGGATCTATTTCCTCTTCACCCACTGGATTCTCCAGTTGCAATTTGAGCAAATAACGAGATTTACCCTTGTCATCTTCCTTGAATGCATACTCCACTCCATCTCTATCTCGCAGACGCCCTAGGGCGATACTGCTAGTCACTGTAAATGGCTCTAACAGTCGAAAAGAATCAGTCACTTGGATATCGTTTTCATCCCATAATGGGCCGCCATTTGGAGTCCATTCCTTCAATTCCCAATCAAGCGATTGGCCATCAAACTCAAGTTTTTCATCACCCTTGAGATTCCCCTCAATAATTAACCTAGTTTTTTGACCTCTATCGGCTCCAAGTTGTTGATCAATAATCTTAAACTTGGTTTCGCCCATTGTGACTCTGTCTAATTCGGCGTTCTTCCCGCCTAATTCCCATGACAATGTAATTGCTTCTTGGCCTGGAACCAACAATTGATCGCCCTCAATCAATTTATCCGATGTCAAGAAATACAGATCTCCATTCCTGATGGTGCTTCTCACAAATTGATGTACCTCTCCAGTCTTTATCGATATTAACTTAGATCCTGTCGGAGGGGGTGTATTTCGTGGCCAATTACGATGAATATATGGAAGATGCTCAGACTCGATCAGTATGCAACTGGCAAAACCTTTCGAGACTCTAACTGTTCTTGGCCGGGGTATCTCGGTCCAAGTAAATCTGGCCTTTCTACGAAAATAATCCGCTGCGTCCAAGGAATGTGCAACATATTCGATGTATGGCGACAGGCTGTCAGCCCTGTCTTCTGCGCGAGTCACTGCTTCCTCTTTTCCACCAAGAGCAAATAAATGGAGTAGACTTCTAACTGGATGGGCTGCACGAGTTGCTTGTTTCCATATCCGTTGTCTAAATCCGGAAGCATTGCTGGATTGACCTCTACGTCTCTTTCTTTTCGAATCAAGTTTTGGCGCAGCATCAACAGATGTGCCATTTAACGAATATATTCGGTTTACGGCGGTTTTACCATCACTTGTCTTTACCGAATATTCAACTTTGTCATTAGCTTCAAGGGCATGTACTTGAATCAATGAGTTAGGGAGAAATCCATCATCATTGTCTTCATTATCACATTCGATGAAACCATAACCATTTGGGTGAATAAATTTAACAAATCCACTATAAATTTCTTCTGTCAAATTCTCACCTCCTTCTCCGATATTGTCATGCAGCATCTCCCCTAATGAATAGGTTGCGCCGTTCGTTTGGAAGACGCGGTACATCTTCAGCATCTTCAGGCAATGTTTCCTTCACTTCACTTGAAGCCAAACGAGCGCG
>Ga0114997_10003322_pt1 | contig 12652 bp, 12 predicted proteins | sample ArcticOcean_MG_C_2_FD_87045 | JGI IMG/M metagenome (GOLD analysis project Ga0114997, IMG submission 87045) | Marine microbial communities from western Arctic Ocean - ArcticOcean_MG_CB4_136 | ecosystem: Environmental > Aquatic > Marine > Oceanic | place: Arctic Ocean: Canada Basin | collected... | reverse complement strand
TAAAAACCAAAAAATAACACAGGTATAGCTAAGCTACATAAAATAAACTTTTCTGAATTATCTAAATCAGGAATTTTTACAAGATTTTTGTTTATCAAATTTCCAAAAACTACCCTTCTGTATAACCATAACATATATGCAGCACAAAAAATTACCCCTAAACTAGCGATAACTGCTACAAGAAAATTATCCTTAAATGCACCCATTAAAATTAAAAACTCACCTATAAAACCACTAGTTCCAGGGAGTCCTAATGCAGCTAAAGTAAATAACATAAACAAAATTGAGTATTTTGGCATCACAGAAACTAAACCACCATAAGTTTTAATTAGTCTTGAATGCATACGGTCATAGACCACACCAACACATAAAAATAGTGCTGCTGAAACTAATCCATGACTAATCATTTGGATTATACTTCCTTCAATACCCTGTTGTGTAATTGTAAAAATACCTAATGTTACAAAACCCATATGGGCTACAGAAGAGTATGCTATTAATTTCTTCATATCTTCTTGCATTAAGGCAACTAGAGATGCGTAGACAATTGCTATTAAGCTCAATGAATAAACCAGAGGTGTAAATATTTCAGAAGCTACTGGAAACAAACCTAAAGAAAATCTAATAAATCCGTATCCTGCCATTTTTAATAGGATGGCAGCAAGTAGAACAGATCCAGCAGTTGGAGCTTCTACATGTGCATCAGGTAACCAAGTATGAACAGGCCACATAGGTGTTTTAACTGCAAAGGAACTAAAAAAAGCAAGCCACAATAAGTTTTGATATTCAATATCAATACCCAATTCATAAAGCTGAACTATATCTGTAGTGCCAGTTATCCAGTAAATAGAAATTATTGCAACAAGCATTAAAACAGAACCAAGCAACGTATATAAAAAAAATTTAAATGCAGAATAAACCCTTCTTGCTCCACCCCAAATACCAATAATTAAAAACATAGGGATTAACCCTGCTTCAAAAAACAAGTAAAATACAAATAAATCAAGTGAGCAAAAAACTCCTATCATTAAACTTTCCATCACTAATATCGCAATAAGAAAATCTCTTAGTCTACTTTTGATTGTGTTATTAACCGATATTATACAAAGTAGAGTTATAAGTGTAGTTAAAATAATAAATAGAATTGATATTCCATCTATACCAATTTTAAAATTAATAAATCCTTTTAACCACTCTCTATTTTCAATAAATTGAAAGTTCGAAGTAGATGGATCAAATAAAAACCATAAGTAAATCGAGATTAAAAAATTTACAAATGATGTGAATAAAGCGACATACTTGCCAGTATTAGAATTTTTGTCTTTAGAGAATAATAAAAATAAAGCTCCAACAATTGGTAGAAGAATAAGAGAAGATAAAATTGGAAAATTCATTAGTGTAAAATTAAAAATGTTAATAACGCAGAAAAGCCTATCAATATTATAAATGCATATTGATAAATAAATCCACTTTGAAATTTACTAGCATGTAATGATAAATTTTTAATTAATAAAGAAACACCATCGGGTCCAAACTTATCAATAATTTTAATATCAACTATCTTCCAAAAGAAAAGTCCAATTTTTTTTGAAGATTGAATAATTATAACGTCATATAATTCATCAAAATACCACTTATTAACTAAAAAATTGTATAAAGGTTTGTTTGATTGAGCAAATTGGTTTGGTAGCTCTTTATTTTTAACAAACAGATAGTATGCAACTGGAATAGATAGAAGAACAAGTGTTGGGGTAACTAAAATAATCCATAAAGGTGGATGATCTGTGCTTAATGGAGTTAGAAACTTTATAGAATCTCCCCAAAAGTGATTTTCCACTCCATGGCCAATAAATAAATCTTTAAATAAGAAACCTGCAAAAATTGCACCAATTGCTAATATAATCAAAGGTATAAGTATAACCATTGGGGACTCGTGAATTTCGTCGATATTCATTTGTTTGTTATTATAAGTGCCATGAAACGTTTTAAAAATTAATCTCCAAGAATATATTGAAGTAAGTAACGCTGTTAAAATACCAATACCAGCAGCATAATAACCAGCAGTGTTGCCTCTAAGGTAAGCAAATTCTATAATGGCATCTTTTGAATAAAAACCAGAAAGGAAAGGAAAACCTGTAAGAGCAAGAGTTCCTATAATCATTAAAATCCAAGTATAAGGTAATTTTTTATACACAGCACCCATCTGATTAATATCTTGTTCATCTTTAAATGAATGGATTACTGATCCAGATCCTAAGAAAAGTAATGCCTTAAAAAATGCATGAGTAAATAAATGAAACATTGCAACATTATAAGCACCCACACCAGCTGCAAAAAACATATAACCTAACTGACTACATGTTGAGTAAGCAATTATTTTTTTAATATCTGTTTGAACTAAAGCTACCGTTGCAGCAAAGAAAGCTGTTGTCATTCCAATCACTGTAATAATATTTAAAGTTAATGGGGAATATTCAAAAATTGGTGAACATCTAACAACCAAAAAAATACCTGCTGTAACCATCGTAGCTGCATGAATTAATGCAGAAACAGGCGTTGGACCTTCCATAGCATCTGGTAACCAAGTGTGCAAAAAAATTTGTGCTGATTTACCCATGGCTCCAATGAATAAGAGAATACAGATTAGATCAATTGTTTTTATGTGCATTCCAAGAAATAATAATTCTTTGTCAATAATTTTAGGAATTTCTTGAAATACCTCAGAATAATTTACGGTTCCAAACTGATAGAAAATTAAAAAAATACCTAGAGCAAGCCCAAAGTCACCTACTCTATTCACTACAAAAGCTTTTATTGCCGCAGCATTTGCTGTATCTTTTTTAAACCAAAAACCTATTAAAAAATATGAACAAAGACCCACACCTTCCCAACCAAAAAACAATTGAAGAAAATTATCCGATGTAACTAAAGTTAACATTGCAAATGTAAAAAGAGATAAATAAGCCATAAATCTAGGTTTATGTGGGTCATGAGACATGTAACCAATGGAATAAATATGAACTAGTGAAGAAACTAAAGTAACAACAACAAGCATTACAGAGGATAAGGCATCAACTTTAATAGACCAATTTACATCTAGTGTTCCAGATTCAATCCATGTTGCAATAATAACATTATTTTCATATTGATTTACAATAACTTGATAAAATAAAATCAAAGATAAAACGGCTGATATCAAAACAAATAAACTCGTAACTATCTCTGAATTTTTATCACCAATGTATTTGCCAAAAAAACCTGAAATAATAGAAGCTAACAATGGGAGAAATAATAATGTAACTTCCATATTACCCCTTCAAACTATTTATTTTTTCAACATCAATCGTTGAGGAATTACGGTAATATACAACAATTATTGCCAAGCCAATTGCTGCTTCCGCTGCTGCAACAGTTAATATAAATAGAGTGAAGATTTGCCCTGATATATCATTTAAAAATATTGAGAAAGCTACTAAATTAATATTAACTGCTAATAAAATTAACTCAATACTCATTAATATTACAATAATATTTTTTCTATTTAAAAATATGCCTACTATTCCAATAGTAAATATTATTGCCCCCAATGTAAGATAATGACCCAAACCTATATCAATCATCAGATTTAACCCCTTTATTACTTTCAACATCTATCATTTCAACAGCATCTGATCTTTCTCTGGATATTTGACTGAAATAACTTTGTCTTTTAACCCCATGTCTTTGTCTAAAAGTAAGAACAATAGCACCTATCATTGCAACTAATAAAATCATCCCACTTAATTGAAAAACAAGAATATAGTCTGTATACAAAACATAACCGATTGCATGTGTATTACTGATATCTTTATCTATAGTCAAAGACATGGCTGAGACTAAATCTGGTTTGTATTTCCATCCACCAATTACAATTATTAATTCAAAAAATATAATCATACTAACAATTAAACCAACAGGAATATGTGTTGCACTTTCTTTAGCACTAAACCATTGGTTTTTTTGTTGAGCTACATTTAACATCATAACAACAAACAAGAATAAAACAGCCACGGCACCAACATAAACGATCAACATAATCATTCCAAGAAATTCTGCGCCTATCATTATAAACAAACAAGAAATACTAATGAAATCTAAAATCAAAAAGAAAACAGAGTGAACTGTGTTTTTAGAAACAGTAACCATTATCGCAGAAACAATTGCTATTAATGAAAAAAAATAAAAAAAAATTGAGTGAGCTAACATAATAATTATCTATAAAATTTATCTGCTTTAATATTTGCGGCTAAAATATTTTCCCATCTATCTCCATTATCTAAAAGTTTCTCTTTATTATAATAAAGCTCTTCCCTAGTTTCTGTTGAAAATTCAAAATTAGGCCCTTGAACAATTGCATCTACAGGACAAGACTCTTCGCAGAGGCCACAGTAAATACATTTCATCATGTCAATATCATATCTAGTAGTTTTTCTACTTCCATCAGTTCTTTCGGAAGATTCAATTGTAATGGCTTGAGCTGGACAAACAGCTTCACATAATTTACATGCTATACATCTTTCCTCACCATTTGGATATCTTCTTAAAGCATGCTCTCCTCTGAAACGAGGACTAATTTTTCCTTTTTCAAATGGGTAATTAATTGTTTTTTTAGATTTAAAAAGTTCTCTTAATGCGATCGTAAGACCAGCTAAGAAATCTAACATAAAAATTGTTTTGAATATTCTTGAAATTTTCATAATTAATTAATTGGTAATAAGTTAAAATAAAATAAATAGCTTGCTGTAAGAACTACCCAGATTAAAGATAAAGGGAGGAATATTTTCCAACCTAATCTCATTAATTGATCATATCTATATCTTGGCACAATAGCTTTTACCAATGCAAATAGTACAAAAAGAAATAATATTTTAAAGATTAACCATAAAGCTCCAGGAATTAAATTAAATGGATAAATTTCAATTGGTGATAACCATCCTCCTAAAAATAAAATCGACCCCATTGAACACATAAGTAAAATATTAGCGTATTCACCCAACCAAAACATTGCATACATCATTCCTGAATATTCAGTTTGGTAACCAGCAACAAGCTCTGCTTCTGCTTCTGGTAAATCAAAAGGTGGACGATTAGTTTCTGCTAATGCTGAAATGAAAAAAATTACAAACATTGGAAATAATGGAATTACAAACCACATGCTTTTTTGAGCCATTACAATATCATTTAAGTTTAAAGAGCCAACACAAAGTAAAACATTGATAATAATAACACCAATTGAAACTTCATAAGAAACCATCTGAGCAGCAGATCTAATTGCGCCTAAAAAAGGGTATTTAGAGTTTGAAGCCCATCCACCCATAATAATTCCATAAACACCTAGAGAAGATACTGCAAATAAATAAAGTATACCTACATTTATATCAGCTATTACATGTGTTTCACTAAAAGGAATAACAGCCCACGATATCAATGCTAAAGTCATTGTAACTATTGGAGCTAGGATAAAGATCACTTTATTAGCACTCGAAGGAATAATTACTTCTTTAAACATATATTTTAATGCATCAGCTAAAGATTGAAGTAAACCGAAAGGTCCAACAACATTTGGTCCTTGTCTTTTTTGAACAAAAGCCCAGATACGACGATCAAGCCAAACAATCATTGCAACAGAAACTAGAACTGGAACTAATAAAAATAAAATCTTATAAATTTCTGATAAAATTATACTAAAATATTCCATTCTACTAATTTTGTATACCTGTTGATTTTAAATTAGTTTTCGCGTTCTTACACTCAAACATAGTTTTGGAGGCTCTAGCTATAACATTTGAATAATAATAATCCTTGTTATCAACTTTCAGAACTTGTTTTTTAAAATTTAAATCTGTACTATGTACAAATTCCTTAGAATCATTTTTTTTAATATATAAATTTATTTTATTAATCAAACTGCTGTCCAATTCATCTTTGTCATTAAAAAGTTTTCTATGATTCATTGCTTCGGCTAATTCATTAATTATCAGCCAGTCTTCTTTTGCTTCATCCGGTGGGTAAGATGCTTTGTAAGCTTTTTGTAGTTTTCCCTCAAGGTTTGTAAAATAGCCATTCTGCTCTGTATACGCAGCTCCAGGTAGTATAACGTCTGCCATCTCAGCTCCTTTGTCTCCATGACTTCCTTGGTAAATTATAAATTCATTCTGTTTTTTAAATTTTAAACTATCCTGACCTAACAAGTATACAATTTCAAATTTATTGTTTTCTAAATCTTTTAAGATTTCATTTGAACCATCTGTTGTTTTATATAAACCCAAGTCAAAACTTCCAACAGTCGAAGCATTTTCAGAAACAACATTTAAGGAATTCCATTTTTTGGATATTTTATTATTTTTATTTAAAAATGACTTAATAGACTCAAAAATATATTTTGCTGAACCTGATCTAAACAATGATTGTCCAAATATAATTAAAGGTTTTTTAGCTTCTTTAATTAATTTAGATATTTCATGTTTGTTTTCTGTAATATTCTTAATATTTTCAATATCTCCATTTAATGCTTCATAAGGGTAAGTTAAGTCACCAATGTCATTTAAAGATATAATTTTTGTTTTATTTTGCATGTAGGATTTTCTAATACGTGCATTTAAAATAGTAGCTTCATACCTGGGATTGCTTCCAATTAATAAAATAAAATCTGCTTCTTCAATTCCATTAATTGATGAATTAAATAAATAATTTTCTCTTTTATTAGGGTTTAAATAAGTATGTTCACTTCTCGATTCAATATTATAAGATCCTAATGTTTTATTAAAAAACTCTTTAAATATATAAAGTGTTTCCATATTCACTAAATCACCTGATATTCCACATATTTTTTCTTTATCAGCATTTTTAAATTTTGATTTAATTATATTAAAAACTTCACTCCATGATGCTTTTTCAAACTTGCCATTATACTTTATATAGGGTGTATCTAGGCGTTGTTTTAGTAGACCATCACAAGCATGTCTTGTTTTGTCTGAAATCCACTCTTCATTGATGTCCTCATTAATTCTAGGTAAAATTCTTTTTACTTCCCAACCATAAGTATCGACTCTAATATTTGAACCTATAGCATCCATCACATCTATTGTTTCTGTTTTTTTTAGTTCCCACGGTCTGGCCTCAAAAACATAGGGTTTAGAAGTCAAAGCTCCAACAGGACATAAATCTACAACATTTGCTGATAATTCAGATTGCATTGAATGTTCAAGGTATGTTGTAATTTGCATATCTTCACCTCTACCTATTGCGCCTATTTCAGTAACGCCTGCTACTTCAGTTGCAAACCTTACACATCTAGTGCAATGTATGCATCTTGTCATTTGAGTTTTAATTAATGGTCCCATATTTTTTTCAGGCACTTCTCTTTTATTTTCTTTATATCTAGATTTATCAACTCCATAAAACATTGACTGATCTTGCAAGTCACATTCTCCACCTTGATCACATACTGGACAATCAAGAGGATGATTTGCTAATAAAAATTCCATTACACCTTTTCTAGATTTTTCAACAAATTCTGTATTTGTTTTAATGTTCATGCCTTCAGCTGCTGGCATTGCACATGAGGCAACCGGTTTTGGAGACTTTTCTATTTCGACTAAACACATTCTACAGTTACCAGCTATTGATAGTTTTTCATGATAACAAAACCTTGGAATTTCAATTCCAGCTTTTTCACAAGCCTGTAGTACTGTTAAACCTTCGTCAACTTCTATATCTATATTGTTTACTTTTAATTTAAGCATTCTTTTTATCTAATAAGTGTTGATCAACTAAATAAGGAATCTCTTTATTCTTAACAAAAGTTGGATCAAAATTATTTCTTTTCAAAATTTCTTTTTTAAAATGTCTCAATAAACCTTGCACTGGCCAAGAAGAGCCTTCTCCAAAAGCGCAAATAGTATGACCTGCTATTTGATTTGTAACATCACCTAACATATCAACTTCGTCTCTTGAAGCCTCTCCTTTTACCATTCTCTCTAACATTCTCCACATCCAGCCTGTACCTTCTCTGCAAGGTGTACATTGTCCACAGCTTTCATGTTTATAAAATCTAGAAATTCTAGCCATACATTTTATAATATCTTGATCTTTATTTATGACAACTACGCCTGCAGTTCCTAAACCACTTTTTTCAGCTATTAAAGAGTCAAAATCCATTGTGAGAGTTTCACAGGTCTTTTTTGGTATCAAAGGCATTGAAGAACCTCCTGGGATTACAGCTTGTAAATTATCCCATCCACCAATTACACCTCCAGCATGAGTTTCAATTAAATTTCTTAGTGATATACTCATTTCTTCTTCTACGTTGCAGGGATTGTTAACATTCCCAGATATACAAAAAATTTTAGTTCCAGTATTTTTGGCTTTACCCAATGAAGAAAACCACTTTCCACCTCTTCTTAATATTGTTGGTACAACTGCTATCGTTTCAACATTATTGATTATTGTTGGACATCCATATAATCCAATTAAAGCTGGGAAAGGTGGTTTTAATCTTGGTTGACCCTTTTTACCTTCTATACTTTCTAGTAGAGCTGTTTCTTCACCACAAATATAAGCACCAGCTCCATAATGAATATAAATATCCAAATTCCATCCAGTTCCAGAAGCATTTTTTCCAATCAAATTTTTTTGATATGCTTCGTCTATTGCTACCTGAAGTTTTTTACCATCTATAAAATACTCTCCTCTTATATAAATATAACAAACATGAGCTTGAACAGCGTAAGCAGCTATTAAACAACCTTCAATTAATTTATGTGGTTCGAATCTTAAAATATCTCTATCTTTACAGGTTCCTGGTTCTGACTCATCACCATTAATAACTAAGTAATGAGGTCTCGACCCTACTTCTTTTGGAGCAAAAGACCATTTTAAACCAGTAGGAAATCCAGCACCACCTCTTCCTCGAAGCTCTGAGGCTTTAACCTCGCTAACGATCCAATCTCTACCTTTTTCAATTAGTTCTTTGGTGTTAACCCAATCACCTCTTTTTTTTGCTGACTCTACATCTGAGCCTCTATCATTATACAAATTCTGGAATATTCTATCTTTGTCTTTAAGCATTTTTTAAATCCATAAGTGTTTTTCTACTATTTTCAGGTTCATTGTTTGTACGACCTCTATAAGATCCAGGCTTTGGATCTTTACCTCTTAATATTTCATCTAAAATCTCTAAAGTTTTCTGCTTATCTAAATCTTCATAATAATCATCATTTATTTGCATCATGGGTGCATTCACACAGGCACCTAGGCATTCTACTTCTATCCAAGAACAATTTTTATCTTTAGATAACTCATTTTCTTTTTCTGAAATTTTTTCTTTACACGCCTCTACAAGTTTATATGCACCTCTGATCATACAAGGTGTAGTCGTACAAACTTGTATAAAATGTTTACCTACAGGTGCAAGGTTATACATTGTATAGAATGTAGCGACTTCATAAACTTTTATATAAGGAATATTTAAAAATTTTCCTATATATTTCATTGCAGCTAATGGTATCCAGTTACTATTTTGCTTTTGTGCAATATAGAGTAAAGCCATCACAGCACTTTGTTGTTTATTCTCAGGATATTTTGCAATAACTGTCTTAGCTGCTTCTAATGAACCTGAATTAAATTCAAAATTTTCAGGTTGGTTTTTAGAAGGTTTTCTTAAACTCATCTATCTACCTCTCCAAAAACTATATCTAATGATCCTAATATAGCAGGAACATCTGCAAGCATGTGACCTTTAATAAGATAATCCATTGCCGCTAAATGTGAAAAGCCTGGTGCTCTAATTTTACATTTATAAGGTTTATTAGATCCATCAGAAATTAAATAGACTCCAAATTCACCTTTAGGAGCTTCAACCGCAGTATAAATTTCATCTTTATCTACACGATATCCTTCAGTAAATAATTTGAAGTGATGAATTAAAGCTTCCATTGATTGCTTAATGTCTTTTTTAGGTGGTGGGCTAATTTTTCCGTCTAAAGATTTAATAGGACCTTTGGTCATTTTAGCTATACATTGTTTAATTATTGAAACACTTTCTCGCATTTCATCAATTCTACATAAGTATCTATCGTAACAATCACCATTTTTACCAACTGGTATTTTAAATTCTAATTGGTCATAACAATCATAAGGCTGAGATTTTCTTAAATCCCATGGAACACCGGATCCTCTTATCATTACACCACTAAATGAATAGTCTAGAACATCTTCTTTTGTTACTATTCCAATATCAACATTCCTTTGTTTAAAAATTCTATTATCTGTTAACAGTGTTTCAAGATCATCTATTATTTTAGGAAATGATTCACAAAATTTTTCTATATCTTCTACTAATCCCATTGGTAAATCTTGATGAACACCTCCAGCTCTAAAGTAATTGGCGTGTAATCTTGATCCGGAAACTCTTTCATAAAATGTCATTAAAGTCTCACGTTCTTCAAATCCCCAAAGCGATGGTGTTAAAGCACCAACATCAAGGGCTTGAGTTGTTACATTTAAAATATGACTTAAAATTCGTCCTATTTCACAAAACATAACTCTTATAAATTGAGCTCTAATAGGGACATTTATCCTTAAAATTTTCTCTATAGCTAAGGCAAAGGCATGTTCTTGGTTCATTGGTGCAACATAATCTAACCTGTCAAAATATGGTACTGCCTGCATGTAGGTTTTATTTTCAATTAATTTTTCAGTTCCTCTATGCAGTAAGCCTATATGGGGATCGGCTTTTTCAACAACTTCACCATCTAACTCTAAAATCAATCTTAAAACTCCATGAGCTGCTGGATGTTGAGGACCAAAGTTAAGTTTTAATGTTTTAATTTTTTTTGTCATTATCTTGATCTGTTTGTTTTTTTATATATTTAGTTCCTTCCCAAGGACTTTCATAATCAAAGTTTCTATAATTTTGTTCTAATTTAACTGGTTCTTTAATAACTTTTTTTTGTTCTTCGCTATATCTAACTTCTGTATGTCCTGTTAATGGAAAATCTTTTCTTAATGGATGACCTTCAAAATCATAGTCAGTTAGTATTCTTCTTAAATCAGGATGATCTTTAAACTTAACTCCATACATATCAAAAACTTCTCTCTCCATCCAATTTGCTGCTGGAAAAATTTTTGTCAAAGATGGAATTAGTTCATTTTCACTAGTAAAATAACTTAAAATAATTCTTTGATTAAACTCATGACTTAAAAACAAATACACAATTTTAAAACGTTGCACATTTTCAGGGTAATCAACAGCCGTTATATCAATTAACTGTCTAAATTTAGTATTCTCATTACTTTTAATATATAGAGATACATTTATTAAATCTTCACTATCAATATTTAGATATAGTTGCTGATGTTTAATTTCTGATTTTTTAATTTTAGTGGTAAGTTCAGAGTTAATTTTTTTTTCTAGATCTGTTAAGTTAATCATATTTATTATCTATCAAAAGAACCTTTATTTCTAATTTTTTTTTGAAGTTGCATAATTCCATAAAGCAACGCTTCTGCTGATGGTGGACAACCTGGAACATAAATATCAACTGGAACAATTCTATCACAACCACGAACAACTGAATAAGAGTAATGATAGTATCCACCCCCATTAGCACAACTTCCCATTGAAATTACATATCTTGGTTCAGGCATTTGATCATAAACTTTTCTAAGTGCAGGTGCCATTTTATTTGTCAAAGTTCCTGCAACGATCATAACATCTGATTGTCTCGGCGAACCTCTCGGAGCTGCACCAAATCTTTCTAGATCATATCTTGGCATTGCTGTTTGCATCATCTCAACTGCACAACATGCTAATCCAAAAGTCATCCAATGTAATGATCCTGCTCTCGACCAATTAATTAAATTATCTAACGATGTGGTGATGAAGCCATCTTTACTAAAATCTTCAGAAAGTTTTTTAAATTCTTCAGGTATCTGTTTATTCTTATTTTCTAAGTTCATAAGTTTTTAATTTTATTCCCAATCTAAGGCTCCTTTTTTCCATTCATAAATAAAGCCAATTGTAAGAATGAATAAAAAAATCATCATAGAAGAAAATCCTAGTATTCCAATATTACCTAATGAAATTGCCCACGGAAAAAGGAAGGCTATTTCTAAATCAAAAATTATAAAAAGAATTGCAACTAAATAAAATCTAACATCAAATTCTATTCTTGAATCTTCGAATGGTTCAAAACCACATTCGTAAGCTGATAATTTTTCTGGATCAGGATGTTTTGGCGAAAGAATTAAATTAACCACTACAAAAGCACAGCTTAATCCCAATGCTATAATCAAAAATAGTATAATAGACAGATAATCTTTTAAAAAGTCTGAAAGCATAAAATCTATATAACAGTTTTTTTAGCATGTTGAAGTGTGCATAAAAGATAATTTTATTAATATTAACAACAAAAATTGGGAAAAGTGGCGGGAGTGAAGGGACTCGAACCCTCGACCTATCGCGTGACAGGCGATCGCTCTAACCAACTGAGCTACACCCCCACTTTAGTTATTTTGGTGGGCAGTAAAGGACTCGAACCTTTGACCCCCTCGGTGTAAACGAGATGCTCTACCAACTGAGCTAACCGCCCAAAACCAAATTACCCGTTAT
>Ga0114997_10003320_pt1 | contig 12654 bp, 10 predicted proteins | sample ArcticOcean_MG_C_2_FD_87045 | JGI IMG/M metagenome (GOLD analysis project Ga0114997, IMG submission 87045) | Marine microbial communities from western Arctic Ocean - ArcticOcean_MG_CB4_136 | ecosystem: Environmental > Aquatic > Marine > Oceanic | place: Arctic Ocean: Canada Basin | collected... | reverse complement strand
TCCTCTCCCATCCGGACTCTGACCGTCGGCTCAGGACTTGCACCTGATCGGCCCCGAATGACGCCTCGCGGCGGGCATCCGAGGTTCGCGGGCTTGTCGGACTGCTCCGACTCACCGCCGGTCGGGACTTTCACCCAACCCCGAGGACTCTGTTGTGCGCCCAGCGTACCGGCACCCGAAGGCGCCACTCCAGCCGGGGCTCAGTACAGGCCCAGCAGGCGGCCGGACATCGCCAGCACCGCCACCGCCATGACCGGCCGGACAACCCTCGCTCCACCGGAGACTGTGAGGTGGGCACCGATCGCTCCACCGCCGGCGAAACCGGCGGCGAGGGCCAGCGCCGGCCCCCAGTCGACCAGGCCACCGAGGATGAACACCGGCAGGGCTGTGACGGTCACCACCACGTTGACCACCACCTTGACGCTGTTGGCCACCACGACGTCGAGACCGGAACGCGAGAGGGTCAACACCAGCAGCAGGCCGATACCCGCCTGGAAGGCTCCCGCGTAGCAACCCACCCCGAAGAAGACGAGGGACGCCACCGGGCCGGTCCAGGGGCGGCCCGCCGCCTTCAGCTTCGGTGGGCGGAGGGAGAGAAAGAGGAGGGGAACCATCAGGAACCCGAAGACCCGCTCGAATGACTCGGCAGGAAGCCTTGAGATGAGAACCGAACCGGTGAGCGAACCCGCTATCACCGGGACCAGGATCGGCAGGGCCCGCGACACCCCCGATGCGCCCAGGCGACGGAAGGTGGCCGAAGCGCTCAGGCTGGAGGCCAGGATGCCGACCCTGTTGGAGCCGTTGGCCACGTCACCCGGCAGGCCCACCAGGACGAGCAGTGGGACGGTCAGGAGCGAACCCCCACCCGCCATGGTGTTGACGGATCCGGCCAGCAGGCCACCGCCCACCAGGAGCACCACGTCCAGGAGATCCACCGGTCGATCCCCCGTCAGGCCAGTGCGGACCGTGTATCGGCCACGTCCCGGTGGAGCTGGTCGACCAGGGAATCGAGGCCGTCGAAGCGACGCTGGCCCCGTAGGCGCCCGACGAAGCGGACCCTGGCGATCTCGTCATACAGATCCGGTCCCCCGGAGTCGGGTCCACCCACGTCGAGCAGGTGGGCCTCGAGCAGCAGGGCGCCGTCCTCGTAGAACTGTGGACGGGTGCCCAGGGAGATCGCAGCCGGGAACACCGCCCCGTTCTCGCGCTCGTACCAACCGGCGTACACGCCATCCTCCGGGAGCAGGATGGATGGATCGACGCGCACGTTCGCAGTTGGAAATCCCAGTTCCCGGCCTCGCCTGTCACCTCGACCAACCATTCCCCGGACCTCGTACGGCCTACCCAGCATGGAATTGGCACGCTCCATGTCTCCTCGTGAGAGCGCACGGCGGATGAAGGTGGAGGAGACCTGCTCGTGGTCCCGGGCCGGGAGGCCATCAGGCCCGACAAGGTCCAGGCCGACCACCTCGAACCCAAGCTCGGCTCCGGCCTCGCGCAGCATCGCCACGTTGCCAAGCCTCTGGTGCCCGAAGTGGAAGTCCTCCCCCACGACCACCAGGCCAATTCCCATACCGTCGACCAGCACGTCACGGATGAACGAGTCGGCGGACTCCCCAGCCCGTTCCTCGTCGAACGACAGGACCAGCGTCATGTCGACACCGGTCGTCGCCAACTGCTCCAGCTTCTGGTCGATGTCGGCGAGGAGCAACGGAGCCGACCCGGGACGAACCACGCTGGCCGGATGCCGGTCGAAGGTGAGGACCGCCGACGTGAGGTTCCGTTCGACCGCCAGGCGGCGAACCTCGGCGATGACCTTCCTGTGACCCGTGTGGACACCGTCGTAGGCGCCGATCGTGACGGCGGTAGCGGTCGCCGAAGGGTCTCTCTGACTCAGGCCCCGGCGGATCTCCACGGCGACGAGGCTAGCGAGCCGCCACGGGTGGCACGGTCAGCGGAACTCCCGGTCAGGAACCAGCCGGGGCCAGCACCATCACCGGTCTGGCTCGACCCCCATGCGGTTCGTAGACCGCCAGCAGGCTCCCGTCAGGCCCGTAGACGGGCCACGGGCCCTCGTCCCCGGTCCCATCGGCGAGCCCGAGGGCCTCCAGGTCCAGGGGTCGGCCGAACGAGATCTCCAATGCCGTCGCCTCATCCACGTTCACGCCGGCCAGATCCCTCAGGACCTCGGACATCGACAGCAGCACGGGCGCCTCGAGCGGATGCGCATCGGCCAGGGTGAAGGATCCGACAGCCGTTCGGCGGAGGTCCCGGAGGTGGGCACCGCCGCCCAGCGCCGAACCCAGGTCGGCGGCCAGGGTGCGTACGTAGGTACCGGACGAGCACTCCACGACCGCGTCGTAGACCCCCGGATCCCCAGCAGGGCTGACGTCGAAGCGGACCACCGAGACCGGTCGGGCCTTGCGCTCCACCTCACCACCTTCACGCGCTATCTCGTAGAGACGTCGACCGTCCACCCTCACCGCTGAGACCATGGGTGGGATCTGTTCGATGTCACCAACGAAACAACGGGCGGCCTCGACCACCTGGTCGGCTGTAACCGCCGACATGTCGTGGACCGCTGTCACCTCGCCCGAGGCATCCAACGTGGTGGTTTCGCTCCCGAGGACGACACGGCCCTCGTAGCACTTGGGCAGGAGGGTCAGGAACCGGAGGAGGCGGGTAGCCCTTCCCACCCCGAGCACCAGCACGCCGGTTGCATCTGGATCCAGGGTTCCCGAGTGGCCGACCTTCCGGGTGCCCAGCACACCACGGGCCTTGGCCACCACGTCGTGACTGGTCCAGCCGGCTTCCTTGTCGATGACGACGATCCCGTCGGGACCAGCCGGCCCAGCCCCACGACCGGCCACGTCATTCCTCCTCGTCAGATGAGGTGCCGTCTTCGCCGCTTCCGGCAGACCCCTCGTCGGAGGAATCCAACCCGCGGAGGATCTCCTCGATCCGATCGGCGGACCGGGCCGTCTCGTCGACCACGAAGACCAGCGGGGGAACCCTGCGGAGCCTCCCCTGGTCGCCGATGGCACGGTGCAGGCGGGGCCTCAACTCGCCGAGGGCCTCCAGGAGCTCTTCGTCCTCGGCATCCGAGGTCACGTACACCCGGGCCATACTCAGGTCACGATCGGTCTCAACCGCTGAAATGGTCAGGAAGCCGAGGCGGTCATCGTCGATCCGCTCGAATTCCTCGGCCAGTATCCGCACCAACAGCTCGTTGAGCTTGTCGGCCCGGTCGTACCCGCGGGCGCTGCCAGAGGGTCGGCGGCCATGCGGCGCTCCACGTCCCATTGCCTGCCCCTAGGTGCGGGGAATCTCCCGGTCCTCGAACGTCTCGATGACGTCGCCTTCCTTCAGGTCCTGGTAGTCCGAGAGGCCGATGCCGCACTCGAATCCCGACTGGACCTCCCGCACATCCTCCTTGAAGCGACGCAGCGAGCTGATCTCGCCCTTCCAGATGATCGTTCCATCGCGCAGGAAACGAACCTTGGAGCCACGGGTGATGGTTCCGTTCGTGACATGGCAACCGGCGATCCGTCCGATCCGGGGAACCGAGAAGATCTCCCGTACCTCGGCATCGCCGGTCACGACCTCCTCGAACTCCGGGGCGAGCATGCCGAGCATGGCTGACTCGATGTCCTCGATCAGCTTGTAGATGATCTCGTACGACCGGATCTCGACGTTCTCGACGTCGGCCAGCTCCCGGGCCTTGCGCTCGGGCCGGACGTTGAAGCCGATGATGGTGGCGTTGGAGGTGGCTGCCAACTGGATGTCGTTCTCGGTGATCCGGCCGACGGCACGGTGCACGAACGCCAACTTGACGTCCTCGCGCTCCAACTTCCGGAGGCTTTCGGTGACAGCCTCCAGGGAACCGTTCACGTCGGCCTTGACGATCAGGTTCAACGTCGCCGTCTCGCCCTTCTGGATCTGGGTGAAGATGTCCTCGAGACGCGCTCCGCCCGAAAGGGCGTGGGCATCTCGGCCGATGTTGGCCTGACGACGCCAGTGGCCCCGCTTGTCGGCCACACGGCCTGCGATCTTCTCGTTCGGCGCAACCACGAAGCCCTCGCCCGCATCGGCGACATCGGACAGACCGAGCACCTGCACCGGCATGGACGGGCCGGCCGACTTGATCTGCTTGCCGTCAGCGTTGACGAGAGCCCTCACACGGCCCCAGGCGGCACCCGCCACCAGCGGGTCCCCGACCTTGAGCGTGCCGCGCTGCACCAGGACCGTTGCGACCGGGCCGCGCCCCACGTCCAGAAATGACTCCAGGACGACGCCCTGCGAGCGACCGTCGGGATCGGCGCGGAGGTCCTCGATTTCGGCCACCACGTTTAGGTTGTCGAGAAGGTCGTCGACGCCCAGGTTCTGAAGGGCCGAGACCTCCACGACGATCGTGTCGCCTCCCCAGGATTCCGGCACGAGACCGTGCTCGGCCAGCTGGCTCAGGACCTTCTGCGGATCGGCGTTGTCCCGATCGATCTTGTTCAACGCCACGATGATCGGCACATCCGCGGCCCGTGCGTGGTTGAGCGCCTCAATGGTCTGGGGCATCACCCCGTCATCAGCTGCCACGACCAGCACGACGATGTCGGTCGAGTCGGCACCACGTGCCCGCATGGCGGTGAAGGCCTCGTGACCGGGTGTGTCGATGAACGTGAGGCTCCGACCATTGTGTTCAGCCTGGTAGGCGCCGATGTGCTGGGTGATGCCGCCGGCCTCGTCGTCCACGACGTTGGCGTTGCGAATCCGATCCAGCAACTTGGTCTTGCCATGGTCGACGTGACCCATCACGGTGACGATCGGCGGGCGGATAGGTGCCTCGTCGTCCTCAAGGTCGTCAACGACATCGAGCAACTTGAGCAGTTCGACCTCCTGCTCCTCGCCCGGATCCACCATGCGGATCTCTACGCCCAACTCGGCGGCGAACAGCTCGATCATGTCGTCGGAGAGGGACTGCGTGGCAGTGACCATCTCGCCCTGCTCCATGAGGAACCGGACCACGTCAGCGGCCGTGCGGTTCAGCATCGGACCAAGGTCCTGGCCGGTGCAGGAACGCTCCACCACGACCACGCCGTCGGGTACGGCTGCGTCATCAGGCGTGTAGGCGGGAAGGTCCATCGGCTGGAGTTCCTCGCGGCTACGACGGCGACGTCCCTTGCGGCGTGGTGGACGACGGCCACCGGGGCCACTACCGGGACGGCCACCAGGGCCACCACCGGGACGGCCACCAGGACCACCACCGGGACGGGCACCTGCACCTGGCACAGACTCGCGCGGTCCTCCACCCATCGGCGGGCGACGGCCCACCGGTGGTGGGCCGGTACGGCGACCGGGAGCGGGACCGGTCGGAGCCGGCGTGCGACGTCCACCCATTCCGGGTGGCGGCGGGATCGGCTTGCCGGATGACGACACGGGCTGGCCGGGAGGAGGAGGAATCATCTTGCCGGATGCGGACAACGGCGGAGTGGAGCCGGCCGGCGGAACAGGTGTTGCATCGGGATCGATGACCCTCGCTGCCAGGTCCGGAACGGTCGGACCGTCATCGCGCGGCGTCTGTTCGACGTCCGGTTGGGCGAGGGCGGGATCAGGTTCAGCGATCTTTCGGGGGGGGCCCGCTGAACCGGTGGAGGTGATGACGCGCCTCGAGGCCACTGGCTCGGGCTCGGGCTCAGCCACGACCACCTCGGCCACAACAGGCTCGGGATCGGCTACGGCAGGTGCGACCTCGGCCACAACAGGCTCAGGATCAGCGACAGGTGCGACCTCGTCAATGGCGACAGGCTCGGGTGCAACTACTGCTTCGACGACCGCCGCTGGCGGGGCGGGCTCAGCGACCGCCGGCTCCTCGACAGCTGGGGCGGCGCTGTCTGCAGGACTCTCGTCGGCCGTCTCGGTCTCTTTTGCCTTGGACTTGGCGGATTTGGCGAGCTTTGCAGGGTCCTCCGGCTGAACGTCACGCCTCAGACCCTCGCGGTCGGCCTTGCGCCTGGCCCGATCTGCGTGGGGCTCCACCATGCCGGAGGAATGGCTCTTCACCCCGATACCCAGGGAGATGCAGAGGTCAAGCATCTCGGCGTTGGTCATCCCCATTTCGCGCGCCAATTCGTAGACGCGGATGTTCTTCGGCACGGTGGTTACGACGTCCTGTCTGCTGCTCGGGTGCTGATCGTGGAATTCTGTTCGTTCATGGGTCGATCCCCGTTTCGACGGGGATCGATAGCGGTCCGGAACTGACCGAACCGCTATCTGACGCTATCGCTTGAAGGCTTGGATCACCCGCTGCCGCACGGCAGACCGCTAGGGCCTGACCGAAACCTTCGGGCGAAATGGTCCGGCGAAACGCCCTGGCCAGATCACCCGGGCGCAGTGCGCCCATGCAGGATTCCGTCGGGTGGAGCCAGGCTCCACGCCCCGGTGCCAGTCTGTCGGCCACCGGCCGGTCGACTCCGGTAGGCCACGTCAGCCTGACCAGCCCAGATGCCGGGCCAGCTGTCCTGCAGGCGATGCAGGTCCTCTCCGGACCGCCTCCCATCAGACGACCGCCCTCGTTGGCCGCCTACTCCTCTTCTCCACCTTCGGTGGCTGCCTCCTCTTCTCCACCTTCGGTGGCTGCCTCCTCTTCTCCACCTTCGGTGGCTGCCTCGGTCCACTGGCCGGCAGAGACGGCAGGGCCGCCCTCCGCTGGCTGCCAGGCCTGCTCACCGGTCTCGTCATTGACGACCCATTCGCCCTCAGCCCACTCGACGTCGGCGTAGGCCGCCTCCTGGGCGACCTGGGTCTCGCTCTTGATGTCGACACGCCACCCGGTCATGCGCGCCGCCAGTCGGGCGTTCTGGCCCTCCTTGCCGATCGCAAGCGAGAGCTGGTAGTCGGGCACGATCACCGTTGCGGTGCCGGTCTCCTCATTGATGAGGACCTCCTTCACCTTCGCCGGAGACAGGCCCTTCATCACGAAGTCAGCCGAATCCTCGGAGAACGGGACGATGTCGATCTTCTCGCCACGCAACTCGTTGACGACCATCCGTACCCTTGCTCCACGGGCACCAACGCAGGCGCCGACCGGATCCACGTTGGGATCGTTCGACCAGACGGCGATCTTCGTACGGTGTCCGGGCTCGCGGGCGCATGCACGGATCTCCACCACGCCGTCGGCGATCTCAGGGACCTCCAACTCGAACAGGCGCTTGATCAGGCCTGGGTGGGTGCGGCTAACCACGATCTGCGGGCCCTTCGCCGTCTTGCGTACCTCCACGATGTAGGCCTTCATCCTGGCGTTCGCCTCGGGCCGTTCGAACGGGACCTGCTCAGCCTGGGGAAGCAGCGCCTCGACGCGTCCCAGATCCAGCAGGGTGTACCTGGCATCGGTCTGCTGGATCATGCCGGTGACGATGTCGCCCTCACGGCCGGCGTACTCCTCGTACTTGAGGTCCCTCTCGGCCTCACGGATCCTCTGGGTCATGACCTGGCGGGCCGTCTGGGCGGCGATCCTGCCGAAGTTGTCCGGCGTGACGTCGAACTCATCACCTTCGGGCTCGCCCTCCTCGTCGATGTTCTGGGCCAGGACCCGGATCTCCATCGTGTCAGGGTCGATGGTCACCCAGGAGAACTCCTCGGCACCGGGAGTGCGCTTGTAGGCCGACTCCAACGCATCTGCGAGGGCGGCGAACAGCATGTCGACCGAGATTCCCCGTTCGATCGCCAGAGCCTCCAGGGCCTCAATCATCTCGGGATTCATGGCCCGACCTTCCTTCCCGGGGCGTCTGTAACGCCCTGATCCTTCCCCTTGCGCTCCGACTTGGGCTCAGGGGTCCATACGAAGACGGTGTGCGCCTTCAAGATCTCATCGTGACGGAACACCCGGCTCGACCCGTCTGCGGATCGCACCTCGATGCCGTCCTCGTCAGCGGACTCCAGGACGCCGGTGGCTCTACGGGGTCCGTCCATCCCGGGCCGGGTCTTCACGGCCACCTCGCAACCGATCGCCCGTTCGAACTGGGCCGGCCGCCTGAGGGAGCGTTCCAGGCCCGGGCTGGTCACCTCGAGCGTGAAGGTGCCCGGTATCGGCTCCTCGTGATCGAGTGCCCTGGACATCTCGCGGGTCAGCCCTGCAATGGCGTCCATGCCGATGCCATCGGGATGGTCAATCACCAGGCGGAGCACTCCGCCCTCGTACTCGACGTCGACCAACTCGACGCCGATGAGTTCACAGAGGGGAGCGGCCATGGCGTCGATCCGATCGGTCACTGCCATGGTGCATCCTCCTCCTGGTTTCCACGGGCCGACGCCGTCGCCGGACCCTCCTGTTCGCACGTTCCAGCCCCGATACCGAAAACAAAAGGCGTGGGCAGAGCCCACGCCTCGTCGGAACACCGGCGATGTACGCGCCAGAGAGCATACCGTCGGAGTCCGTTACCACCTAGGGGTCTGATCCACCCATCGACCGGCAGGCCCACCGGTCTGCCGACGCGCCGTCAGACCCGTCGGATCAGGCGCCGTGACGCCGGATGAGGTCGATCCTGGTACCGGCATCGTTCACATCTTCGCCCTGCTCGGCCAGGAGCCGTTGACGGTCCCGTTCGGCCTCGCGGGCCGCCTTCTCGGTATCCACACGGGCCAGAGCCGCCTCAGCCCCCTCCGAGTGGATCAGCTCGGCCCACTCCACGAGGGCATCGACCATCTCGTCCTCGGCCACCACTGCGGCGTTACGGCCCTTCACGAACAGGTGTCCACGCCGGTACCCCGCAGCGATTCCCAGATCAGCGTCGCGGGCCTCACCGGGACCGTTCACCACACAACCCATGATCGCCACCTGGAGGGGAATCTCCCGATCGGCAAAGGCGGCCATGGCGTCAGCGGCGACAGCCACCACGTCGATCTCGGCCCGACCGCAACTGGGGCAGGCGATCAGGTCCACGTTCTTTCGCTCGCGGAGGCCCATGGCCTCCAGGAGTGCCCGTCCGGCCCGGGCCTCCTCGACGGGATCGGCCGTGAGCGAGTACCGGATCGTGTCGCCTATCCCCTGTGCCAGCAGGGCACCGATGCCGGCCGACGACTTGATGAGGCCGGCGGGCGGTGGCCCGGCCTCGGTCACGCCCAGGTGCAGCGGGTAGTCGGTCACCTCGGAGAGCTGGCGGTACGCCTCGACCATGATCGGGACGCTGGAGGCCTTCACGGAGATCTTGATCAGGTCGAAGTCAACGTCCTCGAAGAAGCGGATCTCGTCGAGGGCTGATTCGACCATCGCCTCGGGGGTGACCCTGCCGCCGTGCTTGGCGTAGAGGTCCGGGTGCAGCGAACCACCGTTCACGCCGATGCGGATCGGAACCCCCCGGTCGCGGGCCTCGCTCGCCACGGCCCGGATGTGTTCAGGCTTGCGGATGTTGCCCGGGTTGAGACGGAGGCAGTGCACGCCGGCCTCGAGCGCCGCCAGAGCCAACCGGTACTGGTGGTGGATGTCGGCCACGATCGGAACCGGCGACCGTGGAACTATCCGGGCCAACCCCTCGGCGGCCTCCAGGTCGTTGCAGGTGCAGCGCACGATGTCCGCGCCCGCCATAGCCAGGTCGTAGATCTGCTGGAGGGTCGCCTCGTGGTCGGCCGTCCGGGTGATGGTCATGGACTGGACCGTGATCGGTGCTCCACCGCCGACGGGCACGTCGCCGACCATCAACTGCCGGGTGGATCGACGCTCAGCCGCTGCGAGTACCTCCATGGAAGCGAGGCTACCGGTGGTTGGTCGACCGCTGCCCCCGGGCCGTTCAGCCGAAGTCGGGCAGGTCCACGATGTCGCGGTAGAGGGCCACGACGGCGACGGCGACCAGCAGCGTGACCACCGCCCAGGTGAGCGGAACCAGCTTCTGCGCATCAGCCATATAGCGGCGGCCTCCCACCGACCGGATCCGCTCATAGGTGGCAATGGCCACATGTCCACCGTCCAGTGGCAGCAGCGGGACGAGGTTGAAGACCCCGATGAACACGTTGGCCAGGATCAGGAACCAGAGGTAGGTGGTCCAGCCGTCATCGAGCATGGCGTTGCCGAGGCGTGCCGCTCCGTAGATGGAGAGCAGCCGATCCTCGTCGGCCGGGTCCACGCCGGGGTCCGCCACCTGGACCGAGCCGCCAGCGCCGCCGGAAACGACAGGTTGCGGCCCCTCCGCCGATTCGTCTCCACCTGTGAGGAACGAGACCAGCCCGTCCGGCGTGAAGAACCCGACCAGGCCGTCGACCGACATCCCGATGAGGTCGACGAAGCGGGCCGTCGCCTCGGCCCCGGCACCGACCGGGCCGAGGGTCTCCATGGGCCGATCAGGGCCGACGCCGAAGAAGCCGGCGACCGTGCCGTCGACCATCAGCCGTTCCCCGATCCTCATGTTTCGGCTCGAAGTGGCCCCGTCCCTCTCAAGGACCACCACCACGTCTCGACCCGGAAGTCCCCGCACCACGACCCCGAAGTCCTCGAAGCCGGGAGTCTCCATGCCGTCCACCGACACGATCCGATCACCGGAACGAACGCCGATGGAAGCGGCGGCCGAGTCGGACACGACCTCACCGACCACCCAGCGGGTCGGGTCGGGCCGCCCGATCGCCACATAGACGAAGAACAGCAACGCCAGTGCGATGGCGAAGTGCATCGCCGAACCCGCCAGGGCGACCGCCATCCGCTTCGGATACGACTGCTGCCGGTACGTCCGGTGCTCCACCACCGGATCCACGACGTCGAGGCTGCTCATCCCCGTTATCCGGACATACGCGCCGGCCGGAATGGCCTTCACGCCATAGGTGGTCTCGCCCCGGCGCATCGACCAGAGTCGGGGCCCGAAGCCGATGAAGAACTCGGTCACCTGCATGCCGGCCAGGCGTGCCACCACGAAGTGTCCGAGTTCGTGGAGCACCAGCATCACGACGAACGACGAGACCACCACAAGGCCCGACACGCCCCCGATGAGCCCGAAGGACACGACCGCCCCGATGAGCAGCACCAGTCGGATCCGGTCGTTGCCTGCAGCGCCGTTGTGACCGTCCACTCCGGGACCATCGGCCTCCACAGCATCGCGGCGACCATCCGCTCCCGAAGCAGCCACCTCCGTCGTCACGATCAGGTCCGGGCAGCGACGAGGGAGCGGGCCACGACCCGGGCCCGCAGGTCCACGTCGAGCACGGTCTCCAGGTCGTCAGCGGAGTCACCTGTCCAGAGATCGAGGGCCTCAGTGAGCAGTTCGGAAATGCCCACCCAGGACAGCGCCCCATCCAGGAAGGCCTCGACGGCGACCTCGTTGGCCGCGCTCAACCAGGCGGGAGCCGTCTCACCCTCACGGCCGGCCACGAACGCCAGATCCAGACAGGGAAAAGCCTGACGGTCCGGAGGCTCGAAGTCCAGGCGACCAGCCTCGGTCCAGTCGATCTCGCCATAGGCGACGTCCAGGCGGTCCGGCCACGCCAACGCGTAACCCATGCATAGCCGCATGTCGGGTCTGGACAACTGGGCGATCGTCGCCCCGTCCGAGAACGTGACCATGGAATGGACTATCGACTGCGGGTGGACCACCACGTCGATCCGGTCGTAGTCGATCCCGAAGAGCTCGTGTGCCTCGATCACCTCGAGGCCCTTGTTCATCAGGGTGGACGAGTCAATGGTGACCTTCGGGCCCATTGTCCATGTGGGGTGGGCCAATGCCTGCTCGACGGTCACGGTCGCCAGGTCCTCAGCCGTTCGGCCACGGAATGGTCCTCCGGATGCGGTCAGGACAATGCGCGACACGCGTTCGGCCACATCGTTGGCGCGAAGGCACTGGTGGATCGCACAGTGCTCGCTGTCCACGGGCAGTAGTTCTGCCCCCGGCGTGGACCTGACCCTCTGGACCACCGGGCCTGCGGCGATCAGGGACTCCTTGTTTGCCAGGCCGAGGCGCCTGCCGGCCCCGAGGGTCGCGAGCGTCACGGGAAGACCGGCGAACCCGACCACACCATTTATCGCCACCTCGGCAGTGACGGCAGCCTCGGCCATCGCATCCGGGCCCGCCAGGACCTCGGTGCCGGCCGGAACCCCCGCGGCCACGGAGGCGGCCAGGGAGGCATCGGCAATGGCGACAACCCGGGGTCGGAACCTGGTTGCCTGCTCGATCAGCAGACCAACCGAGCTGGCGGCGCCGATCGCAACCACATCGAACTCGTCAGGCTGGTCGGCGACCACTTCGAGCGTCTGGGTGCCGATCGAACCGGTCGACCCGAGTACGGCCACCGAGGTAACGGGCATGGAGCGAGCCTACCGATGGGGCCCCGGCCACCGGGATCGCGTCAGGTAGCGAAGAGGTCGAGCAGGCGAGCGGTGTAGTAGGTCGCCGGCAGGACGAACAACAGGGCATCGAACCGGTCCATCAGGCCGCCATGGCCGGGGAGGATCGAACCCATGTCCTTGATGCCGAGATCCCTCTTGATCATTGATTCGCACAGGTCGCCGGCCGGTGCGGCGAGGGCCACCACCAGACCCAGGATGAATGCCGAACCCAGGTCGCCCGGGTCCTGGCCGAACGGCGTGATACGTCCCACCACCAGCATCGCAATGGCGAAGGTGGTGACCATTCCCCCAATCAGACCCTCCATCGTCTTGTTGGGGCTGACGGCCGAGAGGGGACTACG
>Ga0114997_10003318_pt1 | contig 12666 bp, 6 predicted proteins | sample ArcticOcean_MG_C_2_FD_87045 | JGI IMG/M metagenome (GOLD analysis project Ga0114997, IMG submission 87045) | Marine microbial communities from western Arctic Ocean - ArcticOcean_MG_CB4_136 | ecosystem: Environmental > Aquatic > Marine > Oceanic | place: Arctic Ocean: Canada Basin | collected... | reverse complement strand
AATAGAGGAATAGTGGTAGATCAAGCCTGGTTTTGCGCGCAAGTTGTTTTTACGAACAAACTCGAGTTCCTCAAGTGGGCGAGAGAAGTGAAACATTGCGAGTGGGATAAATGGACGATTAATGCGGTAGCATTTGAAGGTAATCTCGAGATGCTGAAGTACTGTTTCTCTAATGATTGCCCGTATGAAGAAGAAGAGGCGTGCGCTCAAGCTTCTGGTGCAGGACATCTCGACTGTCTTCGATTTCTTGTCGACAAAGTGAAACCTTCGCGAGAGACGGAAGAAGAAGCGGCACATCGGGCAGCAGGAAAGGGTCACACAGACATCTTGAAGTATTTCGTTGAAGAAAGAAAGATATCTGAGGAGGCAAAGGAATCCTGCGTGGCAACCACTGCAACGTATGGCAAAATCGATTGCCTCAACTACTTAGTCGAAGAGGCGAAAGTGCCTCTTGACCTCTGGGTACACGTCGCTTACGCTCGTTACAAAGAGCACCACGACTGCGTAAACTACTTGCTCGAAAAAGGGTGCCCAGAACCGACGGACGAGCAATACGCTGAATTTGTCCAGGATCGGAAAGCAGATTACGAGGAAGAGAACGGCGATTGAGAAGATAGATAGATCATTGAGAGAGAGAAAGAGAATGAGAAAGAGAGACATTTTTCAAACCAAACGCGCTTCGCAGAGGCCATACTTGAGACCAAAATCGTATCTATCCTCAAAGCGGCGGTCAAAATTTCGTTAAAAATAAAATATACTCGCACGCATTTATTAGGAAGATCACGATCGCGACAACAATAATAACAACAACAACACCGCCGAGAAAGATGATGTTGGTGACGACGATCCCCGCGTCGTCGTCAAGGTCGTCGTTGATGATGCGCACGAGAAAGAAGAGTACCAGATTACGCAATTGGAAAAAAACGACGACGTCGATGAGTCACTCGAGGGTGAAACACAAAATTGGAATACTATCGCGGCAAACTAAAATGAAGAGTTTAGGGAAAGAGGAGGAAAGCGGATTGAAGTTGTTGAGAGACGAGGAAGGAGACAAAGCGTCTGATGAGGGTGATGACTCCTGGCGGAAGAGGGACGACGGAGGAAGAGGAGGAAAGACAACAAGGACAAAGAGGATGAAATTCGCCAACAAACAAAAATTTTCAGAGGACGAAGAAGACAAAGAAGAAGACAAGAGAGGCGAATTAGAAGAACAACCGTTCGTGATTATCAAAAGCACCCGCGACCCGACGAAAAGGAAAGAAGACGCGTACGATAAGTTATTCTCGAACGGCGCGTTCGATAAGAAAATGCTGCTGAGATTCTTTAGGATACGACCGGTGCGCGTGGCTGGGAGGATGACGAGGATAATAACCGTGTTTCGGAGGTTGTCGAGGCAGTGGAAGTCGCAAGATGATTGGCCGATGGAAAAGAGAACGCGGGCGAAGTTGTTGAGAGAAGCGCTGTCGAAACTTGGACCGGTGTTCGTGAAAGGTGGACAAACGTTATCGCAAAGGCCGGATTTGATTGGCGAGGAGGCGGCGGACGCGTTGAAATCGTTGCAACAAGAAAACGAACCGTTTGAAGACGCGATTGCCTTTCAAACAGTTGTTGAGGATTTAGGTCATTTAGGTCCTTTGGCGGAGAACCATCCGTTTCAAGGGTACGATCCGACGTTGAAACCGCTTTTTAAATCGTTCGGGACGTCGCCGATTGCCGCGGCGAGTTTAGGGCAGGTGTATAAAGCCGAGACGTGGGAAGGCGATCGAGTGGCGGTGAAGGTTCAGAGACCAAACGTGAGAAAACAGGTAGCTTTGGATTGGACGTGTTGGTCGTTGTCGTTGTCGGCGTTGCGACGATTGTGGAGATCGACGACTGATTTGAGCGTCATCGCGGACGAGGTTGGCAGCGGCGTGTGGCAAGAGCTCGATTACATTAGCGAGGCGAACCACGCGGATGAGTTTAATCGAAGACACAATTGGTTAGGTTTCGTGAGAGCGCCCAAATGGTTTCCAAAATATACCGGGCCAGCTGGTAAGGCGAGGGTTTTGACGACTGAATGGATCGAAGGCGCGCACATTGCGGATTTGCCGCAGGAAAAGAAACTGATCATGGCGCAAATGGCTGTGGAGGCGTGCGTCGCGCAGTTGGTGTACACCGGGTTTGTCCACGCCGACCCTCACGAAGGGAACATGATGTTAGACATCTCGGACGACTCTTTAGTTTTTCTCGATTTTGGTTTAATGGCTGAAGTGGACGGAAAAATCATGGAAGGGTTCGCGAAAGGCATCCAAAGCATGATTTCTGGCGATTGGCGCCAATTGGCGTTGGTGTTCCAAGAGGTTGGTTTCACGCCAGAAGTTTTCGAAAAGAGAAACCCGGACGATGCGTTGAGAAAGAAAGTGCCGTACGTTGAATGCACTTTGAATGAAATTGCCTTGGCAATTAAAGACCAATTGGAAAGCGAAGCTGGAGGGAGAAGTCGATTTGGCGCGTTAGCGACGGGTTTAGCGAGACTGTCCGCGACGTACCATTTTCTCACGCCGCCGTACATCATTCTCTTAATTCGAACGTTCTTGACGTTAGAAGGTATCGCCGCGAAAGCCGATCCAAATTTCAACATTTACGAGGCTGCTTTGCCGTACGCAATACGACGAGCGATGGCGCCCGCAACGCCGGACGGCTTTGAATCCATGCGACGAGCGTGGTTAACTGATGCAAACGCGTTGAACATGGACAGGTTGAAGGAATTTTTAGGCGACGACGACGACGAAAGCGCCGACAGCGCGAAAGAGTCAGCGTCCGGACGCGACGGTGGTAGTGATGTTCTCATGCGACCAACCGAGGAGAGCGAGAAGCTCATGGCTCGTCGCCGCAGCGAAGTTCTCGGCGGCATCCTCGGCGCCACTGAAGGCGCCGCTTTACGACGCATTTCCCACGACGTCGACACCGGCAGCTTAGCCGCGTATCTCTACTCCCCTGAAGCCAGTGGTATACGCAAACAAGCCGTGAAAATGCTCTCGGATATTTTGGTCAAACCAACCAAAGGCGGTACCATCTTCATCGATAAGAAAGAACAAAAAGAAGACTCCTTGGATTTGCCGGAATGGCCGGAATCCGAGGAGGCTCGAAAAATCCGCGAAAGGCAGGAAATCGCCGCTCGACGCGCGATAAGCGTTCTCCTCGGCACGCACTTGAACCGATTGTGGAAGTACCCAATAATCGCCGCGCGTTTAGCGTTATCGATCGCGGCGATTACGTTGAAAGCGTTCGTGTTGGCAACGCAAGAAATTTGCGTAGATTTGTGCGCGTCGACCGTTTCCAAAGCGCTCGGGCTCGCCACGTTCCCGTTCAGAGTCGTTCGGAATCTATTCAACAATAAAAAAGAACGATAGTGGCGATGCTCCTCGTACCGCTTCTGTGTAATTTAATAATAGTATGTGTAGAATATACCGGTACCAGTACTACTTTTTTTGTTGTTTTGCTTCCTTTTTCTGAAAGGAGACAGCTGAAAATTTTTCAAAAATTCATCAGAAACACAACACACACAACACGCACTTAAACACACGCGCGACGGTGGCAAGCGCGCGCGTTTTACGCGACAAGAAATACTCTTAACATACACGCGCGAGCACGTGTAATAACGCGAGAGAGAGAGAGAGAGAAAAAAAAAGAATGAAAAACGGCGACGGAAAAAGCAGCGCACAGAAGAAAAAGACGACGATGGTGAAAGGACAGCTCTCTCTGAAATCTTTCTTTTGTCATGACGCCACGGACGACGTAAACGACGTAAACGACGACGAAGAGACGCAGAGGAGGAAAAGGAGCGTGGATTTCGAAGAGGAGGGTGTGAAGGAGGAGAAGACGGAAACGAAGAAGACTTCTCGCGATGATGATTGTGCCGCTCAACCGGAGACGAACAAGAGAGCGAAAGTTGGTTTCGAAGAAGAAGACAAAGAAGAAGAAGACGAAAAAGAAAAGGACAACGAAAAGTTTACGATACCAGAACGAGACTCGGGATTACGGGAACGATTCAACGCGAAAGTGGTCGCGAAAGCGACGACGACGACTTCTACGTTGAACATTCGCGGACGCGGTCAGGCGTTCAAGAAGCAGCGCGAGGAAGAGGATGAAATTAACGACGAAAAGTTGGATGAAATCGAACCGAAAGATAAAAAGTTGACGCCGTTGGAAGCGCAGGTGAGAGATTTTAAGCGGAAGTATCCAAGCGTGTTGCTTTTATTCGAGGTTGGATATAAGTTTCACTTTTACGGAAAAGATGCAAGGAAAGCGGCGGAGACGTTGAACGTGTTTGCCTATCCCGGGAAGACGTGGTTGCAAGCGAGCGGGCCGGTGCATAGGTTGGCGGTGTACGTGAGACGGTTGGTTAACGCGGGGCATAAGGTTGGGGTGGTCAGGCAGACGGAAACGGCAGCGTTAAAAGCGGAAGGGTCGACGAAAGGAAGCGTGTTCACGAGAGAGTTGGTGGCTTTGTATACGAAGGCGACGATGGACGCGGGCGTGTCGATTGCCGCGGAACCGACGCATACCAACAACGAGAGCGACGAGGCGCAGAAAGCAGTCGATATCATCGAGAACAAGACAGATAGAGAAGGTGAAGGTGATGAGGATTTACAAGGAGTGGTGATTACAAATAATCATCGCAAAAGCTCGACGACGAGTAATATAACTGCAGACGAACAACAACATCGTCTTTCGAATTATTTGCTGTGCATATCGGAAGAAAAGAAATCTGAGCGAGGAAACAAAGACGAGATCGCGTTAGTTGCCATCGAAACGAGCGTCGGGAACATTTATTACTCGCACTTTGAAGATGACAGTTCGCGGTCGAGATTAGAGTCGGCGCTTTTGAAAATCTCCCCGTGCGAAATTTTGTTCGCGGGTGGAGGAGAAGGCGAAGAAGAATCCTCGTCCTCGAAAGAAACGAAACGGTTGGTCTCGGCTTTATTTCCAGACGCGCGAATGGAACAATCCACATCGTCCGTCTCGAGTTTATCCAAAGCGGAAATCGATGAGTATTTTGGATCGAATAATTCAGAAAAAGTCGCGGGTCTGCCTCGTCTTCTTATCGCGACCTTGGCAGCGGCGAGAGAATACCTCGTCCCGTTCAAGCTCGAAAACGTTTTGAAATTGTCCAAAGCGATAAAGCCTTTGGACGACGTCCAATCGGAGATGATATTATCTCCGAACGCTATTCGGCAGCTGGAAATCTTCCGAAACTCGGACGATGGCTCGTTTACTGGCAGTCTCTTGTGGCTCATCGACCACGCGAAATTGAAGGCCGGGAGTCGCGAACTTTCGCGATGGGTCTCGAGACCGTTGCGAGATCGCGCGGAAATCGAGAATCGTTTATCCGCCATTGAAACGCTCAGGTCAGTGAATAGTGCGCCAACATCCGTCCTCGCTCTCGAAAAGCTTGAGAAGATATTGCGAACAGCTCCAGACGTCGAACGAGTAGTTGCTCGAGCGCACCATTTGAACGCCACTCCGGCTGAGTTTGTCGCAGCTATGCAATTTTTCCTTTCCTTTGGCGCCGCGTGCGTGGAAATGCAAAACTCCGCCGCGTTGAATCAAAACGACGAGAAATCTCCGTTGAATGAACTCTTGAGCGCGTGTTCGGACGAAGCCACTTTGCGCGCGTGCACGAAGGCACTCAACGCGTTAGATTTAACCGTAGCCAACTCAAAAGCTGGGAATTTGGGGTGTTCAAGAGACGCGTACGTAGGGTTGTTCATGAGAGAAAACGAGGACAACCAAAAGCAGTTTCCGGAGATGTTTCGAGCGCATGATAATCTCGAAAAGTCGAAAGCAACCATGGATGCGTTGCTTCCCGATTTAGCGGCGCAAATTCCGGGTATTATCAAAGGCGCTAAATTATCGTACACCTCTGTCGGCGGCGCATCTGGCGCAGAATATCTCATCGAAGTTGGCGATAAATTGAAACCACCGAACGACTGGATTAAAGTCAGTGCAAACAAGTCCAAGAAAGTAATTCGGTATTATCCACCGATCGTTCTTGAAAATATGAAATCGTTGGATGCAAACAGCGAGCGACTCGCGTTGGCTAGCGAAGACGCGTGGAAGTCGTTTCTGAAAGAATTTTCGCGCGTATCCTACGGCGAATGTCGCCAAGCAGCAAAAGCGGCGGCAAAGATTGACGCGTTAAACGCGCTCGCGATTTTATCGATGAACGACGGGTATTGTCGACCGGAATTTTTCAAGAAGGAGGAAGAGAACGAAGACGGCACGGCGCGCATTGAAATCGTAGAAGGGAGGCACCCGACGCTCGATGCGAAAATGGTCGATAAGTTTGTGCCAAACTCAGCGTCGTTAGGCGGTGCTCAATCGAGCGGCGAGAGTAGAAACGACATCACTCGCCGTCGCCGTCGCGCAATGATTCTTACCGGTCCAAACATGGGCGGTAAATCGTGCTTTGCGCGTCAAGTCGCGCTCATCGCCATCCTCGCGCACATTGGCTCCTTCGTTCCCGCGAAATCGTGCCGATTGTCCGTGTTAGATGGCATCTACACTCGCGCCGGGGCGGCTGATAATCTCGCGCTCGGTCAATCCACATTCTTCCAAGAGATGAGCGAAACGTCCGCGATATTGAAGTCGTGCACCAAGAAATCTTTGGTCGTGCTCGACGAACTCGGTCGGGGCACGTCCACGACCGACGGCATCGCGCTAGCAACGGCTACGCTACGAATGCTCGTCGAAAAGGTTCAGTGCGCGACTGTTTTCGTCACGCACTTCTCCAATCTCGCGAAACAGTTCAAAGAGAGCAACGCCGACGAGGTGTTTTGCTGCTTTCCTGGTCACATGAAAACGAACGACGAGAAGGTTAGCAAACGAATCGCATTTCTCTACACGCTCGAGGAAGGCGTGGCCCACCGCTCCTTTGGATTAAACGTCGCGAGCATGGCGGGGATACCTGAAAAAGTTCTCGAAGTTGCGGAAGTGAAATCGTTAGCATTTGAAGAAAAGAGCAGCCGCAAGAGTGCGGGAAGTGACGAAGTAGTAGGAGATAAGATGATTCGAGACGCGTTGTTGTTGGAATCGTCGAATATAGCTCAAATAAAAGAAACGCAGCGAGCGCTGCGTTTCTTTGCGCCTGTAAAATAAAAGTAGTAGAACTTTGTGGGACACACATAGTACATATAAATATAGAGGGAGCTTGCTTCGCGTTACAACCTGGCCGTAAATCCATTATAACTCTTTCTCGATGATGGCGGAGAATCGTTCGCAATCTTTGAAAGTCTTTCTAAAAGACTCTTCTTCAGCTTCTCCTGCGTTTGTTTCGTCTCTGGCGTCGGGTACACGCGATTCTCCGGCGTGTTGTACATTCGTCTCGTAGAACCAACCGCCGGCGATGAATACTTCGATGAAGAATAGTTGTTGTTGTTGTTCGAAAAAGAAACGTCGTTTTCTTGATCAATCTTCAACACGCGTCTCGGCGGACCGAGAGGACTGATGTGTACAGGCGTCTTCTTCAGCGCCGAGCCTCTCATCTGGAGAGGACTGAACGAAATCAAATTCGGACTACTATTGTTGCTATTCTCCACGGGAACTCGTCTCGGCGGTCCTAACGGCGAGACCCCTTTTGTCGCTTTCCTCGAAAAACCGCTCGCGTTAAAACCATTACTATTCAAACTATCTCTCATTCTTCTGCTCGACGACTGCGGCGACGGTGTCCTCAGAAAATGTTCCTTTTCCGTCGCGCTCACAACCCGTCTTCTCGTCCTGTACGTCCTCGCGCTCTCCTCCTCCTCCTCCTCTTCCTCGCTCTCGCTTTTCGCGAGAAAGCGCCTCCTCCTCCTCGCCGCGTCGTACCCGCCAAAACCGAACGCTACTTCCGGCGTCTTCTCCAAATTCCTCTCTATTTTTAGTTTCCTCAGCGCCGCCGTCACTCGCTCTTGAGCTCGTCTTTGCCTTTCCACCGTCGACGGTTGCGGGTACGAAAACGAAGGACTACTATTAAACGTTGACATTTTTTTGATGTATTCGTTGTTTGTTTTGAAGCCAAATTTTGCTTCAACACTCCGTCCTTTGTTGAAAAGACTTGTCCTCTCTCTGTGCGCATCATCATCAATATCATCATCATCGATTTGCCTCTTCTTCTCAAACAAACGATTCCTCTCGTCGTCGATGGTGTTTTTTGTAAGGGCGTTGTAACGATACGTTTTTCCTCCTCGACGACGTTGTCCTAAACGACGCTTCTCATCTTTCCAATTGGAAGAATCATCATCGTCGGGAAAAGAATTAGTATTCGCGCGATGCATCACGTCGCGAATGAAATCTCTCGGGTCAAAGCTTTCCTCCTCCTCGCGACGAAAAAAGGAACATCCCTCGTTCGTCGTCATTCTCGATGTAATGAATACACGACAGAGTAGAAAAACGAGAGCGCTTTGAAAGCGGACTTTTTGTGTGGCAGTTTGGGGGAAAAATTCCGGAGAAAAAAACCTTCGTCAAATATGCGCTTAAGCGTCACCACCACCGCACGAAGTTCTCGCCCCGCGAGTTCTCTTTCGTCGACCACGACGAGTGCGAAGAAGAGCGAGCGACGGCGGCCCTGTTTCGCGGGATCTCATGAAAAGAAGAACACAACGACGAGAGGAATGTGCTCGAGAGCGAAATCATCATCGAGACGTGATGAGGATGGTTTTGCCGCCTTTACTGGCGGCGAGAGGAGGAAGAGTATTCCGACGGCGAGGAAGGAAACGACGACGACGAAAAGATTATTCGCATCGTGTGAGAGTAGAAGGAGTAGAAGAAATAGAGATTCGCTCTTGACGCCCCGAGCGGCTTTCGGGGGGAATGGAAACAACAACAACAACAACAACAACAACAACGAGGAAGACGAAGAAGACTCTTATTACGAAGAAACGCCGTTACCGTGGCCAGACGCAGTCCCGGAGTGGGCGAGGCTTTCGCAAGAGGACGTGATTACAGTCGTGGTTACGTTTGCGGTTTCCATCGCGTTTCGCACGTTTATCGCGGAACCGCGGTACATACCGAGTTTGAGCATGTACCCGAACTTTGATATCGGCGACCGGTTAATCGCGGAGAAGTTAACCTACCGGTTCGCGCGAGACCCAAACGTCGGGGACGTGGTCATATTCAACCCTCCGAGAACGGCTAAAACCGAAAAAGTGTACAACGAAGTTTTCATTAAAAGAATCGTCGCGCTCGAAGGCGACGACGTGGAGGTGAAAAACGGCGAGCTGTACGTCAACGGCCAATCGAGAGGGAAGGAGCTGAAGCTGGAGAAGATTAAATACAACATGCCGAAACTGCGAGTCCCGGACGGGGACGTGTTTGTCATGGGAGATAACCGAAACAACTCGTTCGATTCTCACGCGTGGGGACCGTTACCGAAAAATCGAATCATAGGCAGAGCGGTGGCGAAATATTGGCCGCCAACCGCCATCGGCGGTTTACCGAGTTACGCCAAAAGCGCTTCGAACGTCAACGCGCTCCCGGAAGCGCCGAAAGTTGCCGTTTAAATAATAATAATAATAATACTAATAATAATGTTAAAGTTGTGTTTGTGTGTGCGTTGTTATTTATAGTATCATCGCGACGAATATTATCGGGTATATATGCGTGTGTGTTTCTGCGCGTCGTCACTTTTCCTTCTCGTAATAATTGAAGAACGTTGTTTCAACACCTACCTTACTCCTCCTCTCTGAGGGGTCCAAGAAAAAGTCCTCGTCAGCACCACTCACATTGCAAGAATTTCCAAAAATTTCTAATTTATAACGTACTCGAAAGAGCGCGCAACATAACACGCGTTGCTTTTAAGTGCACAAAAAGAGTTTGGGACGTGAGTACTCACACTCTTTAGTTCGGACTCTTCAAAAAGTCCCTTCAAAAGCCTTCACTCTCTCTCACAAATCAGAAAAATGAGTGCATTTAGCTAAAAATTCATAAAACTCCCTAAAAGAGGGCTTTGAGTGGCCGAGGACTGCCTCAAAGAGATATGAAGCAGGAGTCTACATCACAAAAAAAAAATCAAAAAAAAATGGTGCAACTCATCGGTAATTTTGATTTCGCAGCCTTGTGCCTCCCGACGGTTCCGTGGGGGAAGAGCACGAGAAAAATGCAGTTCTTTCGCAAGGTAATCATCGAGATCGATCGTTGTTGTTTTTTGAATCGTTCCGTATCTGTTTTTGCGGCCGCCGATTTATTTTTTTTCTCCTCCTCCAATTATTTTCTTTTTTTCCCGCCAATTGAATTTTCCCCCGCGACCGAGAGATCATCCCTTGATGACGACGGCGTTTCGGTTTCAATTCTGGGGAAATCAGAAGAGACAGGACATGCATTCGACGAAAGGGATGTTCTTTTGTACTTTGTGCCCATTTTTGAGTCGATTTGTGAGTTTGGAGGAGGGAAAAGGAGACCGCAAAAGCAGAGCGAGAAGAGCCATTTTTTTCTTCAATTTCAAACGACTCTTTTGAAGAGAGTTTACCTCCCCCCTCAACATCAATTAAATAAACTAACAACCCACATTTTTTTTCATCCTCCAACAACAGAACGACGATCTCCCAATCCTCGTGGCTTTAATCATGGGCCTCCAACACGCGTTCGCGATGGTTGGCGGTCTCATCGTACCTCCGTACGTCGTGATGAGATTCGCCGTCGGCGGCGACGCGGATATGCAGCAATACGCCATCGCGTGTTCGCTCATTTTATCCGGTATTTTTACCATTTTGAACTGCGTGCAGTTTAACATTCCGGGCACGAAATACGTGTTCGGAACGGGGATGTTGTCCGTTTTGGGCACTTCTTTTGGGTTTTTGCCCATTTATGAGAGTGCGATCGCAGCGATGAGAGCCGAAGAGAACGCGGACGGGACCGATAAGTACTCTGGGAAAGAAGCGTATGGGAAGATGTTGGGTACGACGATGGTGTGCGCCATGCTCGAAGTTCTCTTGTCGTTCGTTCCGAAGGATAAGTTACGAAGAATGTTTCCGAACATTGTCACTGGTGTTGCGGTTATGCTCATCGGCGCCGGTTTGACGGCGACTGGGATCAAGTACTGGGGCGGCGGCGCCGTGTGCGCCGAAATGGCCTGGAAGAACAACGGCCAGGTTTATGGTTTGGTCGGTAAGGGAGGCACCTGGTTCGGTCCAGCTCAAACCGGTGTCGCGCCGTTCCCGGGTGGTGGTGGTAGATCTATGTGCGATGGTAACGGTGAAGTTATCAAAGCGTTCGGTTCTCCGGAATATATCGCGCTTGGTTTTTCAGTCGTGCTCATGCTCGTTATTGTTGAATTGTTCGGCTCGCCGTTCATGAAAAACGCGAACGTTATCATCGCGTTGCTCTTTGGTTACTTCGTCGCCGGTGTTTCCAGAGCGGAAGGTAACAAATTCGTTCCGGACACTAAGATAAAATCTGCAGAACCGATTACGTTTGCGTGGGTGGAAAACTTTCCGATTGGCTTTTACGGTCCGGCTGTATTGCCGTTGTTGATTGCTTTCTTGGTCACCACGGTTGAAACTATCGGTGATCTCCACGCCACGTACGAAGCGTCCGAGGAAGACACTGAATCGGAAGAGTTTGACAAATCTGTCCAAGGTGGCTTACTCTCGGACGGCGTATGCTCCTTCGCGGCGGCTTTGGCCACCGGCATGCCTAACACCACGTTTTCCCAAAACAACGGTGTTATCGCTTTGACCAAGTGCGCCTCCAGAAGAGCTGGCGTATGCTGCGGTCTCTGGTTGGTCGCGTTGGGCGTCTTATCCAAGGTTTCTGGCATCATCTCTTCCATGCCTGATTGCGTGGTTGGTGGCATGACGACGTTTCTTTTCTGCAACGTCTTTGTCTCCGGCTTGTCGGTCGTCTCCAAAGCCGACTTAAATTCTCGCAGAAACCGAATCATCTTGGCCATCTCCATGGGCGTTGGTTTGGGTGTTACCGCGGTCCCGTGGATCTTCGGCGACCAAAGAGAGGGTGGTGGTACCACGCCGTTTTGGCCGTGCACCGGTCCGTTCCGCGAAGGCGCCGACTGCAACAAAGGCGAACGAGGCATCAGAGACGGTATTCTCATCTTATTGACCACGCCGTACTCCATCGGTACGCTCTTGGCCATGACCTTGCACGCCATCTTGCCGACTGACATGGAAGTTGTCGGCTACAGTGCCGATGGTGGTAAAGCGTAATATTCCACACGGAAGGTTTCGTTCACCCATCACCAAAAGAAAAACCGTCTCTCCCCGCCGCATTCAACAATGAATGCGCTTTCTCGAAAAGAAAGCGTTTCGGGAACGACGACGCGATTATTAAACGTACACATACGATGAAAAAGATATAGCAACAAAAAGAAAAAGGAGAAAAAGAGAGGCGTCGCTTTGTCGCGTTTTGCGCGACAAAGTGAAAAGAAAGCGCGCGAGAGAGAATCATCTCTCCGCGGTAAAAATTATTTATATTCGACATGCGTACAGTACTACTGTATATAAAATCAAAGACAGAAGAAAGACTGTCGTTGTTGTTCCTTCGTCACAAAAAACATCATTTTTTGCCCTCCCGATATAACACGTAAGATGATATCTTCTTCGTCTGCTGCTGTTTTAGTATTCACGAAAGCCAAAACTTTGTCGTCTGGACGACGGTCGTTTTCGCACTGCGCGGCGTCGTGTTCTTCTTCTT
>Ga0114997_10003315_pt1 | contig 12669 bp, 12 predicted proteins | sample ArcticOcean_MG_C_2_FD_87045 | JGI IMG/M metagenome (GOLD analysis project Ga0114997, IMG submission 87045) | Marine microbial communities from western Arctic Ocean - ArcticOcean_MG_CB4_136 | ecosystem: Environmental > Aquatic > Marine > Oceanic | place: Arctic Ocean: Canada Basin | collected... | reverse complement strand
CGAAGGGAATTGGCTAACAAGAGCTCCAAGTTTGAGAGCAAAGAAAATTTTAATGGCTAAAATTCAGGATGAAGCTGGTCACGGCCTTTATCTTTACTGTGCTGCAGAAACATTAGGAGTTAAAAGAGAGCAATTTTTAGAGTGGCTTCATGAGGGAAAAGCAAAGTATTCTAGTGTTTTTAATTACCCTACATTAACGTGGGCAGATATGGGAGCTGTTGGGTGGCTAGTAGATGGGGCCGCTATTGTAAATCAAGTTTCTTTGCAGGGAACTTCTTACGGACCATACGCTAGAGCTATGGTGAAAATATGTATGGAAGAAAGCTTTCACCAAAGGCAAGGTTTTGAGATAATGGTTGAATTAGCAAAAGGAACTAAGGAACAAAAACAAATGGCACAAGATGCACTAAATCGATGGTGGTGGCCCTCCATTATGATGTTTGGACCCCATGATTCTGAAAGTGCTCATTCAAACCAATCTTTAAAATGGAAAATTAAAAGAGCATCTAATGATGAGTTAAGACAGAGCTACATAGATAAAACTATTGAACAAGGTCATCATTTAGGACTAACCTTTCCAGATCCTAATCTAAAATTTAATGAAACAACTAAACATTATGATTATTCTCCTATCGATTGGGACGAATTTTGGAATGTTGTTAAAGGCAATGGTGCAGGGAATAAACTTAGATTAAAACATCATATAAAAGCGCATGAAGATGGGAAATGGGTCAGAGAGGCAGCAAAATCATATTCTAAAAAAATGAATCTTTCAAAAAAAATAGCTTAAATGAGTAGTGACGACCAAGGGATATTATGGGAAGTGTTTATTCAAGTTAAAGCAGGTAGACCATACAAACATATTGGCAGTTTACACGCATATGACAAGGAAATGGCTATGAAATCGGCTAGAGACCTATACACTAGAAGAAATGAAGGTAATGGGATTTGGATTGTTAAGGCCGAAGATATTATTTCTTCTGAGGCTAACGACGGCGAAGCATTTTTTGACCCTTCTAATGACAAAGTTTACAGACATCCAACATTTTATAAAATCCCAGACGGGGTAAAGCATATTTAATGAAAAATGAACTTATAGATTATTGTTTAAGATTGGGTGATTCGTCTCTAATATTGAGTCACAGAATTGCTGAATACTGTAGTAAAGCTCCTATTCTAGAGGAGGATCTAGCCATTACCAATGTGGGTTTGGACTTGCTTGGACAAGCAGAAAACTTCCTTACTTATGCTGCTGAATTAAAAGGCGATACTACAGCTGACCTTCTTACTTTTAAAAGAAGAGAAGGAGATTTTAGATGTTTACATTTAGTTCAGACCCCAAATACAGACTTTGCATTTATTCTTGCAAGACAGTTTCTTATGGATTGTTACCACCAGATACTTTTCAGCAAACTTATAAGTAGTGAGGATGAAACAATTTTAGGAATCTCAAAAAAAGCTATTAAAGAAGTAAACTACCATTTAGACAGAAGCAATGACTGGATAAAAAGGCTTGGCTTAGGAACTACAGAAAGTAATGAAAGGTTACAAAATGCGGTAAACGATCTATGGATGTACACAGACGAACTATTTATTGACAATTCTACAGATATTGCAATGAATAAAAATAAAATTGCCCCACTAAGTAGTAACCTTAAAAGTGATTGGTTAGAGATGGTAGAATCTGCTTTAAAATTTTCAGAGATTAAGATTCCTCAAGAAATTCGTTATTCCTTAAGATATGGTAAAGATGGGTTTCATACGGAATATCTAGGATTTATTTTAGCAGAAATGCAGCACTTGCCTCTCCTCTATCCAGATGCTACTTGGTAGAATAAACACTTTATGAAAGTTAAGTTATCAGCAGTAATAATAACGTATAATGAAGAAGAAAATATTGAAAGGTGTATCAGTTCTCTCCAAGGGGTTGTTGAAGAAATTATTGTAGTTGATTCTTTTAGCTCTGACAAAACAATTAAAATAGCAAAATCTAAAGGTGCAATTGTTTTTCAAAATAAATTTACAGGACATATTCAACAGAAAAATTTTGCAATTACTAAGGCTAATCATAAGTATGTATTATCATTGGATGCAGACGAGTGTTTGTCAAAAGATCTAAAAGAAAGTATTCTTAAGACAAAAAACAACTGGGTTTACGATGGTTATTCATTCAATCGTTTAACAAATTATTGCGGGCAGTGGATAAGGTATTGTGGTTGGTATCCAGATAGAAAGTTGAGATTATGGGATTCCTCAAAAGGGTCTTGGCAGGGACAAAATCCACATGATGAGTTTAAGCTTCACAATATATCTACCCGTAGTTTTTTAAAAGGAGATCTTTTACATTATAGCATAGCAAATATTGAAGAGCACTTATTGGTAATTGAGAAATTTTCTACAATTGCTGCTAAAGAAATGTATTCCAAAGGGACTAAACTTCCACAACTTAGGTCTTTGGGACATCCAATTTTTAAATTTATTAAACAATATATTGTAAAGCTTGGGGTTTTGGATGGCAGAAATGGCTTTAGAATCTGTTATAATTCTGCTTATTCTACACATCTTAAATATAAAAAGCTAGCAAAATTATATGAAAAAAACACTTAAGGTTCTTCATATCTCTTCAGCTTTATCATGGAGAGGAGGAGAACAACAAATAGTTAATTTAATTGATGGGCTTAATTTGATAAATGACAATATAGACCAGATGATTTTCTGTGCAAGAGAAAGTGCTATTGAAAAATACTCAATCTCTCATCAAATTAGTTTTAAATCGGCCAAAAAAAAATCTGCGATTGATTTGTTTTATCTTACAGCTTTATCAAGAGTTATTAAAAGCTATCAGCCAGACATTATTCATGTTCACGATAGTCATGCACATACAGCATGTGTTTTGGCACATATATTTACATTTTCAAAAATCCCCATTGTTCTACATAGAAGAGTAGACTTTTCTATAGGAAAATCTTTTTTCTCAAATTATAAGTACAATTATTCTGCTATAAAAAGAATAATTACAGTTTCAAAAGCTATTAAAAATATCATAAAGCCGAAGGTAAAAGCCCCTATAGATGTAATTTATTCAAGTTGGAGAAAATCATTTCTTGATGAATCTAAAGCAATTAACCTTAGAGAAGAATTGGGATTACCAAAATCAACACAGCTAATAGGTAATATAGCTGCATTGACTGACCATAAAGATTATCAAACTTTTGTTAAAACAGCAGCTCTTATAATAAAAAAAGATTTAAACATTCATTTTATTATAACAGGAGATGGGGAGCTTAAAGAACAAATTAAAAGTCAAATAAGTTCTTTAAATTTAGAAAAAAACATTCATCTTCTTGGTTTCAGAGAGGATGTTCCTGAAATTATGAAAAACCTTAACATTTTCTTTATGCCGTCTAAAATGGAGGGATTAGGATCTATATTGTATTTAGCATTTGGCTGTAAAATTCCAGTTGTATCAACAAATGCTGGGGGAATCCCTGAATTAGTTAAAGACAAGGAGACTGGTTATACTTGTGAAATAGGCAATTCTCAAGAATTAAGTCAGCGCCTTATTATGGTTTTGAAACAAGATAATAATAATGTAATAGACAATGCTTATCAGGTTGCGTTATCAAATTTGCACGTGCATATGGCCCAAGCTAATCACAATTTATATCTAGATTTAATAAGAAAATAATTATGAAATATAACTTGAGTGAAATAACAGAACTTATAAAAAATAGAAGAACCATATATCCAAAGTTCTACAGTTCAAGGAAAGTTCATAAAGAAATTATAGAGCACTTAATAAGAAATGCTACTTGGGCACCAACACACGGAAATACACAACCTTGGAGATTTAAGGTATATAGAGAAAATAGCAGAATACAATTAAGTGAACAACTTGGAGAACTTTATAAAAAATTAACTCCTAAAAATTTATACAAAGAGGAAAAATTAAATAAAATTGTGGGAAGACCACTTCTTTCTTCTGTGGCAATTATTGTATGTATGAAAAGAGGAGATAATGAGAAAATTCCAGAGATTGAAGAAGTAGAAGCTGTAGCATGTGCTATCCAAAACACGTGTCTAACAGCTACAGCTTACGGATTGGGATCATTTTGGTCAAGTCCAAAAATTATGTACTCTCAGGAAATGAATTCCTATCTGAATTTAAGAACACAGGATAAGTGTTTGGGTATTTTATATCTTGGTTATACCACTATGGATTGGCCAAAAGGCCAAAGAAAACCCATAGAATATTTGACGGATTGGAATGATTAAAATAAAATAAATGGACCAACTAGATGAAGGGCTGATTAAATTAGTTAATCATAAAGATCACCCGACTAATAAAGCTTTTAAGGTTTTTTTCTTTTATAAAAAACAAGAAGCTGAGTATTTTAAAAAACTACTATTAAAGGAAAATATTCACTTTGAATATGGAGATGAGCCCAATAGAAGAGGAGAAATATTTTTATTTGGCATAAGAAAAACTGATAATCAAAAAGCACTTAAACTTAATTACCAAACAATTGGCGAATTCAGATCTCCATTTATTTCTCAGTCTTGGGCTCAATATACTGTAATAATATTAAGTTTTTTAATCGTTGTTTTTGCTATAATTTCCTTCTACCAAAACAAATAGGAATTGAAAATAAAAGCACTTATAATATTATTATTTTTTATAGCTAGCTCTAGTTTTGTAGCTCAAAAAAATGATGAAAAAAATAGAAAAGTAGGCTTCTTAGTAGGGACCTTAGTGCCAATTAATTATTTTGGAGTTGGAGGGTTAGAAGTCTCTGGAAATAATTCTAGTATTTCAATAAATAACAAATTAGGCTATAACTTTGGGATGTTATTAAAAACTGATTACTCGAAAAAAATAAGTCTAGAAACTGGAATAATTTTTTGTCAAAGGAATTTTAAGTTAATTGGTGCAAGTTCCAACCAAGCCAGTATTTTAAGAGACACTAGTAGTTTTGGATATATTAATTATTCTTCACCAATAAAGGGAATAATTTATGTTCAATTAAGCAAAGATTTATTTATGAGAAACTCCATTGGTTTTAACATTGACTACTATGCATCTGCTGTAGCTAGTAAAGGAGTAAATTCCCGTATACACCATCATTCTGAAAGGGCAAGATGGATAAATGGGTCTTTAAGTGGGGAGCTTGGGATAGAAAAAAGAAGTAGTAAAATTGGTATTTTTTATTTAGGGGCAGCTGTAAATATCCCAATATCATCTATTGCCGTAACCAGATTAAGGTTTTATTACGATGATCAACTATATGATAGTTATGGACCAGAAGAGTTAAGGGGGAACTTTTTTGGGATTAAATTAAAATACTATCTGCCTGTGGATATGGAAAGTGAAAAGCGAGAGGATTAAAGCTTTCTATCAACTTCGACCTCTTCATAAGCTTCTACAACATCTCCAACTCTAATATCATTATACTTGGCAATGTTTAAACCACATTCGTATCCGTTCTTCACTTCTTTAACATCGTCTTTAAATCTTTTCAAAGAACCTAACTCTCCAGAGTAAACTACAATTCCCTCTCTTATAATTCTTACTTGGTGATTTCGATTAATTTTTCCATCTGTCACATAACATCCAGCAATGGTTCCAAATTTAGTGATTTTAAAAGTTTCTCTTATTTCAGCTGTTCCAACAATTTGTTCTTTAAATTTTGGAGAAAGCATTCCTTCCATAGCTTCTTTAATTTCTTCAAGCGCTTTATAAATAATGGAGTATAACCTAATATCTATTTCTTCTTTTTCTGCTAATTTTCTAGCACCTGCAGATGGCCTTACTTGAAATCCAATAACAATAGCATCTGAAGCAGATGCTAATAAAATATCTGATTCTGTAATTTGCCCAACGGCTTTATGAATAATATTAATTTGAATAGATTCTTGAGATAATTTTAATAACGAGTCTGAAAGTGCTTCAATAGAACCATCAACATCACCCTTTACAATTACATTTAACTCTTGGAAATCTCCTAAAGCAATTCTTCTACCTATTTCATCTAATGTAATATGCTTGGTAGTTCTAAGGCCTTGTTCTCTTTGAAGTTGTTGTCTCTTGGAAGCAATTTGCTTCATTTCCTTTTCGTCCTCCAAGACATTAAATATATCACCAGCACTTGCAGCTCCATTCATTCCAAGAACAGAAACTGGTCGAGATGGTCCAGCAGACTCTACAGATTTTCCGCTTTCATCATGCATCGCTTTAATTTTACCAAATTCTTTACCTGCAATTAATGTGTCTCCGACTTTCATTGTGCCATACTGGACAAGAAGTGTTGTAACATAACCTCTTCCTTTGTCTAATGAAGCTTCAATAACTGTTCCTTTTGCATGGGTATCTGGGTCCGCCTTTAGTTCTAATAACTCAGATTCTAAAAGAACTTTTTCAAGTAATTCATCAATTCCAGCACCATCTTTAGCAGAAATTTCTTGACATTGATATTTGCCTCCCCAATCTTCTACCAAAATATTCATTGCTGATAATTCTTCTTTAATTTTATCAGGATTAGCCGTTGACATATCACACTTATTTAAAGCGAATACCATGGGAACACCAGCAGCTTGAGAATGATTAATTGCCTCTTTAGTTTGTGGCATTACTCTATCATCAGCAGCAATAATAATTATGGAAACATCTGTTACTTGAGCTCCTCTAGCTCTCATTGCAGTAAATGCTTCGTGGCCAGGTGTATCTAAAAATGTAATTAATTTATCGTTCCTTTTCACAGAATAGGCCCCAATGTGCTGAGTAATACCCCCTGCTTCACCAGAAGTCACATCAGCGCTTCGTATATAGTCTAATAAAGATGTTTTACCGTGATCTACATGGCCCATAACAGTAACAATCGGAGGTCGATCCTGCATGTTTTCTGGATTTTGAGAATCTTGAACAACTGAAGCAGTTACATCCGCACTAACGAACTCTACAGTGAATCCAAACTCTTCTGCAACCATAGTTAAGGTTTCAGCATCTAATCTTTGGTTAATAGAAGCAAATATCCCTATAGACATTAAGGTTCCAATAACATCATTAGCAGACTTGGACATCATTGAAGCTAGCTCTGAAACAGATACAAACTCTGTAAGTTTTAAGGTGCTTTTTTCATGTTCAGTAATTAATTCTTCTATTTCCATTTTATCAGAAATAGCCTGTCTTTTTTCTCGTCTAAGTTTGGAAGATTTAGATTTCCCTTTGTTGCTTAATCTAGCTAAAGTCTCTTTAATCTCTTTTTGTATCTCTTCTGGTGTTGGCTCAGTTTTTTGTGTTGTTCTAGTAGTTCTTTTCTGAGGTGTGAAAGCTTTTTTTCCTGCATTCTCAATATTTACTTTTTTTATCCTTTTTCTCTTTCTTTTGTTAGGGTCTTCGACATTAGAAGGTTTTGACTTAACCGGGACTTTAGGTAATTCAATTTTTCCTAAAACTGTTGGTCCAGAAAGTTTCTTGACTTTTGCTTTGATGGTTTCCAGTTTTCTAGTAGGCTCTTCCTTATTTGATAAGGGTTCTTTCACTTTTTCTTCCGAAACAATTTCTTTAACAGGTTCTACTGCTACAGGTTTGGGTGGCTTCTCTTTTGGTGAAAGTTCAATTTTTCCTAAAACAGAAGTTCCAGAAAGCCTATCTGCTTTGGCAAATATTTTTTCAACTTTCTTTTTAGGCTCTTCTTTATTAATAGAAATTACTTTTCTTTCCGGCTGTTCCATAACAACATTATCAGCTTTTTCTTTTTCAAATTTTTCTTTTTGAAATTCTTGTAATAAAAGCATGTACAATTCTTCACCAATTTTTGTATTTGGATTGGAACTGACCTCTTTGTTTTGCGAGCTAAGAAACTCAACTATGGTAGAAATACCAACGTTTAATTCCCTTGCAACCTTACTTAGCCTTTTTAATATTGCCATAATATTTATCGTTTCATACTAGATTCTATTTCTCAAACTCAGAGCTTAAAATCTTTATTATTTCTTCAACTGTTTCTACCTCTAAATCCGTTCTCTTTACTAAATCGGTTTTACCAATTTCTAAAACACTTTTAGCAGAATCACAACCAATAGCTTTTAGTTCATCAATAATCCAATCATCAATTTCATCTGTAAATTCATCCAAATCAACATCGTCAATATCCTCAGCTCCTTCTCTGTAAACATCAATCTCTAAACCAGTTAATTTTGAAGCCAATTTAATATTGTGACCACCTTTACCAATAGCTTTGGAAACCTCATCGGGTTTTAAAAACACTTCTACTCTTGTTTCATCCTCATTTATTTTCATGTTGGTAATCTTTGCTGGGTTTAACGCCCTTTGAATTAACAACTGCAAATTAGTAGTCCATGTAATAACATCTATATTTTCATTTCTTAGCTCTCTAACAATTCCATGTATTCTTGAACCATTCATTCCAACACAAGCTCCCACAGGGTCAATACGGTCGTCATAAGATTCAACAGCTACTTTAGCTCTTTCTCCAGGGTTTCTGACAATCTTTTTAATGGTTATAAGCCCATCAAACACTTCTGGAACTTCTTGTTCAAAAAGTCTTGCTAAAAATTCTGGAGCTGTTCTAGAAAGAATTATTACTGGGTTGTTATTTCTTAAGTCTACTTTTGAAACCACTGCTCGAGTAGTATCTCCTTTTCTGAAATAATCTGACGGAATCTGCTCAGTTTTTGGCAAAATCAATTCGTTGCCATCATCATCTAGAATTAGAATTTCTCTTTTCCAAATTTGGTAAACTTCTCCATTTACAATATCTCCAACTCTTTCTTTATATTTTTGGTAAATACTGTCTTTTTCTAATTCTAAAACTTTTGATGCTAAATTTTGTCTCAAGGATAAAATATTTCGTCGACCAAAATCTTCTACTTTTACCTCTTGAGAAACTTCTTCCCCAATTTCAAAATCTGGCTCGATTTTCAGAGCCTCAGAATATTTAATTTGAGTTCCTTCATCTTCAAAGTCCTCGTCTTTGACGATTTCTCTATTCAACCAGATTTCTAAATCCCCTTTGTCGGGATTAATAATGACATCTACATTGTCTTCTGAGCCATATTTTCTCTTTAGAGTAGCACGAAAAACATCTTCTACTATTCTCATCATGGTGACCCTGTCAATATTCTTTAATTCTTTGAATTCTGAAAATGAGTCTATTAATTCTATTGCATTCATTTTATTTAATTAAAAGGATATAATTAATTTAGTTTCTCTTACCTCACTCATCGTTAATTGATGAATAGTTTCCACTTTTTGTTTTTTATTAGTTAAATTATTTTTCTCTGTTTTAATTTCTTTAATAGAGATTTCTTCTTGACTTGCTTTTAGCAATTCTCCTGAGATAACTGCTTCATTTTTCGTAGTAACCGTCACCTCTCTACCAACGTTCTTTATATATTGTTGGTGAACCATAAATGGCTGGTCTAAACCTGGAGAAGAAACTTGTAATTCAAAATCTTCCTGTTCTCTGTCTAAATTATGTTCAATATTTCTACTCACACTAACACAGTCTTTAACACTAACACCGCCATGTAAATTATCCATTCTTACATTTATGGCGTTTTTAGAGGATATATTAACATCTACTAAATAATTTCCATTATCTAGTTCGTTTATTCTTTCTTGTGCTAATCGGATGATTTCTTTTTTTGCAATCATAATGAGAAAAAAAAGAGGGGACTTTCGTCCCCTCTTTAATTTTATCTATCTATTTCATGTCAAAAATAAGATAATTTAAGAACCCTTACAAGTAAAACGTAAAAAAACTATGTTCTGAAATATTTTATTTGATAAATAATGTTGGAAACAGTAATATTTTCATTGATAAAGGGATTGCCATTTAGTATTAAAAAAAAACTAATGGATGATCATAAATGTGCTAAAAAAGCAATAGAAAATTTAAGGATTAAGTTGACAGGCGATAATTCTAAAACTGGCTTAAAAATCACAAAACAAATAAATTCAAAAGCTATTATAGTTAAAGCAGAAAAAATCATTGAAGATTGCAGAAAAAGTGAAATTAAAATTATTCCTTATTGGGATGATTTTTATCCAAAAGATCTAGTTCATTGTATTGACGCTCCACTAATAATATACATGAAAGGAGAAAGAAATCCGAATAAACAAACTTTAATTTCTATCGTGGGAACCAGAAATTGTACAGATTATGGATTAAAGGAAGTTAAAAGAATATTAAACTATTTAAAGCCATATCCAATTGGAATAGTTAGTGGTTTAGCCTACGGCATTGACATATATGCCCATAGAATATCAAATGAATTTGACATGGCAAACTATGCTGTTCTTGGAAGCGGAATTAATAAAATTTATCCAAAAAACCATTTTGAAGACAGTCGTAAAATAAAAGAAAATCGAATGATTATTTCTGAGCATATTCCAAATGACGAACCTAGAGCTTATCATTTTCCAAGAAGAAATAGAATTATTGCTGGGATGAGTAAGTGTACAATAGTAATTGAATCCAAAAAAACTGGAGGAGCAATGATTACAGCTAGATTAGCAAATGATTACAATAGAGATGTTTTTGCAGTTCCTGGAAATAACTATCAAGGATATTCTATAGGATCAAATTTGTTAATCCAGAGACACCAAGCAACTATTTTAAATCATCCAAAACAAATTCTAGAGACTTTAAACCTTGAAAAAATAGAAGATAAACCCACTTTAAAACCTAAAAAAAACAACCTTTCTAAAGATGAAAACTTGGTCTTAGAAATTATTTCAAAAAATACTGAGATGTCTATTAATGAAATTCAAACCCAAAGCAGCATGAAGACTTCGTTTCTGAATTTTGTTTTAACAAATCTTGAAATAAAACAATATATAGAACCAAAAATTGGCAATTTTTACAAAATTAAATTCTAAAACTATATTGTTATTGTTAGCTTAGTAACAATGAATATTTCCAACTTTATTTCTAAAAGATATTTATTTGCTAAGAAATCTAGAAATATTATCAATCTTATTTCTCTTATCTCTTTATTTGGCCTATTGGTAAGTGCAGCTTCTTTAGTAGTGATTTTAAGTGGCTTTAATGGAATTCAGAAATATGTAGAAGATGTATATGGGAAGTTTTCAGCCTCAATTTATGTTTATCCCCTTAGCGGGAAATTTATTGCAGAGCATGATTCTATATTTTCCGTTATAAAACTTAACAATCAAGTGAAATATTACAGTAAAGTAATAGAAGAAACTGCAATGTTAAAATTTGAAAATAAGTGGGTGACAGCAACTATAAAAGGAGTAGACTCTAACACTTATAATAAAAAAACCTGGAGTTTAAATTTGATAGAAGGTAATGGTGAATTATATATAGAAAATTTTCCGAAAATCTTGTTGGGTTATGGGTTGCAAAATGAATTACAGATTCCATACAACGAAAACATTAATAATGAAATAAAAATTTTCAGCATTTCGAATAAAAAACAACTCTCTATTCAAAACCAAAGCTCTTTAAAAAAGAATAATTTAATTTTTGGGGGTGTTTACAGCATAAATCCTGAACTAGACTTTTCATCTGCTATGGTAGATTACAAGGCAGCTAACCAAATTTTCGAAAGACAAAACGGAGCTAATTATCTTGAAATATTCTTAAAAGACAATAAAAATATTTTTACTATTAAAAAAGTGTTGGAAGCTCAAAACCCAGATTATATTTTCAAAACACACAAAGAAAACAACCAACTAATTTATGCAGCCAGCGATGCAGAAAAGTGGATGGTGCTAGCCGTTCTAATTTTTGTTTTAATCCTTTCCTCCTTTACTGTTATTTCCTCAATAACGATGTTAATAATTGACAAGAAAAAAGATATTAAAAGCTTAATAGCTTTAGGATGTAATACAAAAACTATTAAAAATATATTCTTTAAGGAGGGTCTAATGATTAGCTATCTTGGTAGTATTAGTGGATTAATTATAGGAACCATTATCTGTTTCATACAAATGAAATTTCATTTATTAAAATTGGAAAATGCAGCAATTGAGTATTGGCCAGTTTTAATAAAACCACAAGATTTGTTGTTACTATTAGCTATACTTTTTATAACTGGACTTGTCGCAGCATATCTCCCAGGAAAAATTCTAGTTGATAAACTATTGAAAAGTTAATCTTCTTCTATTATTTTTAACTGAACCTTACTAATTTTTGTTTCGTCAACCTCAAGAACCTTTAGTTCGTAATTATCTATCTGGAAAATTGTTCCTTTTTCCGGAATTGTTTCTGCATAAGAAACAATCATTCCAGAAAGTGTTTCATATTCTTCTTTAACCGGAAGTTTTAATCTGTATTTCTCATTAATAAAATCTATTTCTAATCTAGCTGAGAATAAATAAGTGTCGTTATCTATAATCTGGTGAACTAATTCTTCTTGGTCGTGCTCATCATCAATTTCCCCAAAAATTTCCTCCATTATATCTTCCATAGTTAATATTCCAGATGTGCCACCATATTCATCCACTACTACCGAAACACTTCTTTTTTTATCAATGAAATCTTCTAATAATTTAATGGCAGACATGGACTCTGGAACTATTGAAACAGGGATCAACATTGATTTTATACTCACTGGCATTTTAAACTGTTCCGTACTATGGACATACCCAATTATATTGTCAATATTATCTTTGAAAAT
>Ga0114997_10003314_pt1 | contig 12669 bp, 9 predicted proteins | sample ArcticOcean_MG_C_2_FD_87045 | JGI IMG/M metagenome (GOLD analysis project Ga0114997, IMG submission 87045) | Marine microbial communities from western Arctic Ocean - ArcticOcean_MG_CB4_136 | ecosystem: Environmental > Aquatic > Marine > Oceanic | place: Arctic Ocean: Canada Basin | collected... | reverse complement strand
GTGCAAGTCTTAAATGGGAAAAACATTTTAATAACAATGAGGGGAAATAAAAATGACAATTAACTTTAAAGCACCAGATATAAGAGAATTAAAACCAAGAATATTAGTTATAGGAGTTGGAGGCGCAGGAGGAAATGCAGTTGATGAAATGATAGACGCAGGATTGCAAGGTGTGGAATTTATTGCTGTTAATACAGATGCTCAAGACTTAAAAACTAGCAAGGCACAAGCAAGAGTTCAAATTGGATTAAATTTAACAAAAGGTTTGGGTGCAGGAGCAAAGATAGATATAGGTCAAGCAGCAGCTGATGAATCTTTAAATGAAATTGTAAATTTATTACAAGGTGCAAATATGGTTTTTATCACCGCAGGCATGGGAGGAGGTACGGGGACTGGAGCCGCGCACGTTATTGCAAGAGCAGCTAAAGAACTAAATATTTTAACAGTTGGTGTTGTTACGTTACCCTTTTTATATGAGGGTCCATCAAGAATGCGAAGAGCACACCAAGGTCTTGAAGAATTAAGAAAACATGTGGATACAATTATTGTAATTCCTAACCAGAATTTATTTAAGATTGCAAATGAACAAACAACTTTTAAGGAGTCATTTAATTTATCTAATAATGTTTTAAGACATGGAGTACAAAGTATAACTGATTTAATGGTCAGACAAGGTTTAATAAACTTAGATTTTGCTGATGTAGAAACTGTGATGGCTTCGATGGGTAAAGCAATGATGGGAACTGGAGAAGCCGAAGGTGAAGGAAGAGCATCTAAGGCAACTGATATGGCTCTTAATAATCCTTTAATTGATGATTATACACTTAAAGGAGCAAAAGGTCTGTTAGTTAATATTACTGGAGGTGATGATCTTAAACTTTTTGAAGTAGATGAAGCAGTTAATAAAGTTAGATCAGAAGTAGATCCAGAAGCAGAAATAATAATAGGATCAATTACCGATCCAGAACTAGATGGTAAAATGCGAGTATCCATTGTGGCAACATCGCTTGATGGGCAACAACCTGAATCTAAATCAGTGATTAATATGGTTCACAGGATTCAGAATAGAAATCCAGGGTATACAGATTTTGGTAGTAATGGATCTGCTCAATCATTTAATTTTTCTAGCACAATTTCTAGTCCAGTATCAGATGGTGCAAATGCATTAAAACTTGAAAATGAAATAATTGAGGAAACACATTCTTCAATTCCTTCAGTTGAGATAAATAATGAGATTTTATCAAATGCAAAAGAAGCTGAGTCTAATACTATGACAGAAAATATTGCTCAAGATGAATCGTTAAATAATCATGAACAATCATTTACCGAAGAGATAATGGAAACCTTTGAAAAATCAGATGATCAAAATTCCAATGGTTTAGAAAACTTCGGAATAGAGGAAGAGGCTCCAGAACTTTTTAATTCAGAAGAAAACAACACATTAGATGAAGTAGCTTTCGATAAAAAAAATGATTTAGAGGAAGATGATTTAGAAATTCCAGCATTTTTAAGAAGGCAAAAGAATTAATGATCTTTAAAAAAATAAATGAAAGCCACCATGATGCTGGAAAAAAAGAAACATTACCCAGTATTGCTAAAAGAATTAATTAGCATTATTTCCCCTCAATATGGTGGCACATTTATTGACTGTACATTTGGTCAAGGCGGGTACACAAAAAAACTTTTAGATTTTCCAGAAACAAAAGTAATAGCTTTAGATAGGGATCTTGAAAGTTCTAAAAATGCAGAGGAAATTCAAAAAAATTTTGAAGACAGATTTATATTTAGGAATATTAAATTTAGCCAGCTTAAAAATTTAAAATTAAAAAACGAAAATATAAAAGGTATAGTTTTTGACCTTGGTTATTCATACACACAAATAAAAGATCTAAACAAAGGTCTTTCATTTGAATCAGTTGGAGCACTTAATATGAGAATGGGTATTAATGATTTTTCAGCAAATGAAGTAATAAATAATTTAAATGAAAATGAACTTGAAAAAATATTTCGATATTTTGGAGAAGAGAAAGAAAGCAAAAGAATTGCACATAATATTGTAGAAGATAGAAAAAAAATAAAAATCAACACTGAAGAATTAGTAAGAATAATAGAATCATCAAAAAGAAAAAAAAACTATAAAACACATAGTGCAACAAAAGTATTTCAAGCATTAAGGATATTTGTAAACAAGGAAATTAGTGAATTAATTTATGGACTTATTAATGCAGTGAAAATTGTTAAAAAAGAAGGAGTTATTGCAGTAGTAACCTTCCATTCTATAGAAGATAAAATTGTTAAGTACTTTTTTAAAAGTTTATCTGAAAATAAAAGTGTATCTAGATATATGCCAAAGAATGAAGAAAAAATTAATTTATTAACTTTAATAAATAAAAAACCTATACGACCTTCAATGAAAGAAATTAGTGAAAACCCACCTTCAAGATCAGCAAAATTAAGATATGTAAAAAAAAGTGAGAATTTTTATGATTTTGAAACTGATATTTTAGAAAAATTTAAATATTTGATTGATATTGAAAATTATTCTGAAAAGTTATGAAAAAATTATTTTTAATTTTTGTAATTTTATTACTTATTATAGTCACAACAATAACAAAAAATTCGACGGAACAGATTGAAAGCAAAATTTTTAGTGCAAAAGAAAATATAAGTGCCTTAAAAGATAAGTATGAATTTGTTCTTTTAGAATACAATTTTTTAAGTTCTCCAGAAAAATTATTAGAATATCAATCAAAATATTTTGAGGAAGATTTGATTTCTGTAGATCTTAATAAGATTAAAGAAATAGATTTTATTAATAATGAGTTAATAATTCAAAATTTTAATAAGAAAAAAACTAATGATTAACCACAATAATGAAAGGTTGGTTTTAGAAAATTATGATAATAAATTTTTATACAAAAAAGATAAATCTAATTTAAATATTACATTTAATAGAATTGCATTTATTTTTTTTATATTTGTGACCATATGTTTTGTTTATTCTATTAAAGTATTTTATCTTAGTTTTTTAAGTTCCAAAATAAAAACAGAAAAGCTAATAACTTTTAAAAAAAATTATAGAGTTGATATTTTAGATAATAGTGGAAATTTTCTAGCAAAAACATTGCCTACAACAGATATAGGAATTAATCCAAATCTTATAATAAATAAAAAAAAACTGTTGATAAATTTAAGAATAATTTTTCCAAATAAAGATTTTGTTAAAATAAATAAAAAAATTAATGGAAAAAAATTTTTTTATTTAGAAAAAAAAATTAACCAAGAAAAATATCAAAAACTTAGATTATTAGGTGATAAATCGATAATTCTTGAAGAGAAGTTATCAAGGATATATACTCAAAAAAATCTTTTCAGTCATATTATTGGACAAATTGATAATAATAATAATGGAATATCAGGAATTGAAAAATCTTTTGATAATGAATTGAAAACACGAAAAAAACCCTTAGAATTAACTGTAGATACAGACATTCAGTATTTAATAAGAGAAGAACTCTTGAAATATCAAGAAATTTTCAAAAGTATTGGAAGCGCAGCAATTCTTATGGAGGTAAATAATGGAAATATACTTTCAATGGTTTCTCTACCAGATTTTAATCTTAACAAAAGACAAAACATTGAAGATAAGAAATACATCAATAGAAATACAAAAGGAGTCTACGAGCTAGGCTCTGTTTTTAAAACTTTTACAGTTGCAGCTGGCTTTCAGGAGAAGGTTGTTGAACCGAACACTAAATATTTAAATTTAGAAAAAAAACTTGAATGTGGAAAATTTACAATACGAGAATATAGCGATAAAACACCAACAGATCTTACTGTTGAAGAGATACTCATAAGATCAGGAAATATTGGCTCAGTTAGAATAGGACAAAAGTTAGGTATAAAAAAATTTAAAGAATTTTTGGAAAAAATTGGATTATTAAATAAAATAGAGTTTGATATTGAAGAGGTTGGTAAACCTATTCCATTTAATTGGGGAAAATGTAAATTAGCAACAGTATCATATGGACACGGTATAACCACTACGCCGTTACAATTAGCTAAGGGATACTCAATTATAACAAATGGTGGTTTTGATATTAAACCAACACTAATTAAAAAAGATATGAATAATAATTCAAAAAAAAAAATTTTAAATGAAGATGTTTCAAAAAAAATAAATACAATATTAAGAAAAATTGTAAAAAATAAAGAAGGAACAGCAGGACAAGCAAATGTATCTGGCTATCAAGTTGGTGGAAAAACAGGAACTGCAGAGAAAGCATTTAAAGGCGGATATTCTAGGAGAAAAATTAATACTTTTGCTGGAATTTTTCCAACTTCAAAACCAAAATATGTTTTGATTGTTTTATTGGACGAGCCAAAAATAAATGGTGAATATATTTATCATTATAGAGATGGTTCAGAATTTAAGTTGAAAGGTACCCCCAGAAATACTGCTGGTTGGACTTCGGTTGAGGTAGCAGGTAAAATTATAGAAAAAATTGGACCCATTTTAGCCACAAAATATAGGGATGTTAATTAACCTCATGTTAGTTGGTAATTATTTTAAAAAAATTAATATAAAAAATAAAAATCATTATTTTTCAGGTTTAAGCTTTAATAGCGAAACTTGCAAAAAAAATAATATTTTTTTTGCAATAAAGGGGAACAAAAAAAATGGCAACAAATTTATTGAGAGTGCAACTCAAAAAGGTGCCAAAACTATTGTATCCAATAAAAAATTTGAAGGAATAAAAAATAATATACTTTATATTAAATCTTTAAATGTTAGAAAATCTTTAGCAGAAATTTCTTTTAACATTTGCAAATTTAAACCTAGTAATTTAATTGCAGTGACAGGAACAAATGGCAAATCTTCAATTGCAGATTTTTATTTTCAAATATTGAAGTTAAACAAAAAAAAAGTAGCTTCTATTGGAACACTTGGAATTCGAACTATTTCAAATAAAAAAACTGTCTTAAATACTACATTGGATCCAATTAAACTCAGCAATTGTTTGAAGAAATTAAAAAAACAAAAAATTGAAAATGTAATTTTAGAAGCATCAAGTCACGGATTACACCAAAATAGATTAGATGGGCTGGATTTTAAAACAGGTATATTTACAAATTTATCTCATGATCATCTTGATTACCATAAAAATTTTTCAAACTATTTAGAATCTAAACTTTATTTATTTAAAAAATTACTCAAAAAAAATTCTAATATTATTACTGATAATTTAATTCCAGAGTATAAAAAAATTAAAAATATAAGTTTAAAACGTAAATTAAAAATAAGTACAATATACAATGATAATAGTACTCTTAAAGTAACTTCGCATAAATATTTTTATGGAAAGCAAATAGTCAAAATTAAGTATAAAAATAATTTTTACAATTTTGAAACAAATTTAATAGGTAAAATTCAAATTAAAAATATATTAATGGCAATGATTGCAGCTGAAAAAAGTAATCTTAATTTTAAACAGATAGTAAATGTAATAAGTAAAGTTAGACCAGTGAACGGAAGACTGGAAAAAATTGGAAAAATAAGAAATAAATCTATTGCAATTTTAGACTATGCTCACACGCCTGATGCACTTAAAACATGTTTGGAAAATTTAAAAGAACAATTTAAAAACAAAAAAATTTCTATAGTTTTTGGATGTGGTGGTAATAGAGATCAATCTAAGAGATCTATCATGGGTAAGATTGCGAATTATTATTGTGATAAGGTTTATTTAACAGATGATAATCCAAGGAAAGAAAATCCAAAAAAAATAAGAATACAAATTAATAAATCAATAAATAATTCAAAGCTTTATGAAATACCCAATAGATCACATGCCATTAAAGAAGCCGTACTGAATTTAAATACGGGTGATATTTTGGTTGTAGCAGGAAAAGGACATGAGAACATGCAAGACTATGGAAAAATTAAAAAATTTTTTTCTGACAAAAAAATTATTTTAAAATATATAAAAATAAAAAATAAAAATTTATCTAACAATTTAAAACTTAATATTTTAAGAGAAATAAGCAATCAAGGTAGTTTTTCCTTAAAAACTAAAATTAAAAATGCTTCAATAAATTCAAGAGATATAAAAAAAAATGATATTTTTTTTGCTATAAAGGGAAAAAATAAAAATGGAAATTTATTTGTAAAGGAAGCTTTTACAAATGGTGCATCTTTGGCAATAGTTAATAAATTGGATAAATTAAGAAAAGTTTCTAAACAAATTAAAGTTAAGGATACTTTAAAATCTTTAACTGAAGCATCATCAATTTTAAGAGAGAATTCTTTAAGTAAAATTATAGCAATTACAGGTAGCTGTGGAAAAACTTCATTGAAAGACTTAATTGGAAATACACTCAAAAAAATTAGTAAGGTTACTTATTCACCAAAATCATTTAATAATAAATTTGGTGTTCCGGTGAGTTTATTTAATTTAAAAGAAAAAGACGATTTTGGTATTTTTGAAATTGGTATGGATAAAAAAGGTGAAATCAATTATTTGTCAAAAATTATAAAACCTGATGTAGGTGTTATTACTAATGTTTCTTACGCACATGCAAAAAATTTTAACAATATAAGAGAAATTGCTTTAGCAAAATCAGAAATCATAGATAATATAAAAAGTGATGGTGCAATAGTTTTAAATGCTGATGATAAATTTTATAATTTACACAAAAAAATAGCATTAAAAAAAAATCTTAAAATTTATTCTTTTAGTATTAACAAAAAAAAATCTGATATAAAATTAAATTTTATTAAAAAAAAAGGTAAGAAATATAAAGTTTTTATTATTAAAGGTAACCAAAAATTGTGTTTTTATTCTTCTTCAAATTTTGAGAGTTATATAAAAAATTTATTAGCAACTTTAACAGTTATTAGTATTTTTAAAGATATTAATAAATTAAAGAAAAATATTTTCTATAACTACAAATTACCAAAAGGACGAGGAGACATTACAAAAATAAAAGTTGATAAAAAAAATATATATTTATTTGATGAAAGTTACAATTCAAATCCCATGTCATTAAAATCTTCAATAAAAAATTTTGATTCAATTAAAGTAAATAATTCTAAAAAACATTTAATTTTAGGAGATATGCTTGAATTAGGCAAACATTCTAAGAAATTACATTCAATGATTGGTGACTCTATAAATAAAACTTCAATTAATTGTGTTAATGTTATTGGTAAACATATTACCGAAACCTACAAAAATATTAATATAAATAAAAAAGGTCTTATTTTAAAAAAAAATTCTCAAATAATTAATTTGATAAAAAATAATATAAATAATAATGATTATCTAATGATTAAAGGTTCAAATTCTACAGGACTCCATGAAATAACTAATGCACTAAAGACTGGAAAAGTTAATGCTTTATAATTTAATTTTAAACTTTGTTGATCAGTATACATTTCTTAATGTTTTTAAGTATCTTACTTTTAGAACTGGTTTGGCTATGTTTACCTCTATGGTCATAGTGTTACTAATAGGAATTCCATTTATAAATTTTTTTTCTACAAGACAAATTGTAGATCCAATAAGAGAAGATGGACCAACTGATCATGTATTAAAAAAAATAGGTACACCAACTATGGGTGGTGTATTGATACTTATAGGATTATTTTCAGGTATTCTTTTGTGGGGAGATCTATCTAGTGGATATATCTGGTTTTTACTTTTTATAGTTTCATCTTTTGGCATTTTGGGAGCGTACGACGATTACAAAAAGATAAAATTTAAAAATTCATCTGGAATTTCATTTAAATTTAAAATTATCTCTCAAATTTTAATAGCAATAACAGGTATAATCTTATTGAGATATTTATCTGATTATGAAGAATTAACTAATTTGTATTTTCCGTTTTTCAAAGATTTAATAATAAATCTTGGGTGGTTTTTCATACCATTTTCTGTATTTATAATTGTAGGATCGTCTAATGCAGTAAATTTAACAGATGGACTTGATGGATTAGCAACTGTTCCAGTTATATTGGTAGCAGGATGTTTTGCGTTCATTAGTTATGTCACGGGCAATATAGTTTTTTCGGACTATTTACAGATACCCTATATTCATGGCGTTGGTGAAGTGTCTGTATTTTGCGGATCTATTATAGGAGCTTGTCTTGGTTTCTTATGGTTTAATGCACCACCAGCAAAAATTTTTATGGGGGATACTGGGTCTTTAGCGCTAGGCGGATCTCTTGGGGCTATTGGAATAATTACTAAACACGAAATAGTTTTAGCTATTACAGGAGGATTATTTGTACTGGAGGCAACTTCAGTAATTGTTCAAGTTGTTTCATATAAGTTAACAGGAAAAAGAGTTTTTAAGATGGCACCTATTCACCATCATTTTGAAAAAAAGGGCTGGGCAGAATCTACGGTAGTTATTAGATTTTGGATTATTTCTATAATTTTAGCAATGATTGGCTTGGCAACATTAAAATTAAGATAATGCTTAATAATGAAAATATTTTTTTAAAAAAAAAAATTTTAATTTATGGACTCGGTAAGACTGGCTTATCGACATATCAGTATTTAAAAAAAAAGAATTCAATTTATTTATTCGATGATAAAAAAAATCCTATAAAAAATAAAGATATAAAAAAAAAGTTAATTAAATTTAAAGATATTAAGAGTGAAGAATTTGATCATATAATAATTAGTCCAGGAATAGATGTTAAGAAATGTAAACTTAACAGATATTTAAAAAAAAATTTTAATAAAATTAATACAGATTTAGATATTTTTTATAGTTCGTATAAAAAGAATAAAAATATAGCTATTACAGGCACAAATGGTAAATCCACTACTGTTAAAATTATATACGATGTATTAAGAGATCAAAAATTTGATGCTCGTTTGGTAGGTAATATAGGAAATCCAATTTTGTTAGAAAAGAAAATCACAAAAAGTACAATTTTTGTAATAGAAGCATCCTCTTATCAATTAGAATATAGTAAATTGTTCAAGGCTCATTTTGCAGCAATATTAAATATTTCACCAGATCATCTAGAGAGACATGGAAAATTGCAAAATTATATTAAAGCAAAGTTTAAAATAATTAAAAATCAATTAAATAAAGATGTGGCATTTTTGAATACAAAAAATTTATACATAAAAAAAGAAATTAAAAAAAATAAAGTTTTATCAAAAATAATTAGAATTAATAATGGTATTAATTTTAATATTTTAAATAAAATTGATAATCCATATTTTCATACAGAAAGTAATAAAGAAAATCTATCATTTGTTTTCGAAATAATAAAAAAATTTAATACTAACAAAAATAAATTTTTTAAAACTTTAAAAAAATTTAATGGCTTAAAATATAGACAACAAATAATTTATAGATCAAAAGAACTGACAATTATAAATGATTCTAAATCAACAAGTTATTCATCTTCAATAAGCATACTTAAGTCACATGCAAATGTTTATTGGATTGTAGGAGGATTAGCAAAAAAGGGTGATAAATTTTTATTATCAAAAAAATACTGCAAAACATTTAAGGCTTATATTTTTGGAAAAAATAAAAACCTTTTTAATAAACAATTGAAGAATAAAATGGATTGCCAAAATTTTACAGATCTGTCTTTTTTACTTAAAAAAGTTTTTTATGATATTAAAAAAGAAAAAAATACAAAGCATAAAACTATCATCTTTAGTCCAGCTGCTGCTTCATTTGATTCTTTTAAAAATTTTGAAGATAGAGGTAAAAAATTTAATAGATTAATTAAAACTTTTAAATTTAAAAAGTTAATTTATGCAACATAATATTTTTATATATAAATTTTATTACGATTGGTGGAAAAATATAGATAAATCTATTTTTTTTTTGATTTTATTATTATTTACTCTTGGATTATTTTTTTCTCTAGTTTCTACTTCATTAGTTGCTTCTGATAAATTAAATACAAATAGTTACTATTTTTTTTTAAAACATTTTTTGTATATTTGTATTGGAATTTTTTTTATTGTATTTTTTTCAATACTTAAAAAAGAATCTTTATTCAAAATTTCATTAATATTATTTTTAGTATGTTTTATTTTTCTTTTATTAATTCCTTTTATAGGGATTGAAATTAAGGGATCAAAGAGATGGTTAGATTTTTTATTTTTACCAAGATTTCAACCTATAGAAATCTTAAAGCCCTTTATTATTGTATTATTGGCTACAATTTTATGCTCTGAAAAAAATAATAAATTATATTATAAGTATTTTTTAAGTTTTTTGGCAATTATACCAATTATATATCTTTTGGTAACTCAGCCAGATATAGGACAAACTTTTTTAATATTTTTGACCTGGTTAAGTTTAATATTTATATCGGGCATTAATCTATTGATTTTTTTTTTATTTTTTAGCACAATATTGTCAGCATTATTATATTTAATAATTTTTGTTGAAAAATTTAATTATATTTTGATAAGGTTAAAATCATTTATTGATCCTTATTCAGGAAATAACTATCAGTCAGAAAAAGCTTCAGAAGCAATTATAAATGGTGGTTTTTTTGGAAAAGGTATAGGTGAAGGGACTTTAAAAAATAGAGTTCCTGAAGCGCATACAGATTATATAGTTTCAGTTATATCAGAAGAATTTGGAGCAATAATAATAATTGGATTAATGTTGATATTTTTATTTTTTACATACCAAGTATTTAAAAAATTATATTATGAAAAAAATAATAGAATTCGATTAATTTTGGTTGGATCAATTTCTCTAATACTATTTCAGGCATTAATACATATAGGAGTTAATATTAGATTATTTCCTACAACAGGGATGACGTTACCTTTTCTAAGTTATGGAGGGTCTTCCATAATCGGTACAGCAATTTTGTCTGGTATTATTTTAAATCTCACTAAAAGAAGAATTAATTGAATATGAAAAAGAGAATTTTGATTAGTACAGGGGGTTCAGGAGGACATGTGATTCCTGCAACAATATTCCACGAGCATTTAAAAAAAAATTTTGAGGTTAATATTAGTACTGACAAAAGAGGTGCTCAATTTTTAGATAAATTAAAATATGATATAAAAATTATTAATACACCAAAATTATCAAAAAATTTATTTATATTACCATTTAAAATACTTCTAATAATTTATCTAATAATTAAATCTTTCTTTTTTTTAAAAAGTAAAAATATCGATATATTGATATCAACAGGAGGCTATATGTCACTACCATTATGTGTGGCATCTAAAGTTCTTAATATTAAAATATTTTTATTTGAACCAAATATAGTTTTGGGAAGAGCAAATAAATTATTTGTAAAATTTTGTAAAAAAATTTTTTGTTATTCTAATAAAATTAAGAATTTTCCTAATAATCTAAAAGATAAAATTTCAATAACACAAACACTGTTAAGAAAAGAGTTTTATTCAGTAAAGCCAAGTGAAAATTTTGATAATGAAATTAATTTGTTAATAATAGGTGGAAGTCAAGGAGCCGCAATATTTGATAATGTAATTAATGATTCAATAATAAAAATTTCTAAAAAATATAAATTAAAAATTTTTCAACAGACAAATCATAAAAATTACAAAAAATTGAAAAATTTTTATTCAGAAAATAATATTGAAAGTAAATTATTTGATTTTAATGAAAATGTTTCTAATTTTATGAGCTTATCAAATATATGCATAACTAGAGCAGGAGCTTCAACACTAGCTGAATTAACTTTTTTAAACTTACCATATGTTGCTATACCCTTACCAATAGCAAAAGATAATCACCAATATGAAAATGCCTATTTTTATAACAAAAAAGGATGCAATTGGGTTTTAAATCAAAGTGAACTTAATGAAGGTAGTCTAACTAATAAATTAATTAATATCATTGAAAACAAAGATGAATATTTAGATATAAAAAATAATATGAGAAATTTTAGCTATCAAAATACATGGAATGATATAAATCAAAAAATTATAACTATAATAAATGAAAATTAAACTAGCAAAAACTGAAATTATCCATTTTGTTGGAATCGGTGGAATTGGCATGAGTGGCCTTTCACTTATTATGAAAGGAATGGGATTTAATGTCCAGGGTAGTGATATTACACACAATAAGAGTATTGATAGATTAAAAAAAAATAAAATTAAAGTTTTAATAGGACATAAAAAAGAAAATACAAAAAAAGCAACAATTTTAGTTGTTTCTTCAGCAATTAAAAAAAATAATTCGGAATTAATTGAGGCTAAAAAAAAACAATTACCAATCTATAAAAGAGGTGAGATGCTTGCTCACATAGTGTCACTAACAAAAAATATTGTTGTGACAGGCTCACATGGCAAAACTACTACAACTTCATTAATCGCATCAATATTTTCTAAAACAAAATTAGATCCTACAATAATTAATGGTGGAGTTCTTAATTCATTAGGAAATTCAGCCAAACTAGGAAAAAGTGATTGGTGTATTTTAGAAGCAGACGAATCTGATGGTAGTTTTGTTCATGTTTCTCCAACTTATTCCATTATAACAAATATTGATAGAGAACATATGGATTTTTATAAATCAATAGATGACTTAAAAAATTTATTTCTAAAATTTATTAATAAAGTTCCCTCGTTTGGAAAATCTTTTATTTGTATAGATGATAATAATAATAATGAATTGCTTAAAAATATT
>Ga0114997_10003313_pt1 | contig 12672 bp, 12 predicted proteins | sample ArcticOcean_MG_C_2_FD_87045 | JGI IMG/M metagenome (GOLD analysis project Ga0114997, IMG submission 87045) | Marine microbial communities from western Arctic Ocean - ArcticOcean_MG_CB4_136 | ecosystem: Environmental > Aquatic > Marine > Oceanic | place: Arctic Ocean: Canada Basin | collected... | reverse complement strand
ATAGAAACCCATGTTGATACTCAATTACGGATCATCCCCAGACTGGTGATCATAGTTAAGGCAAATCCCAGTCCAACCAATACGATTTCGAGATTATACAATTCTCCGGGCTCTGGACCTAGTATGCTGTAATTGTACAGCCAGTAAAAAAATACTAACATGATCGAGCATAATATGATTACCATCGCTTTACCAATGGTGGGCATAGAAATCCAAGGCATTACATGATGTTCCGTTTTGGCCTTATTGCCTTTGAGATTTTTAAAGAATACAAATACTCCAATCTCAAAACCAATGTACAACAGAATGGTGACTAGGAAAAATATTACTTCTACTACCATGTTCATCATTCCTTGTTTAGGCGTATAAAGAAATGGGCGGCATTATCCCTTAAGTAAGGAAATTCACTTCAATGGCTTAATTACTTTCCACATCCGCAACCAGTATTCTGGCATGAAGGCTGAGGAGTTTCGATTACTACCTCTTTTTTCTTACGCTTCATTAGTTTAGTAGGTATGCGAATTTTCCTTTGCCCCTTAGCAGTACGAGAGTTCATGTTATTGGCAAAACAATTGTACTATTGAATACTTCTTCAGATAACATTAATTTTAATTTAATCAATTATTAGAATAATTCTCATTTGGACAAACATGAGTCCTGAAAATCACTCAACTTGAGTCATAGAGCTAGTAAATTTTAATAATTTCAATCGATGCCGAAAGATATGAAAAAAGTTAATGCTACGATATTTACGTTGTTAATGCTGACTGTCCCTCTTGCTGGATGTACTGGAGATGATAATGAAAACTCAGCAAATATAATCTCTTGCCCTGATGGAACAAGCGGAACAATAGAATGGGGTTTCGAAACGTGTGCTGAACCGGAGATTTTCAAAACCTCGGATGTATCTAATGAGACTCTAAATCTTACATTAGAATGGTACAACATAGCAGTTGAAGAATGGGGTAATTATGGGCCTATTGAAATCTACATCATAGGTGATGATTTGGATGCAGCAAAAGATTTGGAAGATGTATACTGTGAACGTCACAAAGCTCTCGACTCAAACTGGAACGAAGAATGGGATTGTGCGAATGAAAACTATCAAATTTTTACTCGATATGTCGAAGAGGGAGGGGCTGCAATAAGTACTTTCAAGCGAACTTATCTGGAATATGATTTCATGATGATGATTATGTCTGCCAAATATCCTGGCCCTGAAGAAGAGGACTACAAACCAGTTACTCTTCACGAAGTCTTCCATATTTTCCAACACTCACAAATTAGTGATGAATGTAGTAGTGATAGTCGAGATACTTGTGAAAGAGATTCTAAAATGGGCGGAAAGGACAAACCTTGGTTCTCCGAAGGAGGCGCCGAATTTATGGCTCAGTCATTGTATTCAAATCAAGATGGTGTGAGAGAGAACTATCTCAGAGAAGTAATGCAACGTAAGTTGGAAATGTCTCAAGAGGGATACAATTCTCAAGATCAAACATTAGATCAACTTGGATATGATTCACAAATAAATGTATATGATGTTGGAACTTGGTTCATTGCCTATTTGATTCACAACGAAGGTATTGATGCATACATTGATGGATTCTATGGAGATCTTGATGAATTAGGCTTTAATACTGCATTTGAGAAAAACTTCAACAAAACCAAGGATGAATACTTAGCAGATTTTGATACATTTTTTACTCAGCCAGCAGAGAATGTCATGTCATTATTCTATGACAAAGAACCGGTAAAGTAATGTAGATTTCAAATCCCTGTTAACTAAAAGATGATTAAAAAAATAAATGACATAATTATATTACGTAGAAACAAATAAAAATAAGTTACTAATAATCTAAACAAAGTCAAGAATACCGAGTAAGTATTGAATAGTTATTTTAATTCCAGGTCCCTCCAGAACTACCTGGACTGGTTAGTAAAATTACCAATATAAGAATTAATGATACAAATATGATGATTGAAGTCAATAAACCAAGAGTGAAAAATTTCCATCCATTTTTTCTAAAATCTAAAAAAAGCCCAAAAATTAAAATCATCGGAATAATTGAAATTGGAAACCAAGGGAGGAAAATAAGTAAAGGGGGGAAAATAAGTCCAATTACAAACCAAGTAACTTTTCTAAAATTTCCCTCTCCGTAAGTATTTTTTTCCCTTTGGCCTCTATAATTATTTTCAACAATAGTCTTAGTCGGTGGAGCCATAGATTTGCTCCCGGCATCTTTATGTCGCAGGCAATATTCTGTAGTTCTGAATTCTAATGTGTTGCAGCCACTAAAGGCACAATTCCTCTCTCCCACAACACTAAGTCCACCATTGCCAACATAGATATTTCTACGTCATGAAGCACCAAGATCTCTTTACTAGTTTTTTTTCCGTATTATGAATATGTGGTAATTTAGAAATATAATGGATAAATACTATCCATTAAAAGGTTATTCATGATATATTAAAATTATAAAATAAAGTCAAAAAATTTTGAAACTTGATAATTTCTAGTGTTGTTATTAAATTATTACAGATGTTATCAGTAACTATTGCCTAGGTGCCGTCATAGCCCAAACCGTACTTGGTTTGTGCCAATCTCTTAATTGATCGGTTTCGAGACGTATTTGCAAACCTTCTCCATCTTCTGTATTAAAATCTATAAGTTCAAACTCAACATTCTTTTCATTTGTTCTAAATGTGTCATCGAAAAGAATAATCTGATCGACCACTGCACCATCTTTGGTATATTCCATTATCACGCGAAGATGACATTCTTGAAGTGGATTACGTAATGTACATGATTCACTACTCCCATCATGCTCTACTGTTACAATGCCTTCGAATGTAACAATGCCTCGTGGAGGCATGAGGTCAATTATGGTTGATTTAGCAGATGGTGCACATACACATTCCATGTTGTCTGATTCAACATATCCAGTCTTTTCAACAATAACTCCTACTGTTGACAAATCAACTCCCTTAGAAGAAGTTGATGTAGCAGTTATCGTATAGTATCCTGGCTCCTCATATGCATGTGATGAGATTGGTCCAGTAGCAGAGTTTCCATCGCCAAAATCCCAAACTACTACGCCTAAAGAATTTAGACTCTCAAAAAAGAACTCATGTAACTTTGCAATAATGACCTCTTCTTCATCATTATCTCCTTCATCAACCTCAATAAGGGTATATTCATTAACACCGTAAACCACAGGTGCATCTATTGAAAATGGCCCATTTGAGGAAGAACTTGCTGTAGAAAATTTTGCAATAACTGCTCCACCAGCTGCCGAAATCAACATCAACGCAACGAGAGTAAGGGCTGAAAATGTTATTTTCATAACTTTCTACTCATATCCATGCTTATCAATATCTGTTTCAATAATATACTTGTAATATTATTTATGATATGATACGATGTATAATTATTTATGAAGAATCGAAAAAATATATTTTGATGATAGATTTTTTGTAGTTCTGATATCTCCCGATATCATGGGACTAAGATTTAGCGCATTAGCAATGTCTCTAATAATTGTCTCAATGATGCTGAGCGGATGTATTTCAACAGAAGAAGAATCTAAAAATGGCGAAATTGATGCAATACCCTCGTATTTTGAAAAAGATGGTTATCGATGCATTATACATGATGATTATGAGAGATGCTGGATAACTCATGTTCCGGAGCAGATTAACGAAACTGACCTTGTTCCACTAATCATAGATCTTCATGGTTGGAGTTTGTCCGCATATGAACAGAGAGAAATTTCTGGATTTATGGAGCTTTCAGATGAAGTAGGTGCTATTTTACTAAACCCGGAAGGCTTGGCACTCGACGGAGATATATTATCTGGAGGTAGCGAAGAGTCTTGGAATGCTGGTTGGTGTTGTGCAGATGCAGTCGAAAACAATATCGATGATCTTGGCTTCCTTGATAAATTGATAGATTTAGCAGTTCAAATACACCCTGTTGACCCTGCAAGAATATATGTCACAGGATGGTCAAATGGCTGTGGAATGTCTTACTATTTATCATTCCATTCAAGTGATAAAATCACAGCAATGGCATGTATGTCTATGTACTTACTTGCAGATATCCCTTCTGACTATAATCCAATACCAATGATGGAAATTCATGGTATGTTAGATGAAAATATATGGTATGCATGGGGCGCAAGGCCAATTATTTTTGAGCCGGCTGTTTGGTTCAATAATTCTGCATACGAAACTGGTGCAATTGAGAATCTCTATGAAGTGGCAAATATCAATGGTTGTAGTGGAATCCTTCCAGATACAAATCAACCAGATGCTCTATATTCTATTCAAGCATTCAAGGACTGTGAAAACGGCGCAGAAGTTCAACTGGTTTCATTGTATGCTGGAACTCATAATCCATATGAGAAAGACTATGGTAGCCCAGATACATTCCCTCAATACGTTCCAGGAAACGGGGGACTTATTCCTACTACTCAAATTGCATGGGATTTTTTGAGCCAGTTTTCAAAAGATATTGTGAATGAGTAATATGTTCAAATGGTACTAATAAGTACACTCTTTGTACTAGATAATATTTAATTTATATGCCTAAATAAAATCAATATTGGAGAGAGATAGTAAAATGAAAACTATGCCAGATTATGAAATATTTTTTTTACCTTTCAGTTAATACTAAACATGATAATTTATAAATAACACCATATGCAACTGCAGAACGATATCTGCCCAGCGATAAAATCGCAACAGGGCTCCATCGGAATTGGAGCAATGATAGTATTTATTGCTCTAATTTTAGTCGCTGCAGTAGCTTCAAGTGTTATCATGGAAACAATTGAGAAACTAAAAGAAGATGGAGAAAGTACCAGTTCAGATGTCCGTGCGACCGTAAATACCAAACCTCGTCCAACAAGTATTACGATTATAGGAGAAGGCAGCGATCCCTTGGAGTGCGCTTCGGAAAACGACTTTTGTGATTTTGTTGGCACTAAAACCATTCGATATATCTCTATCAACGATCCAACAAAATTTGTTGATTTGCAACTTAATGATGGTACCCCATGTACTAATGCAGTTTTTGGAGACCCTCATGTAGGTACTACAAAAAAATGTTACATAATGGATAGTAAAGAATTACTTCTAACATGGCAAATGACTCCGGGTTCTACAAATATTTTAGCAAAGGATGTATATTACGTTGTTTTTTGTGGAGGAAGTGAGGCACTAATGTCAGATGCATCTGATATGGTGGATGCAGGAATGACCTTTTTGGATGGGACAAATCTTGCAGGAGATGAAACCCCATTCGCAACAAATGATGTGATCGAAACCGGAATGACATATCGTGTAACTCTCTTACTTTACTCCTGTATTCCATCAATTGGTGATGAAATGTCACTGATGTTATATGTGGATGGTGGCGGTTCAACAGTCATTACAATGTATTTTGCATCGATAGATATTGGTCATAAATTATACTAATATTGACTAAAATTATAAATTCATATTTTCAATTTAATGTTAGTGATACAATGCCACATGTGATACATGTAGTACTTCTTAACTCTCTAGTTATATATTCTTGATATAATAAAGGCGATTTACAAGCAGGGCAATTAAAGATGGCTAATATTTCCATGTCTCTCAGTAACCCATGTATGCTTTACCATTTAAACCTAGTGTCTTTTTAACACTAAAATAGATATTAGTAATAATATTCACACATCACAATTAAATCGGATTCCCCAAATCATCTGTGAGAATTATATTCACTCCAAATCCTCTTTTATGAAATGATATTAATTCTAAATCATGAATCATATGTCCTGTTTTTGCAATACCTATATATTTTTTACTAGTATTGATCCCTTTATCTATTTCCATTGGATTTAATTGCCTTCGGACCCCATTTACATCTTCAAACCAAGGCAATATTCCTTCTGGAGAATATTTGATTCCTAGTATCATATCACATCCCTCAGTCCACTGTGCCGCATCTGCATCAGCCATACTAGGTATTGCAGGTGCATTCGGATGCGTATGCAACCAGTGAGTAAACCTGCTACCCCTAACTCCTCTTTCCTTTGTAAATAAACCATCATTCCATTCTTCAGGAACATGATGTACGGAAAATGAATCTCCTCGATTTACTAAATGAGGTTTACCAAGTAAATATCCTTGGCCTGCAAATAAGTCATTTTGAAAATCACATCCCATATATTGAATCTCAACTTTTTTGGGATTTTTGATATTCTTATTGGGATCAATGCCGATAAGAATTTCATCTGGAAGAGATTTAAATGTCCAATCAATTATTATCTTAAGAGTTTCCAATGGCATCAAAATTATTGCCCTATATCCATCTTTATTAGCAAGTGAAAGTATGTTATATTTATGTGCAGATATAGTCAACCATTCATCAGACATTATCTCACTCAACTTTGATATCAAGGACTATGTGGTCCCAATGTGGCGCATAACTTTTAATTTTAGATCTATTAACTTCAAATATTTTAGATTTAGGTCTAATTTCTAATAATTCCTTTATGGTTTCATTTATCCATTGACCATAATCCTTCGAGGGTGCAATACCATGAATATGCAAAAATCCATTTTCTTTCAATACATTTAATGCAGAAATATAACCATCATTAGCAGATGGTAATAATCCCAAAATAACTCTATCTGCGATTCCTTTGAGATTATTAGTAGTTATTTTATTATCGCCGAAATGAATAGTACATCTTTCTTTTACATCATTTGCATCCAAATTTATATTTAATGCTCTTACCGATTCGGGATTCCATTCACAAGAATGTATATGTTTAATCTTTGAAAAAACCAACATTGGAATAGAATAGTAACCTATTCCTGCATACAAATCTATCACGATCTCGCCATCTTTTCCAACTTCTCCCATTCTTCTTCTTTCATTTATATTTCCTGATGAAAACATACATTTTGTAAATCTATAACCATATTTGATGCCATTCTCTTTACGTATGACCCAATCATCATTTCCAAGTACTAATTCCACCGAACTCTCTCTCTTTTCTCCATTAATTTCGCCCATTATTCCAATTCTATTTACCAATAGTACTTCTGAAATAATCTTCCATAAATCTTTTCTGTAATTATTCCACCTAATATTTCTAAATGACGAATTAGGTAAAATTAGTACATCAGAAAACTTTTCCCATTTTTTTGGGATATCTTTCAAATATTCTTCAATATTGGTTTCTAAAAATCCCTTTGAATAAAGATATTCTGATATTGATAAAATTAAACTATCATATGGTGTATTTTTTATCATGACATCACTCATTAATATGCTCAAATATTCTATTAGCCATGAATTTACCTATTCCTGGTGCTGCCATCAAATCATTAACTTTTGCATGATTTATTCCTTGTCTTCCTCCAAAATGTCTTAGCAATGACTGTATTTTCTTTGCCCCTAAACCTTCTATTTCTTCCAAGGGGTCCAATAATGCCTTTTTTCCTCTACGTTTTCGATGATATTTATTTACAAATCTATGCGCTTCATCTCTTGCATGTACTAATAATCTACCTTCCCGTGTTAGAATTATTGGATCTTTATCAGTTCTATGTAATGTTTCTTCCTTTTTTGCCAATGCAGCGATTACGAACATATTTTTTACACCATTTTCTTCTAAAACTTTTACAATTGTAGTCAAGTGAGTTTTACCTCCATCAAGTAGTAACAAATCCGGCCATTCATCTTGCCTTTTCATCCATCTTAAAATAACTTCTGACATCATCCTTAGATCATCCTTAGCATCAGTTTTTACTCTATATGTCCTATATTCCTTATTTGATGATCTTCCATTTCTGAAAACTACTGATGCACCAACTCGCTCTTCTCCTAACATTTGGGCCATATCAAAACATACTACATGATTCAATGCCGCCATACCAAGAAGCTTAGAACATTCATTTGCAGCATTCTGTTCTAAACTTCCTGTACGATTTTTTTGATTTCTTAATACATTCATTTTAGCATTTTTGTCTGCCATACTTCTTAATTTAACCAATTCTCCACGTTTTGGAACTTTTATTTTTATTACTCCTTCTCTACGTTCGGTTAACCAATTAGTCAAACCCTCATCTAATTTTATTGGAATAAGTAGAGTTTTTGGGGGCTTTCTTTTTGCATAATGTTCTGTTAATGCGCATGAAATTGATTCTGAAATATCGCCGCTGTGGATTACTGGATAATCCACTTGACCTTGTATTATGCCATCTTTCGTATGTAAAATAGTTACAGAGCCGGAATCTCCAGTAAATGCAAATCCAACTGCATCACAATCTTGGTAAAATCTACTATGAATTATTTGTTGAGAAATTGTTGTTTGTATGGTTCTAATCATATCTCTAATCTCAGCTGCTTTTTCATAATACATGCCTTTGGAAGCCATATCCATATCTATTTGTAATTTCTGAATTAATATTCTACCATCGCCATCAAAAACTTTTGTTACTGCTGCAACTCTTTGAGGATAACCTTCTGGATCAATACATGGTCCGCGGCATAATCCAATGTGGCTGGCCAAACATCCATTTTTTCCATTACAATCTCGATCTCTAATTCCAAATTGTCTCCTTACTAGTTGAATCACTCTTTTTGCTGCACCTGCATCTGGAAATGGGCCCCATGAAAGGTCGTTTTTTGCTGGCGATCTTGTATAAATAATTCTTGGAAATTCTTCCTTAGTCAAAGATATAAAGGGATATGATATATCATCTTTTAATCTAGAATTATATTTAGGTTTATGTTTACGTATCAATTCTCTTTCAAGTATCAAAGCCTCTGTAGGTGTTTGAGTAATAATGCAATCAATTTTTTCCGAATTCTGGATTAGTTTTGGTATCATTATTCTATCAGGATTTTCAGAAAAATAAGAACGAACTCTAGAACGTAAATTTGTCGCCTTTCCTACATACATAACTCGTTCATCATTTCTACGAAAAAGATATACTCCTGGTTTAGAAGGAAGATCTAACTTTTGAGAGTCAATTGGCATGCCTATTGATGCGCAATAAGTTAACACCCATGAACCCTAGACATGTCCCGTGTCTCATGGTGTCGGGGACAAGATTGAGGATTCTTGCTCATTTATCAAAATATTATGGTAATTTTGATGACAAATGGAATATTCCTCGAGAACAATCACTCCCAGGAATAGCGGAAGCATTAGGAGTTGTCAGATCGGCAGTTCATAATCCACTAGCAACTCTAGAAAAAGATAAATTAATTATTTCTAAAAATGCACAGGTTACAGGAAAAGATTCTCGCCGACGTAAAGTTATTCATATTACACAACTGGGACTTGAAACTCTTTCAGAGGCTGATTTTCCAGAGAAAATAAAAAAATTTAGATATTTTGGGCCTATTCCAAATTTAATAAATTTACATGGAAGGAATACAGAAGTTTTAGATATCTCTACTATCTTAAAAAGAAATAAAAATATCATATTAAATGGCTTACCAGGAATTGGAAAATCAAGTTTAGCCCGGGTTATCGCAGAAAAAATGATGGAAGAAGGATGGACGTTAAGATGGGCTTCCTGCGATAACGATACGGACATCTCAGCAATTGCAAAAATGTGGTTAAATCAATCTGGAATGTATTCATCAAAAGCAATATCTGCAGCAGTAGATTATCCTCGAAACTTACTAATTATTGATGAAATACAAGAATTAGATAATAGGCATATTAATTCAATTAATCAACTAATTTCAGATACTGCAATGACAAAAGCATCAATTTTGATAATAGTAAGGGCACCTAGTCCCTTTGATAAGTTAATTGACTTTGACAATATTAGGCTTGAAGGACTGCCTTTTGAAGGTGCCAAGAAAATTTTACCTTCAAATATTGACAATATTCTAGCTACTAAAATTATTCAATCATTAGGTGGGCATCCTCTAGCCCTACATCTATGGGCTCCAGATACTCAGCTCCCGGAGGAAAATGATGCAGTCCAGGAATATGTCAAATCAACGGTAATAAAAAGACTAAGTGATGAAGGAATTAAAACTTTGGATGAATTATCTTTATCTCCATTACCTTTGAGTACTGATGAATTATTTTCATCAATTGGGACAGATGAATTAGATAATTCAGCAATTTTGAAGTGGCACAACAAAGAAGTAGAACTTCATCATTTAATAAAAAACGTCAGGCGTAGTTTTTTTACTCAGGAAAAAACTCAAGATTTTCATGTTGAAATGGCTAAAAAATGGGCAAAAAAAGAAGGATTTAGAGCAATAAGGATGGAAGCTCATCACCGACTTCAATCCGGGCATACAATTGATTCTGATTGGTTTATCTCAAATCTTCCCATATTAGTAAGTAAAGATAGTTCAGCTGCAGCAATTATCTTCGAACAAGCAATACATAATACTGATGAAGAAATATTCCGGGAGATTGCTTCTGATATAGCCTTAGAAAGAGGAGAAATAGCGATTGCTTCATCCCACATTAATTCGCTTTCAGATGGAATCAACAAAACAAAAAGATTAGCACGCATTGCTCGAGTAAGTGGAAATACTGGATTAGCCACAGAATTGGATTTAAAAATATTTAATCAACTCAATCCAATTGAAAAAATAAAGGCCCAAATAGCTGAAATTGTAAGGCTCCATGATGATAGATTACCTGGAAAAATGCCACTAGATTTAATTAATAATTTGAAGAATAAAATTAAATTGATCGATTTATCTTCACTACCAATTGAAAATCGTAATGTGGCATCATTATCAATTAATCTTTTACACAACTCAATCGCTTTAGAAACTCAAGATTTACATTCTGCAGCAGTATCCAGGGGCATCTTAGAATCTCAATTGGGATACGATAATCAAAAATTAAAAATAATCGACCTCAGATCTAGGCTTGCAATTAAGATAAATGGCAATGTTTCTCCAAAGGCAATAGAGGATGCAAGATCTGAAATAGAAAAATCATATAATTTACTAAATAAATTAAGTTTAATTCATATTATTCTTGAAGCATCAGGGCCAAAATATCCTGAATGGATAATTCAACTGCATTCAGAAATTTCTGAGGAATATTTACCAGAAGACATAGCAACTTATAGGCGACTATCTGCTCAAAAATGGTATTGGAAAGGTATTTTGGAGCCAAAAAAGAAACTATCTCATTGGAGAGAAGCATTGGGTAAATTTAAATCTGCAGAATGCAGTAATGCAGCAAATGAACTATTGAAACTTATATCTAATCTAGTATAATTATATTTCAGTACCAATTAGTGTGCGAGTTTCAAAAATACCTGGTAGATTTCTTATGTCTTGGATTATACATCGAGTAAGTTCTGATTCGTCGTCAGCTTCAATTTTTACAAATAGGTCATGCATTCCAAAAACAATCCATTGCCCGACTACGGTTTCAAATTTACTAACTGCTTCACGCACTTCAATTTCTTTACCGGGCTCTGTAGTAATTAACACAAATCCAACTGCCATTATTCAGCCTCCACTGCAATTAAAGTTTCAGTATGTTGAACTCCAGGGATTGCTCTCATGACTCCAATCAATGTCTTGGCCATTTTTCTTTCATCTTCAAAATCAATTCTTGCTACTAAATCATATTCTCCATATGCAACATGCGTTTCAGTTACTTCTTCAATTTCTAGAAGTTTTTGATATACAATTCTCTCACTTCCTGGGGCCGCCCTAATTAAAACAAAAGCTGTACTCATACTTATACAAACACGTCCCCTCAATATGTGCTTATGACTTCTACGATTAAAGAGATATACAATAATCACTATGTGTAAGATATTACATAGTCTAATTGAGCCGCTAAAATATGCACGTACATCCCTTGGTTTGTAAAAGACGTGCAATCCTACTCGTGTTAATTATGTTAATTTCTAGTATGAGTATCATACCCGTTAACGCTTCTCTTAATATAAAATCAACAACTGTATGGTCTGGATCAGTTTTCTTAAATGATAGTTACAATGTTGAAACTGGGCAAATCCTGATAGTTCAAGAAGGTACCAGTATTTTTTTAGGCGATGATAAAGAAATTATTATTGATGGGAGAATTAATATCGAAGGCTCAATCAACTCTCCAGTTATATTAGATTCTTTAGATGGTAACCATAATGGCATTGTATTCAATGCATCAAGCTATGGCCTTAATTCTATAATTGATAATCTAACAATAACTGATTCTAAGTATGGAATCACGATGTATGGTAGCAATCCTGTAATTTCTAATCTAAAAATAATAAATGCCGATAATGTAGGTGTTGATTTATTTGATGGCGCATCCCCAATAATATCAAATTTAACAATCGAACAAGGTGGCCAAGACGTACATACAATATCTACATCATGGAGATATGGAATTGGATTATCGATAGGTGATAATTCTGCCCCAATTATAAATGGAATTAATATAAATGGCGTAATGACTCGAGGGATTAATTTTTGGGGTAATTCTGGAGGATTATTTTCAAATATAAATATTTCAAATATCACTGGAGCAACGCTTTCTATTCCTGCAGGAATTTGGGTAGAAGATTCAATACCATTAATTACTGATGTCAATATCAATCGTGCAGATAATGGGGTATTCGTAAGGCATCAAACTCCAAGTTGGATAACTAGGCCATCTTTTT
>Ga0114997_10003311_pt1 | contig 12680 bp, 8 predicted proteins | sample ArcticOcean_MG_C_2_FD_87045 | JGI IMG/M metagenome (GOLD analysis project Ga0114997, IMG submission 87045) | Marine microbial communities from western Arctic Ocean - ArcticOcean_MG_CB4_136 | ecosystem: Environmental > Aquatic > Marine > Oceanic | place: Arctic Ocean: Canada Basin | collected... | reverse complement strand
TCATCATCATCATCATCATCATCACAAAGACTGACCGCTTCTATTCTTTCTCTATATATTCGTATAACAAAACTTGATAAAATAAATACAGCTTCGCGCGAAAGGCTCCTCGAAGAAAGCCTCGAGAAAGAACGTCATCGTTCGTGCTGCCAAAGAAGAAGCGGAAGCGCGCGTGGTGCCGTTGGAGAAGTACCGTAACATCGGTATCATGGCGCACATCGATGCGGGTAAAACTACTTGCACCGAGCGTGTCCTTTACTACACCGGTAAATCTCACAAGATTGGAGAAGTCCACGAAGGTGCGGCCACCATGGATTGGATGGAACAAGAACAAGAGAGAGGTATCACCATCACCTCCGCCGCGACGACGTGCGCATGGAAAGACTTTCGTATCAACATCATTGACACTCCGGGTCACGTCGATTTCACTTTGGAAGTCGAACGTGCCTTGAAAGTTTTAGATGGTGCCATCTGCCTCTTTGACTCTGTTGCCGGCGTTGAGCCGCAATCAGAGACCGTTTGGAGACAAGCGGATAAGTACGGCGTCCCGAGAATTTGCTTCGTCAACAAGATGGACAGAATGGGTGCTAACTTTTTCAGAACTGTCGATATGATCGTCAAGAACTTGGGCGCAAAACCGCTCGTCATCCAAGTCCCGATTGGTGCCGAAGAAGAATTCGCCGGCGTTGTTGACTTGGTTGAAAACAGAGCCATTGTTTGGAACGGGGAAGAACTCGGCGCCTCGTTTGAATACCAAGAAATTCCGGATGACTTGAAAGAAAAGTGCGCGGAAATGAGAGCTGAACTCATCGAAACTGCGGTCGAACAAGACGAAGATATCATGATGATGTACTTGGAAGGCGAAGAACCGAGCGTTGAAGACTTGAAAAAGTGCATCCGTAAGGGTTGCCTCGCCTTGGACTTTGTCCCGGTTGCGTGCGGTTCTGCGTTCAAGAACAAGGGTGTGCAACCGCTGTTGGATGCCGTTCTCGATTACCTCCCGGCGCCGACTGACTTGCCGGACGTTAAGGGTTCCGCCGAAGGTGACGCTGAAAAAGTCATGGGGAGAAAGCCGTCCGATAACGAACCTTTCGCCGGTTTGGCCTTCAAGGTCATGGCGGATCCGTTTGTCGGCACTTTGACTTTCGTCAGAGTCTACTCAGGTGTTATGGAAAGTGGATCATACGTCTACAACTCCGTCAAGGGCAAAAAAGAACGCATTGGTCGTTTGATGGAAATGCACGCGAACGAAAGAAACGATGTCAAAATGTGCAGAGCTGGTGATATCATCGCCGTTGCCGGTTTGAAAGATACCACGACTGGCGACACTTTGTGCGACACCGACAAACCCATCGTTTTGGAAAGAATGGAATTCCCTGATCCAGTCATCAAGGTTGCCATCGAGCCGAAATCCAAGGCGGATTTGGAGAAGATGTCTACTGGTTTGGTCAAGTTGGCCGCCGAAGATCCTTCTTTCCATTTCACTCGCGACGAAGAGACGAACCAAACCGTCATCGAAGGTATGGGCGAATTGCATTTGGAAATCATCGTCGACCGATTAAAGAGAGAATATAAGGTTGAAGCTGACGTCGGTGCGCCGCAAGTCAACTATAGAGAATCCATCTCCAAGCCGGCGAGCATCAAGTACACGCACAAGAAGCAATCTGGTGGTTCCGGTCAATACGCCGACGTTCAAATCAAGTTTGAACCGCTCGAACCGGGAACAGGCTTCGAGTTTGCGACTGACTTGAAGGGTGGTTCTGTCCCGAAAGAATACATTCCGGGTGTCGAGAAGGGCTTAAAGGATTCCATGATGACGGGTGTCATCGCTGGTTTCCCGGTTGTTGATGTTCGTGCCACGTTGTTTGACGGCGGCTACCACGATGTCGATTCCTCCGTCATGGCTTTTGAAATCGCCGCCAAGGCTGCGTTCAGAGAAGGTATCCCGAAGTGCGGGCCGAAGCTTCTCGAGCCGATGATGCAAGTCGATGTTATCTGCCCGGAAGAATCTATGGGTGATGTTATCGGTGACTTGAACAGTAGAAGAGGCCAAATTGGTGAGCTCGGTGACAAGCCAGGTGGATTGAAGACTGTCTTGTGCTTCGTGCCGTTAGCGGAAATGTTCAACTACGTTTCCAAATTAAGAGGTATGACGAAGGGCAGAGCGAACTACTCCATGAAGCTCGCGAGATACGAACCGGTGCCGATGAATATCCAACAAGAGCTCCAAAAGGCCAAGGCTGATGCCAAAGCCGCTGCCTAAGGATCACTTCTCGTGTAAATTTTTGTTTGTGATGAGTGAAGCGTAATATATAATAGAATAAGAGAGAGATCAGCGTTATAGAAGAAGAGATCATGAGAATGAGTGTATTGAATTTACTACTTTTTGGGATATAATTTCGTTTAAAACCAATACCAACCAATACCTGTAGCAACTAACTAGTTAAACGAGAGGGACTTTGACTGTCCACGTCGTCTTCGCGCGTTATTTCCTTTTCTTTCCGCCGTCGTCTTTGACGTTGGCGAACGAGAAATAGCTTGCACAACATTACAGATAAAACTCCCAAAGAAATTATGAACACAAACGCAAAGTAAAAAGGAATTAACTTCTCACTGATTCCAATATCGAGTAGTGGAAAACTGCAAAAGAACAAGAAGCAATACAACACGGAAGGATCTCTCCCCGCTTTATCCTCTTTTCTCCGTTCTTCTTCTTCTTCTTCTCCTCCTCCTCCTTCTCCTTGTTTTCGCCCTTTCTCCTCGTTTAAAAGCGCACGATACGCCGCAGATTCTTCTCTCTCGCACTTTCTCATGCCGAGAAGCGTTGTGACGGATGCCCCGCTTTCGATGAAGAAAGCTCCGCACGCTTTCATATCAAATGTTCTCAGTTCTTCGCTGGTCAATGGTATCCTGGACAGGATGAGTGTGTCAATGGCTGACGCACAAATCGTACACGCGCCATCGCTCGAAAGAATATCACTTCCGCACGATGAACGGAGGGGTTTCGTAGAACTCTCACTCGTTATCTCCTCGTCGTTACCTTTCGTAATATCGGCATTCTCTCCAATTAACGGACAAGACGACTTCTTCGTGGTTGTTTGTGCCAAGATACACGTTGCGCGAGGAGGAGACAAAAGAAGAAACAAACACACGAAGAGGAAGACGTAATGCAGCAGCATTAATGGCACCTCGGCAGAGAAGAAGGAAACGCTCTTCCTCCTCGTCATTTTTGTCGTCAATCAATAATACCAGTGATGAGAATAGGAGTAAGAATAAGAGTAGTAGAGTAAGAGTCGCAGCAGAAGTAAGAGTAGCGTGTTTTCTTGGCCTCCCCTCGTGTATTTTCTCCAATTTTGATAACAACAAAAAAACTTCTCTCATCAAATTCCTTCTTTCTTCACTCTCATCATCTGTCTCATCATCCTACGGGAACGAGCAAGACGCCCATCCGAAGGAACTAACTGGCCTCCTTCTCAAAAATGCATTCGACGACGACGACGACGACGACGACGACCACATCCGCCACAAACACACAACGACAACGACAGAGACAAAGGAAACAGCATTTAAGATTTTCTCGAAGCGTCTCTTCCTCCTCCTCGTCCTTTCCTCCAAAGCAGCGTCAGCGCAGTACTAAAAACGTGACTGCAACAACGGAAAGGAAAAGAGGAAGAGGACAGAGAACTGCGCTCGTCGCTTCCACATCATCATCATCATCTTCTTCTTCGGATATTGCGGGTAATCCGTTCGAGCAAACCACTCAAGCGGCGTCGGAGAGGCAAGACCTCTTCAACGACATAGCGCCAGTGTACGACCAATTGAACGACGTTTTATCTTTAGGCTTACACCGCGCATGGAAGCGAGCGACGGTGAAATGGTCGGAAGCGAGAAAAGGAGATACAGTTCTAGACGTCTGCTGCGGTTCCGGTGATATCGCGCAGAGACTTTCGGATCGAGTTGGCGACAAAGGAACGGTGTTTGGTTTGGACTTTGCGGAAAACCAGCTGAGGCGAGCGGCGGAAAAGATGGAAGAGAAGACGCCGTCGACGAGTAACGAAACGAATACGGCAAAAATTACGTGGGTACAAGGCGACGCTTTAGATTTGCCATTCGAGGACGACACGTTCGATGCCATCACGATGGGGTACGGGCTAAGAAATGTGAGAGATATTCCAAAGGCGTTGTCCGAGTTGAAACGCGTAGCAAAAAGCGGCACGAAAGTCGCCATCTTAGATTTCAACAACTCCAGAGACGAGACGACCAATCAAGTATCTGGATTCATTCTCGATAACGTCGTCGTCCCTTTCGCGAAAATGAACGACGTCGAAGCGGAGTACAAATATTTGAGACCGAGCATTGAGAGGTTTCCAACTGGACCGGAGTTGGTCGATTTAGCTTTAGCAGCGGGCTTCGAAGAAGCGACGCATTACGAACTTCAACCGGGAGGGTTAATGGGGTGTTTAGTCAGCCAAGTTTAGCAGTTTTATATGCAAGAATTTGCTGCATATGTACTACAGTATTAGGTAGTAGTTTTATATTCTTTAATCTGTGCTGCGATTGGTGCTAGTAATTTATATTGAATACTTGTTTTTGTTTTTGTTATAAACGACACATATACTACAAAAATGGTGCTACGAGCGCTTTGCTGCTTTTTCTATAAATAAATCTTTGTTGTACAGGAATCCTTCTCTCTCTTTTTCTCTCCATCTTCTTCTTCTCACTTGATCAAAGATTTCTTTTCTTCCTCGGTGACGTACTTATCGCCAACTTTCTTTGAGGAATTATCGAAATCTGTGATAGTATCCGTCATCAAAATGTTTGGAACGAAGATGAACGTCAGAGGAATCGCGAGAAGCGGCAAGCAAATACCGCAAATCAAGATGAGATTCGGCAAGTTATCCCAGTTGCAACTTCCCGAAGTTAAATCGGTTTTAATGCCCGCGTAATCCATCGCAAACGTCCCGAAAGAACCACTTAAAGACCCCCCTAAATTTGCAAAACTTGCTAAAATGGCAAACATTGTCGTTTCTAAATTTTTCGGACACATTTTCGCAATCAACACTACAGACGGCATGTACGCCATCATGCCGACGATAGATTCTAACACCGCATCTCCAAACATGTAAAATGCTTTATCGGGAATGCTCAAATAGTCCACATTCCATCGCTTCACGATTGCGTAATCGAAAAACGATCCGAGCGACGAAATCACGCTCGAAATCCAGAACGCTTTTCGTAAGCTCCCTTTTGAGAAGAAGATGTTGAACAACCAAATGCCGACGATTCCAGAACATTGCCCAACGATGGACGTGTAGACGGTGAAATATACGTAGTCAAAGTGTGGCCCGCCTGGATTGCATTTTTCATCGACGGTGAACCAATACGTCATGGCTCCGCCGAAAGATACCGATAGCACGGAGGTGATGAATAAGAAAAACGTCGCCTTTGCCAACTGTCTCGGCAAAAAGAAATATATCAACATCGACAAAAGTACGCACGAAAGCGAGGTGATGGCTAAGACTGTAGTCTCATCTAAACCTGCAATTTGAATGCCAGCAATAACAACGCAAATGATACCCATCAAGATTGCCATCATGTTCATCGATCTTTTTGCTCGTTTCGCTTTCTTCGTCTCCTCGTCTTCCTCACTGTCTGCAAACGTGACAGATTTCTTCGCGTTACTCGGTCCCATTCCATCGTCCTCGTCGTCGTCCTCGTCGTCGTCATCGTCGTCATCGACGACAACTTCGCCTTTCTTGTTTCTTTTTACTCTCAATTCCGGCAATAACCCGCTCGCCGAGGTGAGAAAACATTGCACGGCAAAAGGCAACGCCATCCAAAAGAGAAGATGATAGTTTTCATCTTTAAGCGCGATGTAGGATAACACCGTCGCTAAAATCCCGCCTAAAGTAATGTTACCCCACACGTACGAAACCAAAGACGCAGAGTGGCTTGGATTGTATCGCATGGCTTCGGCGTATTTTCCTTCTGTGAGTAAATCCGCGATGGCGACTTGGGCGTTGATGAGCGTCAAGCCGGCGATGTAATACAAACCGTTCGATCGATCAAACTTATACGTGGCAATGAAGTAAATCGCACCCGATCCGATTAAAGACGAAGCGGCGATGTACCATCTCTTGTTGTACCCAAAAATAGGAACTCCATCGCTAATCATCCCAATCAAAGGCTTCACCGTCCACGGAAACGAAGCCACGATGCCGTATTTTTGCATCTCAATCGCGCTCAATTTCAAGTATTTTTGGGCGTACGGAAGTCCACTCGACCCGACTAAACCAATCATCGCTCCTTTCACGCCAAACATCACCGAGACGATCATGAAGACTAACGGCCATCCATAAATGATGATCATTTTTCTCATGTAATAATAAAACTGCACGAACGGGTTGTAATAGGAAATGCCACAACATTGCGTCGTTTTATACTCCGTCAAGTCCACTAAAATGCGTTTGATTTCTTCCTTCTTTTTGGATGATGATGATGATGGTTTCTTTCTGCCTCTTCCTCCTCCTCGGTTTCGAAACATGTTGTTTAATTGATGTTGAGTATCAAATCAGATCAGAATGCTCTCTTATTTCTTATTAGTATCAGTAGTAGTATGTCTCTGTCGTGGTACTCTGATAAAGTTTTGAAGTATGAAAAGTACAAAGAGCGCCCCGCGGGGGATTAAAAACCAAAACTCTTCTCTTCTTCTTCTTGTTTTTTTTGGAATTTGAGAGAGAAAGAAAGGCCTAAAAGTGTCTTCCCCGCGCCCCCAATTTTTTTTTCACTTTCTCTCTCGTACGACGAGTAACAACAGAGCCTAAAAATAATACTTGACAGAACACTCGTGAGAATAAATTACTCAAAAGAAATACTTGAACATCATACACATCAGTGAAGTGTAATACTAATACTAATACTAATAATAAGAAGTTGTTATTAAAGGAGTAATAAAGTAATAACAATGGGTGGGTATAAGTACCGCATTGGAACGCACAACGGCGCTTCCTCGTCCAACCCAGAGTCCACGCAGTTGCTCAAAGTCGTCGAAAACGATGATGGCGCCACGATGGGGGGTGGGAGATCTTCTTCCTCCTCGTGGAGTTCCAAAGTCGTCGCGACATCAATCGTCACCTTTGTCGGAGTCTCGTGCGTCATGGCCGTGCAACAAAAGATGGGTGCTGGATCATCAGTATCATCATCATCATCTGCAGTCGTCGTCGTGCCTGAACCCGGAGTACCGACGACGACGACAACCTCGGGAACAAACTGGTTCGCATCAAAGACCGCGGGCTGGACGAAAGGAATTTTCTCGTCCTTTCGAAGAAGTGGTGATGACGGCGAGAACAACAACTTGTCCTCTTTGTTAGGCTCGGAACACTACACGCTGAAGGACGTCGCGGACTCCTTTCGACAGTTGGAATACGAGAGAGATAAAACGAGAGGTCAATCGAACAGTCTCCACGTTTTCTCTTGGACGCCTCAAGCTGGATTCGAGATGTTTGATTTGGGACCGTCGAAAGAGGCGGCGATGAAGGACGCCTCCATCGATCGTTGGCAAAGACCCGGTTGGACGTTTGATTTCATCAAAAAAGGGTTACAAACCTACTTCCCGAAACGTTTCGACGGCGTGCACGACCCGAGACCGTTTCGAGTGGTCATTTCGCACGCGGACTACCAAACTATTCCGTGCTCCAACCCGAACAACAACAAAAAATGCGCCAAACTTCCCGCGCCGGTGTTCACTTTTGGGTCTGTCCCAACTCACGTCGACCGAAAGATGGAGAATTTGAAGCAAATGCCGACGTTTTCCACTTTAGAGTGCTTGTGGGGCCACATGACGGCGAAGAGCGAACCGGAGCACGGGAAGTGCAGATGGTTCGTTCCGCAAACCAAATACGAAGGTCACTGCGAAGATAAATCGAAAGAAAACTGGTCGTTTCTAGATGCCGGGGAAGTGCAGCTTTGGGACAACGTCCCGTTCAACACGTTGACGCCGAAAGTCGTGTGGAGAGGCGCGGATTATCCGTTCGTTGCCGCTTTTTCGAACGACGACGCCGGACAAACCGCCGCTTTGTTCTTCAGAAGAAACGCTCGCTTGCGTTTGCAGGACAAATCCGCCGCTAAAGTCATCGAGACTGTTGGCGAACAAAACTTGCCGCCGAGATTGCACGCGGCGTTGTTATCGAAAGCCGAACCGAATTGGATCGACGTTAAGTTCTTGCGACCGAAAGTTATCCCCGGATTTGGCGATATCGACGATCAGTATAAAGGTTTGGAAACGGTCGAGCCGATGACCAAGTGCGAAATGGCGAGGTTCAAGTACCACATCGATATCGGTGGGAACGGTGGAACCACGTGGCAAGGTACGATCGATAAGTTAGCCATGCCGGGTTTGCTCTTTCATCACGATTCTGGGATGAAGGATCATTTCCACGACGAGTTGAAACCGTGGGTGCATTACGTTCCGGTCGCGGTGGATTTGACCGATTTGAAGATTAAATACGAGTGGGCGGAGCGCAATCCAGAGAAAGCGGAAAAAATTGCCAAAAATGGTCAAGAGTGGGTGCGAAACTTCATCAGCGCGAAAGGCATGGAAGAACAAGTGCAGAATTACTTTGTCCAGCCGATGACGGACTACATAGCTAAATACGACGACGATTGCGAAGTCTGCACGAAGGAGCGCATGTCGTTCGCCCAGAAAGTGCACGCGGTGACGGATGGTTCGATGAGTGCGGCGAAGATGAGTTGGTCGAAACGAAACGAGTTGCAAAAGTAATTCTTCTCTCTCGCGCGCCATCTTGTAAATTCGTGTTCAAAACATACTAGTAGCTACTGAAATCAAACGACAACAACAACAACAACAACAACAACAACAACAACTTAAAGTGAGAAATTTTTTAAATACTACCATTAATCAAACCAACAAATACATATATCTAAATGATGTGTTACAGTTGTACGCTCACACATACCGCGCATATATCCTCACTTCTTGACGACACGCATCATCCCGTACACCATCAGCTTTCGTTTAAATGCGCGCTGCATTCGCTCGAGGCAAATGATATCGCGCAACGTCTTGTACCAAATTTTTGGTCTCGTAAACACGGGGAGAGGATCGTAAACGCCGGCCCAAATCGAATGCCTCCAAGAGACGATCGTTTGTTTCGTCCAATCGTCCAATGTAACAGCCGCTCCTGGATTACACGCTTCGGCGAGTCTTCCGTACTCTTGGATGGAGATGAAATACGGATGGGCCCACTCGTCGTACAGAAATTGGAGCTGAGACTTTTCCACTTTTGTCAACTCCGGCGGCGTCTCGCGTTGACACCAAGTCGCTAGAACCAAAGAACCTCCTGGTTTTAAAACGCGCATCATCTCTTTCACGTATTTTTTCTTGTCTGGCATGTGTTCGCCACTCTCGCACGCCCAAACCAAATCAAACGAGTTATCCGCGAAGGACATGTTCAGAGCGTCCATGACTTCAAATTTAGCGTTTGGAATGTTTTGACTCTTGGCTAAATCGTTCGCTCTCTTCGCTTGTTCTTGACTCAAAGTGATGCCCGTGACTTGAGCTCCACTGCCGACGCATACAGACGCCAAGCGTCGACTGGCACCTCCGATGCCACACCCGACGTCCAAAACTGACGTCACTTTTGATTTCTCCGCTTTGGAAAACTTGAACATTTCGTCCACAAAGTCTTCCTTCGCTTCGATGAAGTCTTTGATCTTGTGTCCGAGAAGTGTTCCCGCACCTTTCGCTAAATCATCGTCGTTGTAATATCCTAAATGAATGTGTTCTCCCCAATAATACTCCAAAATCTCTTCTTTCGTCCATGCGTCGTACTCGTTACCGACGGTGTTCTCGCCTTGGACGTACGTTCGCGAAGGCGTATCTAAAACGTTTTTAATCTTTACTAAACTGGCGGCGAGGAGGATCCCTCCGAAAGAAAACGCCGCTTGCGAGCCGTGGTTAATGTTCCTGCAGTATTCTGCGATGAAACTTCGCGAGTTTGCTTGCGCTTGAGAAGGCACCGCGATGAAACCTGCAATTTTTTTACCCGTCAGCTCTGTTCCTTTCGTCGAAATCGTCGTCGACGAGAGTTGACCCAAAGCTTCGTTCCGTAAAGTGCTAATTGAGCGCGATTGCTGCTGCTTTCGCTCGATTTGAAGGATGGCTTTGTCAACGCTATTGTTGTTGTTATTGTTTCTATCCGCAGCTAAAGCTCTCGCGCGACCTCCTCCTTCTTTCCTTCTTCGTCGCGTTCTATTATTAGAAAAAGTCGTTAAAACAAGTTTGGGTGAACCGGTGAAGATGGATTTTGCCTCACCACCGCTGCCGGCAGTTCTCTTTGTTGAGATATTCAACGACGACGACGACGACGACAAGTGTTGCACGGGGAGTGGAATGTGCATCATCATCATCATCACTTAAGCCCGTATGGTGGTTACGTTTTAGTTGTACTGTACACAGAAGAAGAAGAACGAAAAGACTTTTATTATGATGTGTGAAGAAATCTTCTTCGCGTGAAAAAAAAACATGTTGCAAAAGAGAGAATCACCAGAATCACAAAATTAAAATTAATCACATCACATCATGAAACAATTTACACACAAATCACAACCACCGTATGACTTCCACACAAAATAACGACTAAAGAAAATGGACGACTCGTACAACAACAACAACAAAAATGTGGACGTTCGTTCGATGGAGATTGAATTCGTTCGAGCGTTGAACGCGTTTGTGAACAACTTTCTTCCTACTACTACTACAACTGAAGTGGAGACATGGAAAACGGGCGTGAAACCGCACGTGTACGCGGAATCGCTCCGTCGACAGTTGAATGCGCTGAGAGAAAAGACGGAGGAGTTGTACGCGTTAGAAGAAGAAGAAGAAGAAAAAGAAGAAGAAGGAGAAAAGAACTTTAATAACAGGACAAATAAGAAGACAAAGAAGAAGTTAAAGAAGAAGAGGAGTTCTTTACTCGCGGCAGTTTTCGTTGGCGCGCGCGAGGACGAAGACGAGGACGATGAGGACGACGAACATAAGGACGAACACTATCAAACCGACAAACGAAACCATACGAAGAAAGAGCGCGACGAGCGAAAGTTTCGCGCTTACGAGGAGAAAATAAACGAGATTGAAAAGAAAGTGCCGGCGCACGAACATCCCGCGTTCGTCTCGGCAACTGCTTCAGCCATTCCGAGTTCATCATCATCGTTATCTTCTTCGTTTTCTTCTTCTTCCGCAACGGCGGCGTTGGCGACGACGGCGGCAGCAAAAAATGCAGCAGAGAATGTCGACGTCCCAGTTGCAACAGTAACAGCAACAACAACAACAAAAAAGAAGAAACTCTACGCGCCGAAGAAGTTTACCATATCCAAAGAAGGCGATGAATTATTACAAAATGAAAAGAAAATGCAAGAGAATCTTACGGACGAAATGGTCGACTTAGCCTCTCGAATCAAAAGGAACGCCGAAGAAGTTTCCCGAGAGTTGAGCAGAAGCAATAAATTAGTAGATAGCATGGAAACAAAACTCGACCAAAACGTTGTCGTGGCGAAAAACGCGACGCAAAGACAGACCGCTGTTTTTCGTAAAAACAAAAAGTACGGGTGTTGGAGTTGCATCGTTCTCACTCTCATTTTCGTCCTCTTCAGCTGGGTTTATATCGTCATTAAGTTTAGCGGCGATAAGACCGTACATTTAATTAAGAAAATGGAGGACAGAGTGCGCTACGACAACAGAGAGGATGACGACGTCGTCGTCAAAAATATTCGAGTAGAACGGGACGAACAAGTCTCCGGGGAAGCAAAACATAGTAGCAGTGGTAGTAGAGACGCGGTAGAATTGTAGTAACTAAAAGGAATGAAGAACAGTAATAATTTACAACTTGATCATGATGGATAGATTATACAGTATTTAGATGTATCTGTATATAAACTACAGATTATTATCGCGGCTGACCTGGAGGTGTGAACTTAACCATCGGGGTTCCGAAAAGTGTTGGCGCGTCTTTTACCGCGATTACGTCGACTTCAAAAGTCAATTTCAATCCCGCCAAAGGATGATTAAAATCTAACGTCAAAGAGTCCTCGCCAATCTCGACGACTTTCGCTATGACGTTTGGTGCGAGCTGCACGACTTGTCCAGGCTGCACTTGTTCCTTCATTTGAACCATTTCTTCCGGTAAAATCGGTTGTTTTTGAATCTTCTTCTCGTCAAAGTTCCCGTACGTATCTTCCGGTTCGAGCGTCAGTTTCACTTTACTTCCAACTTCGCACGTTAATAATTGCGCTTCCAATTTAGGGAATAACTCCCCGCTTCCTAACGTAATCTCCACAGCTTGATCTCGCGTGGACGTATCGTCGATGAGTTCGTCGGTCTCTCCGTTCGTCAATTTGTAGTACAAAGCAACCTTCTGCCCGTTGGTCAAAGCAGCCGAACACACTCCTTGTTTTCTTCTTCTGATTTGTCTTCTTTGGTTGCACAGTTGGTTGTGATGATGATGAATTATTTGTTTTCTCTCCGTGTGCAGAGCGGACAAAGAAGAAGAAGAATAAGACGAAGTTTTATTATTTGTATTGCTGATACTCAAAGCAGAGGATAACGATACTGATGATACCATGAGGACGATGATTATTGCGTTTTGTTTGTATGTTCGTTTTCTGTT
>Ga0114997_10003310_pt1 | contig 12681 bp, 18 predicted proteins | sample ArcticOcean_MG_C_2_FD_87045 | JGI IMG/M metagenome (GOLD analysis project Ga0114997, IMG submission 87045) | Marine microbial communities from western Arctic Ocean - ArcticOcean_MG_CB4_136 | ecosystem: Environmental > Aquatic > Marine > Oceanic | place: Arctic Ocean: Canada Basin | collected... | reverse complement strand
CCATATAGGGCAATCCGTTAGTTTTATTAAGGTGTGTTAATTACTATCATCCTGTAAGGGTGAATCACTATGGGACAGGAAATGAAAAAACAATTAATCATTAAAGTTGGTGCTAAACTGACTAAGAAGAATTTAACCGATTATCACAGCAATCCGGAATACAGGTGGTGGGATTCAAACGATAAAGTTTGGACAACCAAGAAATTATCGGATAAATTACCGAAATCAGTAATCGTGGATGAGATTAGGATTAAGGATAATAATACTAAAGTTATTATCGCAAAAAGTGATGATACAAAAGTATTGTGGATTGAAATGGACTCAAAAAAAGCCAAAACGGTTTCAAGACCTATGGTTGTGCCTTTAAATATGGATGAGGCGAAGGTATAAATAGTTGATTTGAACAACAAATGAATGGTGGTATTAAGTTATGTCTAAAGTTAAGATTGAATTAGTGGAAGAATGTCCTGATTGTGGCTGTAAAGTATTAGATAAAGGGCTTGATGGATTTATTTCTTGTCATGCTTGTGGTTTAGTAGTGGAAGCCGATATTATAGATTATGGACCCGAATGGAGAAACTTTGAAGATGGTTCGGGAAAAAGTCAAGAAAGAAGTGGTCCTGCTAAGGATATTTTTCAACACGATTATGGAATTACTACTGAAATGGCTCCCGGAAGGTCGGATGGCGCAGGTGGTCAAGTTAGAAACACCTCTAAATGGGGTAAATTACGAAGGCTTGATAATCGTGGCCGAATCCGTAATGCTACGGAGAGAAACCTTGTTACTGCGTTGCTTGAATTGAAGCGAATCGCTACACAAATGGCATTACCAAAATCTTTATCTCAAGATGCGGCATTTATTTATCGTAAGGCTGTTGAAAAGAAATTGATTCGTGGCCGTTCTATTGAAGGTGTAGTTGCGGCTTCGCTTTATGCGGCTTGCCGGATGCACAACAATCCACGAACCCTTGATGATGTTGGAAAACATTCTCGCACAGGAAGGAAAGAAATTGGTCGCACATATCGTTTCTTACGAAAGGAATTACAATTGACTATTGGCTTGGCTTCACCAAATGAATACATTCCTCGCTTTTGCACCCAATTACAAGTGCCAATAGAGGTTCAGTTAAAGGCGTTTGAAGTTTTATCATTAGCCGGTGAAGATGCCATGATTAGTCGAGGACCTACCGGAATTGCGGCGGCATCAATTTATCTTGCAGGTATGATTAATAATTGCACAAGGACACAAAGGGAAGTTGCGGCAGTTGCCGGAGTTACTGAAGTTACTATTCGCAATCGTTTTAAAGAATTATGTGCCATTCTAAAACTTGACCCTGCCAATCCAAAGAATAAACTTTAATATACTTGAAGCAACAAGATATGTCTATGTGGGAGATTATATTATTTTGTTTGTCAATGATTTGGTTATTTGTTTTATTCTATAAAGTAGTTAATGAGTTTGAAAAACTAAAAATAACTAATGAATCTTCTATGGATGAAATATATACTAAAGATACTGTGATGGAGACTCCTGAAATCAAGGGGGAGTAGTGATGATATTAATTTTAGACCACTTCCCGATGGATTAACTATTAATACATCACTAATTGAAGGATTGGGTCTATTTACTACACAACCATTCCCCATAAATCATGTATTCGGCATTTGTCATGTATTAGATGATAGGTTTGAAAATAATTATATTAGAACCCCATTAGGGGGATTCTTTAATCATTCTGATAATCCTAACTGTGAAGCATACATAGATGGGCAATTTATTAAATTAAAAACCATAAAACCATTAAGTAATGGTGAAGAGATAACAGCATTCTATTGGTTGTATGATATGGAAACAATTGAGTGAAATTAGAGTAGGTGAATAATAAGGTGGACATTTATATAGGTGTTTGTATAATAAATTATCAATAAAGGGTTGAAAAATCATGGTAGGAATTAAAGTAGTAGCAGAAAAGGGCATTAATTATAGTATTTGGCAAAGTAAGGATAAGAATAAACATCGTGTTTATTTCAAAACTGATTCAAATGATGAAGTCGGAAATTATGATATTAAGGAAAATAAGTTTTTTACAGGTAAGGCATTTAGTGGAAAACCTTGGAATATCGTTAAACAAGAAGATAATCCACAAGCATTGATTATCATTGGTGATGATAAGAAGATATTTGTCGGACCTGCATCGGCATCTTCAACATCACCGTCAAATATGAATACCCAACAAAGAATTACTCTCGGAATGTGTATTAATAATGCTACAAATGTAATTGTTAGTAGGGGGACATTGAAAGATTCAAATGAGATTGTCAATGAAATATACGATTTAGCAGACGATTTGTTTGTGGAATACAATTCCCGCTACAATTGAGGGTTATTTTTGACGGCTACGCTGTATTGGATTAATGATAATCAACCATTTGCTACATTAAAAATGGATAACAAAGGATTATATATTTGGGAATGGTTAATTGACGACCCGAAAGGTATAATGGATAGATTCTTCAAAACGGCATTCTTTTGCACCAATTGTGGTGAGCGTGAAAAAGATACAATTATGGCGATTTCTGCTGATGGAACAAAGTATTCAATTTCCCAATTGGTAAATCTATTTTTCAATTGCCATATTATACTACGAAAAACGAATTGATTTCATTTTTAACGGGGTTTATGCTCTCACCGATTATGTGGGGTTGACCGAAATACTTTTATACCAAAAGCCCCACATTATTAAAATATGGAGAATGCAGAAGAACATTCAACATATAGTAAAAAGTCATTAAGACGCATCACCCTTGATTTATCTAATCATGACGGTGGAATGACCGAAACCTTTATAAAGATGTCCTACTACATAGAAATCGGAGAGTAATAATATGAGCGATAAAATAACACTTGACTTAGATAAATTGACAGGCAGAAAGAAGATTTGTGCGGTAACTCCTAAGAGGGGTCGCCTTATTGTAAGTTTCATGGCTGATGGCGTTGTAAGGAAAGAAAGTGAAATTGCTGACCATTTGCGTGATACTTGGGGTCGTGATACTCTCAATAGAGGTCGTATCACTTATTTTTGCCGTTGCATTAAAGATGTAAAGGGTAGGCCCATGTTTGAAGTAAGTGGAAAACGCCCAAGAGATATTCGTTTCATTCTTTGGGATGAGCGTTGATTGGTGATTCAACCAAGAATTGAACCCTTGCTTTAGGTGGTTCAGTAAATATACCCTCATTCAACATACTGTGAAAGTTATCATTAACTATTTTATCTATACTTTCCATAGTTTCTTGTAATTCATCAAACTCTCCAAACCATGCAAACTCATAAGAAATCACATCTTCACCTTTAGGTAATTTGAATACTTGTCTTTTCAAAGTATCATCACAATTATAGGTCGTTGTTATCTTTTTAAGGAGTATATTTGTTGGACAAGTTTCAGTTAATTCAAATTGAGTGGAGAAAAACATCATGTGGAAACCATCAGGAGGGCAACCTTCTTCATTCATTTGTCTTAATGCTTCCTCTAATCCTACTGCCGCTTGTGGCGTTTCATCATTTTCATTCATCATTACTCACCGTTTCCCAATTCTTACAGACATCTAACATGGCTTGGAATGTTGGTTCCATTCCTTTTATGTCAACCCGTTGTTCTTGTGTTTCAACATTACCTTCGGGAAAATGGAATCGGGTTTTTTGAGTATAAAATCCGTTTTTAATGATTGATGCTACCAATGCCCTTGCTTGGTTTGCGGATTGGGTATTATCTAATGTGATTTTACTTTGCTCCACTCCAAACTCCATTAAGTTTTCAGTATTACGCTGAATCAATATAGCATACTGTTGAGGATTATTTTTTAATAGGTTTTCCATCTCCTTTTCAGTTTTATTTAATAATTTTGCTAATCTTTGTAGCAAACAATCTGTCGTTAAAACAGACAATCGTAAAGGGGGAATTAAGATTGTAAAATAACACAAGAATAGTGAATCCACATCGGCTTCTCCTTCCATCTCAACATCTGCAATCAAAACCACTTCAGTTTCCTTATTAAAGCCGATTTTTACCGTTTTTACTTGTTTCATTAAATACACCTTCCACATTCATAAAATTTGCCTTCTATTCCAATATCAAACCTTTTATCACATTGTTTGCAGATTCTCAATTTCCACCTAAATAACAAAATAGGGATAATTAATGCTTTTTCTTCACTTTTACAATCATTATCATTTAGAATTAATGACCCATTATGGGCATAATTATCCATGAGTATTGGGAACACATATATAATTTATAGGGGATAGTAGTTAATACTTTACCCTTAAATAGTCGTTCAGATAATGTAGTATTATGGCCGAGCCTAATTATTCCGATGTTCTGCACTTTCTTGGCAATTATTATGCCTGTGGTGAATTGGGCGTTATTTTTGAAGAGAAAGGATTTCCTAATTGGTTGGTGAAAGTAATCAACCAAGATGCAGAAGATGATATAAACTTATTGAATATGTATCAATCCCAATTTTTTGAAAGGGTATGGAAAGAACAGAAGTTTAGAGGATTGCCAAAATTAAAGTATTTTTGGGAAGGTGAAAGTGTGAATATAGTTATTAAACATTTAACACATATAATTTTAAAATCTAAATCTCAAGCAGAAGTGAATATTCTTGATTTAGATGAGGGTGATTTGATGAGTATATGGATTATGGAAAGGTTGGATAATATAGGAACAGACCATTTAAAACCATTATCCTATACGGTTGAAGGTGTAGCAGAAGCGGCAGTAAATATTTGGGAAGATTACGGGGTAATAATAGAAGATTTGCATGAAGGCAATTATGGACAAAGGGATGATGGCACATTCGTTATTTTCGACCCAATGCCGATGGATGAGTCCTCTTCACAGTATAAAGTTTTTAAAGCGTTTTCAAGAGATGAACAAAAACAATGGTTCATCAACAATAAAATTTGGGTAAGGGATAAATATGACAAACCCATTAAAGGGAAAGATGTATAACTATTATATACCTGTTCGGATAATCTAATTATGGTGATTGGCCGATGGCCTCAAATAACGATAGTAAGGATAATGATGAACCGATTGCGATAGACCCCCTTAACTCAGCGATAACTGCCCTGCGTCATGGACATTACCGAGAATCGCTTGGTGGTGTTAATCCAACGGGTGCTTCGGCTGAAATGATAAATGAAAAGGGTGAAAAGGTTCTTGTTGGAAAGTGCCTTCGTCAAGTTTGGTATTCTAAGAAGAAAATACCACGCACAAACACATCAACAGATAACAACCAATTTGTCTTTATGATGGGGCATATGGGAGAAGCGGGATTACATGAAGCATGGACAAATGCGGGAATCCTCCTTGAATCAAATGCAAAATTGGTTCATAATCTTGCCAAGAATCCTGATAAAGATGAAGAGATACGCCTAAGCGGAGAAGTTGACGCTATTCTTAGATGGAGTGAAATGAGAACGGGTGATGATGGAGTGCAAAGAGTCCATATTGACCCTACAAAGGCTATCGGTATTGAAGTTAAAACCAAGTATGGGTTCTTTGGCAAAGGGCAAATCATGGGGAATCGAGATTCAACCTATGCTATGGGTTATCCACAAATTGAACATCTAATGCAGACAGCATTATACCTCGCCGCAAGAAAGAGATTTGAAGATTATCATAATGTTGAGATTCCATATTTTGTTATTTGCTATATTCTCCGAGATAATGGCATTCACAAATCATTTAGAGTTGAATTAAGTGATGGTTATGATGGCCGAATAATTGTTAAGGATATGAATGGAAAGGAATTAAAGCCTAAAATGGAAAAGGCACTTGAATGGAATGTCACACCTCAACAAATGGATTTGACTCTTGACATGATGAGAGATAGGTATTATCAACAACTTAAAAACTTGAAGTCCGATACACCACCACCAAGAGAATATGACCTTCGCTATTCCGATGAAAAGGCAGAACGGTTGTTTAATGCAGGTGATTTATCCAAGACTAAAAAGGCCAACCATGAAAAGAAGCCATTAGATGATATTGGTGATTGGAATTGTTCATATTGTGATTGGAAAGATGTTTGTTATCCTCAAGGGATTTTTACCAAAGATGTTGAAGATGGGATATTAACAATTGATGAAGCATTGGTAAAATATGGTATAGGTCAAGACTAATTTTCAGCCATTAGGTGTTGAGTAAATGGATAAACATAACTAACTACTACCGTAATATCATCCATTTTACCACCAAGCCACTTTTTAACATTTTGTTTAGTAATACCAACTGATTTATCTTCATATGCTCGTTGGGCAAATGGTGTCCAAATATCAGTTTTCTTAGCCTCTTCATGAGCGTGTTTTGCTAACTTATCGGATAATATTTGTGGCCCTTCTTCATTATTAGAATTAACTAATCCTAATATATCTTCATCCCAAACATTATCAAATAAACCATCACTACCGAAAATTATTATATCTCCTTCCTTTAATTTAATTTCATAAGTATCTCCATGATGGGGTCGGTCTTGTCCATGTGGATAATACTTACTCCCTTTGCCTAAAACCTTACCTAATTGAAAAGGAAAATTAAATCCATGTTGCTGTTCTTCGGTTCTAAACATAATTTTAGAATCCCTAACTATCATAAATCCGGAATCACCTATATTGATTGCATTAAATGTTCCCTTATCACTCATAATCCCTATTACTGCTGTGCATGAGCCAATTTGTTCAACCTGTTTAAAAGAAGTATTTAGTGCAATTAATGGGTTTCTCTCGCCATCTAATATTGAATCCAAAGTGAAAGCCATTAAATCATCTGCAAAATCTTTTGGATTGACCCCTTGATTAGCCCATCCTCCAACTCCATCAGCAATTCCTACCGCAGATGTTTTGGGAAGTGATACGAAATAAGCATCTTCACCACCCCTATCTGCCTTATCCGGATGGGGTATATTCGCACCATATGAATATAATGATAGATGTTTCATATATAAACATAGGTCGCACTTCTATTTAATAGTGGCTAAGGTTAAATAAGGTGTCGGACAATAATTATTATCATGGGGTTTGTAACTATTAGGGTTTCGGGAAAGACCTTCAATCACCGAAGGGATTTAATGGATTCTCATGGTTTAGAGTATGATTTTCGCAAAAAGGACTTCAAAGGGGCATTCCCTTTAGAAAGTCAAAGGATAGGGAAACTAAAACAGTTTTGTGTATCTAAAAAATTAATTTTGGAAATTGATGGGGAAACGGTTGTTGAACCTGTCAATTATAAAAAGCCAAAACAATTGCCTGTTATTGATGAAAACGATTTATCAACATTGGATGAGTTTAATTTGAAACAATGGTTGCCCATTTTAGAACAAACTGCTGATGAATCTCAAATCGGTAAATTGGGGGAACGGGCTTGGTCGGGTCTAAAAGAAAACCTTGGTTTTAAAGAAGTGGAAATTGAAAAAGATGAAACTTTCACTAATGGTTGGGATGAGTTTTCTGCAAATACACAATTCCATCCATTAAGGAACATTCAAAAACAAGTTTTAGATGAAATCATTATTGCGATTGATGAGGGCTACCAAAATATAGTTGTTGAATGTCCTACGGGGAGTGGAAAATCGGCTATTGCTAAAACGATTGCACAAACTTATTCAGCACCGAGTTATATTATTACACACCTTAAAGGATTACAAGCACAATATCTCAAAGAAATGCCCTATATGAAGTCTATTATGGGGAGAGGCAATTATGATTGTATGCTTGATGTTGAGGGTGGATTAGAAAACATTGGTGAGGCTCAAAAGGCTTTGGAAAATGTTGGTAATAAATCACCCGGCACTTGTTCTGCGGCTTTAGCCCCTTGTAAGTTTGCTAAAGGTTTCAAATGCACTATGAAAAATCCGGTATCGCCCGATGGTGAATGGGATTTTAGTGTGGATGATACTAAACTTTGTGATTATTTCGGTTCATTAACTAAAGCGCAAAATGCGTTATACTTTGTTGGGAATACTGCGTATATGATGGCTATGAATCGTTCCGGTAAAATGATTAAAGAAAGACCGTTTTTAATTGTTGATGAGGCACACCAATTAGCAAATAATATGATGAGTTTTTATTCCCTTTCATTAAGTCAAAGAGTTTTAGAGAAATTGTTTAAGACACCAACTGCGGCTGATGTTAAAAACCAAAGAGATGAAACAAAAAGAAATCGGATGCAATCTCAAAGAGAAATCATATTAAAGGTATTTGACCCTGCTTCAAAGAAAATGAGTTTCGGCATTCCTAAAATATCATCTGTTAGATTAACTACTACTCCGGAAGAGAGAAAAGCCGGATTGCAGGTTCTTGGGCGTTATCTAATGGCTTTGCACGATGAGATAAAAAGACGAATGAAAATTAAAGATACACATATGAAATATGATAAAAGTGAATTATCATTTGCATCTAATACGGCTATGCGAATTATGGCGTTGTTGGAATCAATCGCAACTGATTGGGAAAATTGGGTTTGGCAAGTGGATGATAATGTTGAGTATTCCGCATGGATTTCATTCAAACCATTAAATGTAGCGGATTATGCAGAAGATATTCTATTAAATGCAGGACAAAGGAGAGTATTCTTATCGGGAACAATTTTAGATTATGACATTTTTGGAAGAGAATTAGGTCTTAAAAAGGAATCCACCTGTTTTATTAAAGTAAATTATTCTCCCTTTGAAGAATCCAATAGGCCAATTTATACTAAACTTCATGGTGGTAAATTATCAAGAAAAGATATGGGCGAGGAATCATTCAAAAAAACTGCGGCCACTATTGCGAAAATCGCTAATAAATATCCGGAGAAAAAAGGCTTGATTTTACCATTTACAGATACTATTGAAAAGGGGGTTGTTGAAGCATTACAATGTAATCATCCATTAGTTTATGCAAGAATTAGACAACATAATAAAAATCCAAGAGAGCGAGATGCCGTATTTAGGGAGTTTGAGACTGAAAAGAATAATGAGATACTAATATCAACTTATGCCAATCAAGGTTTTGACGGTAAAATGATTTCATTTACTATTATTCCTAAAGTGCCATTCGGTCCTCTTGGTGATATTCAAGTTAAAACCAAAGCGGAAAATGACCCTAAGTGGTATCAATTAATGACCGCTATTGAATTGGCTCAAATGTGTGGGCGAAGTGTAAGGCATGAAACGGATAAAGGAGATACATATATTATTGACCCTTCATTTTGGTTTCACTTTGAAAGAGGATTTAATAATCCATTGGCTAAATTATTGCCACCTTATGTGACCTTATCAATTTTACACAATAGATACAAAGGAGATTGATTAAATGAAGATAGCAATATGTGGAAAGATGGCAAGTGGAAAAACGACATTGGCGAATAGACTTTGTGATGAAGGCAATTATACAAGATTATCATTGGCCGGTATGGTTAGAGAAGTAGCATACACCCTATTCAACATGAAGCAGGAAAACAAAGATAGAAAATTACTGCAACAAATCGGGATGAAAATGAGGGAAATTAGACCGATGGTTTGGATAGATTATGTCATTGAAGAATCAAAAGGCTATGAATTCGTTGTTGTTGATGATGTTAGATTCGTTAATGAAGCAAAACAATTCAAAGAAAATGGTTGGAAATTAGTTAAATTAGAAATAACTGATGAAATCCAAAAAAGCAGATTACAAAATACTTATGGCGACGATTGGGAATCTCATTGGAATAATAGAAGCGACCCATCGGAAGCAGAAGTGGACAAAATACCGATTGAATGGTTTGATTTAGTAATTTCGCCAAATGACGGGGATGTTTTTGAAAAGATTTATTCGTTATCTTCTGCTTGATGCCATCCTTCATCATATTCTGTTGGATTTTCTAACTTTCGTTTGTATTTAGCAATTTCTCCACCACCATATCCTTCTTTGAATAAGTAATACATATTTCTTAATTGAATATTTTCATCGTCTTCCCATTCCGGTTTAATCGGCCAAGGAGAAACTCCGGGGTCAAACCAAACAATTTCATCCGTTCCCTTTCTAAATCCCCAATTACCTGCATTTACACTATCACGAACAACATAATTGTGTTCTCTTAACCACTTATTTAATGCAACCACTTGTTTTTTTGCATTGGATGAATCACCCCCTTCTTTATCATATTTTCCGGCCCTTTCGACCCTCTCCATAATCCATAATCCAATTCGTGTGCCGGGCTTTTCTTGGCGAGCGTGGAAATTATCCATGATTGGCCGATTCCATAATCCAATTCGTGCGTCGGGCTTTTCTTGGCGAGCGTGGAAATTATCCATGATTGCCCGATAATAACTTAAAGACCAAGAATAATATTCATAAGACCTTGTTATTTCATCCAACATACTTTGTTGCATTTCACCCGATGAAAAGGCATAAACTTTGGGTAAATGGGGTGTTGTTTCTTCACCCTTTTTTTGCATATCATATAATTGTGAAAATAATATTGCTTGAAACTCATTTAGGCCAATCGCACCCGCAAATACCATATCTCCATAGGATGATTTATTAGCATTAAAATCACTTATAGTAATTGGATTGACCCCACCATAATCAACTAATCTGCTGACTTTAATCACCATATTAGGCTCCCCAACAACATCAAAAGCAAACCCACAAGCACCTGCGGCTATGAAGTTTCCAATTAGTTTATTACCGGGAGGGTATGTTGAGATGGACACATCTTAATCCCCCTTCCAATTATGTTTAGTTTCAAAATCAGCACCGAATCCATTAATAGTGATTCCTGTTGATTTCTTGAAAACGCCGGAATTGATTAGTGCAACCACACCAATTAATCCAAGTAATGCAATCCCTAATCCACTATTGCGACCTATAAAATCACTTTTTAGAGTTTCTGCCGCATCAACCTGTTTTCCACCTTTGGGTCCTTCAATATCAATTATACCCATATATCCCATTTTTCCTAATGCTTCTTGGAACGCAAACCAATCAATACCTGCGTCATTTTTAAGTGAACCATCGGAGGCATTAGAATTATATCCATTTGATTCCGAAATCGCCATAACCTGTTCTTGAGTCATATTGGGGTGTGCATTCATCATGGCTTGGACAACAACTTGTCTATTTGGGAATACAAGGATTCTGCACCTATTATGGATTAACTCATTTTGTTGATGAGGATAAACTAAATATTGAACCACAAAAGCATCATTATCACGACTATTCAAAAACTCGGATAGGATGTCTGTTGAAGAAAAATATTGTCTGCCTGTATAAATTTTACCATCTTTCAAAGGATGTCCATGAATAGTCCACTTTCTTTGAGATTCGGAATACCCATTTTTCTGTGAATCTTCCTTTTGTTTTGCGTCGGGTGAAACTTCAATTCTTGATTCATCACCATAAGACGATTCACCTAACTCATAAACACCATTAACATCATAGACATAACTCATCCATTCACGATTTAGGTGTGTTTGGTCGGAATACTTTTTCATTTCCTCAATAGCATCTTGGGAAAACTTATCCCACTCTTGCCGCCAAACCTTTTCAGCCATAATTTACTTTTGGCTGTATTGCTATATAAAACCACTTAATAGGAAACTTCATTCCCACTAACAACAAACATACGCATTTTATTTAATAAATTAGTAATCTGTGAATCTCCATTTATAATTGTGAATGATGTTTTAGTTTCATTTCCGATATTGCCCCCAAGTAAATTGACTAACTCCATAGCCCCACCTAATGTCCTATCAACAACAATCTCACTTCCTGCATCATAAACTCCGGAAAAAAACTTAGTAACTTCAAGCCAATTAGGTCCAATTTTATCTTTGGGGGAGAATAATCTTACTTCTCCGGTTTCCCAATTAACATATCTGCGAGCATCCCGTTGTTTATTCCCATAATTACTTGTATAAACGCCTTCTCTCCCGGATTTATCTAAATCTTGCGGTGTTGGGGAATCATCTTCGGTTTCTTCACCATCTTCGGTTAGAGAATCTAAAACACCTTGTTTGTATTCATCAAAATCATCTTCCTCCAAATCCTCTTCTTCTTCAAACATTTCTTTAATCATTTCTTCTAATTCTTCTGCGGCATCGGCGGCTTCTTGGGCTTCGTCTGCGGCATCTTGCGCCTTTTCAGCCATCTCTTCGGCCTCTTTATCGCCAACTTGTTCCGCAATTTCATTAGCCAAATCTGCCGCTTCTTGTGCATCATCGGCGGCTTTTTGGGCTTCATCACCCTCGGCCCTTTCTGCCGCTTCCTTTGCCTTATCCTTAGCATCTTCAGCATCTTGAACGGCTTGCTCAAGTGGGTCTAAGCCTTCATCATCTTCACCTTCACCATCTCCTTGACCTTGTTCGCCATTCTCGCCACTTTCACCATCACCCTCTTCTTGACCGCTATCGCCATTACTTTGCTCACCGGAATCTCCTTCTCCTTGGCCTTCTCCACCTGTGGTCGGTTCACCCATCTCATCAGGTGTTAAACCTTCTCCACCTGTGGTCGGCTCTCCACCTTCTCCCCCTTTGACCTTATCCATCAATTCTTGCATTTTATTTCTTTTATCATTATCTAATTCATCACCCTTTTTCTTTCCATCTTCATAAGGTTCCTTTTCTTCCGGTGGAGGACTTGGTGGAGGACTTGGTGG
>Ga0114997_10003309_pt1 | contig 12682 bp, 8 predicted proteins | sample ArcticOcean_MG_C_2_FD_87045 | JGI IMG/M metagenome (GOLD analysis project Ga0114997, IMG submission 87045) | Marine microbial communities from western Arctic Ocean - ArcticOcean_MG_CB4_136 | ecosystem: Environmental > Aquatic > Marine > Oceanic | place: Arctic Ocean: Canada Basin | collected... | reverse complement strand
TGCACCGGAGGACGCAGACTCGCAGAAGATTCGCGCGGTCATTGTGGCCGGGCTGGTGTACGTGTACCTGCCCGGGGACGAGCGGTCAATCTTCGTGATGCCAAACAGTGTGGTGGAGGAGCGTGTGAAGGACCCCGCCAAGGTTTTCGAGAATCAGGAGGCCGACTACGTTGAAGAGGCGCGGAACGTGCTTCGCTACGACGGGACGGCGATGTACCCCGAGGACGGCCCGAAGGGGAGGGGAAAGAAAGGGGGTTGGGTGGGCAACGGCAAGATTCTGGGCGCGGAGTTTTTGCGGTCGAGCACGGACATCCTGCCTTGCTGCTTCCCGACAATCGACTACAACGGCAAGATCTACAAGCCGCTGGAAATGCAGCTGGCGCTCTCGCGGCCGCTGCCAAACGAGATCGTCTTCGGCGGTGACACGCTGCTGTCGGACGGCTGCGACATGCAGCTGGTGGTATTCCCCATGCTGACGTGCGGGGAGAACGTGTCGTTCGTGTTTGACGCCCCGGAAATCCCGGGCCGCGCCGGCTCGGCGCGCGCGGTGCACCTGTTGCCCTTCTCGCGCGGCCCGGCGGCCAACCAGACGTGGCACTGCCCCGTTCCCGGCGGAGCGCTGATGCTGTCGATGATGCCGCCGTCGCCGATGAACCCGGCCACTTTCATGAGCGTCGTGCAAGACACCCTTCGCGGGCACCAGGTGACGCAGATCGAGGGCTCGGAGATCGTATCGTTGAGCGGAAACGCGGACGACAGGCCGGGGCCGGACACACCGGAGTTTGCCACGTACGAGAAGGACGTGCAGGATTTCAAGAAGCGGGTGAACACGACGGTCGACCCGGCCATCGTTGTCGGAGCGCGGGCGCTCGGCTCGCCGCACTGGCCGATGGACACGACTATGAGCATCGACGTCGTGAAGACCAGCGCGCTGCCGGCGCTGCGCTGCGTGACGGAGCGCGGCCTGAAGACGGTGTTCATGGCGAAGTACGACAAAGCGGACAAAAAGCTCAAGCAGCTGGAAGATGTGCAGCTGTCGCACACCGAGTACAACGTCACGATGAACACACACATCGAGTTCCCGTGGGACTCGCGCGTTGTCTCGCTGCGCGCCACGCGCAAGGCCCAGCAAGAGGAGGCCGAGGCGGCGCTCGAGGAGAAGGGCTGCGAAGTCGGCCTGGAGCTGCTTAAGCTGCCGCCGCTGATGGACCACATCTCGGAGGCCGAGCTGGGCGAAGAAATTCAGGCCAGCTGCAAGGACCTGTCCGTGATCAACGTCTCCACGCGGCCCTGCATCACCAGCGAGCGAGTGGAGATGCATCAGCACATCTCAAACTGCACGGAAGACCTGTGCATGCTCGTGCTGGGCAAGGACGCCGCGACCGGGTGGCGCGAGTCCGTCAAGTCCTGCACGCCGCTGCAGCGCGCGTGGATCGTGACGAAGCACATCAACGACGCGCTGCTGCGGCAGGTTTGCCTGGAGGAGCAGGGGATCGCGGAGTGCACGGAGGAGAGTGTCGCAGCCTACCTGCATGAGCTGCGGACACCGCCGCCCTGCCCGGCGAGGACTTCTGACACGCCCGCCGCGCCGGCGGCCGGCCCGGGAACCGAGCCGGAGCCGCCGCCGGTCGGCAGCGAGCTGCCGAGCGCGGCCATGTTCGAGAGCTGCGACGAGTTCGCCGGGCCGCGGCCGGACCGCGAGTTCAAGACCGGGGTGCACGGAACGGGCTACTACAGCAAGGAAGCGCCGTAACGCGCCGTGTGCAAAAAACCAAAGAAATGAAAAAACGAAACGCAGTGCCCACATTGTCGCCTCAGCCACAGGGTACACAGAGGTATCGCGGCGACCTCATCCGCGTGATGTCCCAAGCCTTTTGCTTGCACTTGGCCTTGAGGCAGCACTGCTGCACGAACCACTGCACGCTCCCGGACGGACCGGCGGTCCTGCTGAACACCCTGCAAAAAATGGTCCTGCCATCCTGGTGGTCGCCACCTTTTATGTTGCACGCAACCCACTCAAGCGGGACCTGCACGATGCAGGTGAGGTTGCCGTCGCCGTCCGTTTCTGGACGCTTCGCGACGAGCGCGCCGGGCTGGTCCAGCAGGGCCTTCTGCTCGGGCGTCGCAAGCAAGCTCGTGCGCAGCATGGTGGCAGCCGCCGCGGCGGCGAACGTCTCCGTCGGGCCGTTGAAGAGTTTCGCGGGCAGCGCGATCCGCTCCGTGCCGCTCCCGAGCGGCACCAGCGCAGTGGCGACGACGCGCTGCATGTTCACGGTTTCTCGCTCGATCCGGCGCGTCTCCTCCTCCAGCAGCGAGGTCACGAGCGTTGGCTTCTGGCCGGAGGCAGAAGGGGTGAGCGCACAGTAGCGGTGCAGCGTGACCAGCGCATCGCTGAGCGCCGTGTCGCCCCCAGCGGCCTGCGCCGCGCCGCAGCGTACGAAGACTTCGTCGCCCAGCAAGATCTCTCGGACGGTCTTCTTCCCCCGTTTGCGCTTGCTGCTCAGCAGACCGAGCGTCCCGAGCGCCGCCTGCAGCTCTGCGATCGGTTCGTGCTCTGACGGCGCGACGACGCGGCGCAGCCTGTAGCAGCCGTGCAGCAGGTCGCCGCTTTTCGCGTCCGGCTTGGCGCTGCAGTAGACCCGCAGGTAACCGCGGTAGATATTGAGGTCCACGAGGTCTTTGATGCCAGGCGGGAAGCACTTGTCGGCGTTGCAGTCCTGCTGCACCTGCTGCGCAAATAGCGCGAGGTGCGCCTGCGGCAGCACGAGGCCGGGCCAGACCAGGTGAAACTTCCCGGCAGAGGAGGTTGACTCGAGGACCATCATCACGGTGCACGGCCGCAGGCTCTCGACGCGCAGCACCAGCTTGTCCACGATCTCTGCGATGCGGTGCAGGTGCTCGGCCGAGAGGGTCACGTCGTCCACGTCGATTGCGAAGCGCATCGGCGCGCCGTCGTGCCTGCGGTACCGCTCGTTCAGCGGCACGTTGCACAGCTCGGCGGGCGGGCTGTCGGACTTGTCGCGCGCGGCGTGCAGCGCCTGCAGGTAGTTGGCCGCGGCGAAGCGCAGCACCCGGTCCATTTTGTGCGGATCTGCCACGTACTCGCTGTTGCGGTACTGCGGCGTCTGCACGGACAGCCGCAGCGCCTTCCGCACGACGGGTTTCTTCTTGCGGTCGGCGGACTGCATAGACAGCCCGAACTGGTCCTCCCACTCACTCATCAGGCTACTCAGCCGAGGCGAGTTCTTCACGTAGACACGCTGCCCGCTCGCCGCGTTGGCGCCAGAGGTCGGCTGGCGTGCGTCGGCGGGGGGGGCCGCGTTGGCGGAAAAGGCCGGGTGGGGGGCGTCGGCGAGCGAGGGCGCGTTGGTGACCATCCAGGCAAAGAACTCGATGTCGGCGGCCCGCAGTCTGGCGAGACTCACCGCGTCGGCCGCGGGGTCGCCGCAGGAGAACGCGCGGGAGTCGAGGCCGTCGTCGTCGAGGAGCGCCGGCAGGACGCCGGTCGACTTCCGCGCGCCGCCGCTCCTGAACGCGAGGCCGCCGTGCCTGCTGTGGATGGCGCGGTCAGGGTGGTCGGCCGGTCGGTAGCAGACGGCGCTGGCCGCAGCGCGGAGACACGGCGCGCGCGCCAGCAGGTAGTCCGAGCCGAAGTCCGTCAGCTTCTTACCGAAGTCCTTCCTGTATTCGTCTGTGTGCACCTTGAGGAAGCCCGCAGCATCGCGGACCTTGACATGGACGCCCTTGTTGCCGCTCGTGTGCACGACCGCTCCGGGCATGTGCCGCGCCATCTGCAGCCCGAGCTGGCAAAGCTCCCACACCGCGGGCACCGACTGCAGCAGCTCCCGCTGCGTCATGGCCGGGTGCGCCTGCTTCGAGTCCGCGTAGTGCTGCTCCAGCGCGAGCTTTACGCACTTGTCCGAGTCGTAGACCTTGGCAGCGGCCGACTGCGTCAGCGGGCGCCGCCCCTCGCGGATGTCCGCGACGACGCTGTGCGGCAGGTCAAGGTCCCACATCAACACGTAGCGGACGACCCAGCCCTCGTGGTCCTTTGCGGGCCTCGGGTCGTCGACTTGCGGCACGTCACGGAACTGCGGCACCATCAGCGCAGACTCGGTAATCATCTGCTCCGCGAGGTCTCGGATGCCTCGCTGCTGCGCCATTGTCTGGTAGAAGCGCTCGTTTGTGCGTCCCCGCGGGCCGTCGTGCTCGATGTCTCCCACCATCATCTGCGTGGGCCTGCAGCTGCGCCGCGCCTCCGCCGCGTCTATCACCACCGTGCCGCCCTTTGCCCTGCCCATCACGGCGAAAATCTCGGCGCCGCTGCGCTGGGGGGCCGCAAGCCGAGTGACGACGAGCGCGTTGTCGGCGGTGCCGGGAGAGCACTCGTAGACGTACTGCGCGCAATGCTCGGTCGGCAGCCGGTCCTTCTTGAGCTCGCCGTCCATGAGCGCGACCACCAGAGGTGTCCGCATGTTGAGCGAGAGGGTCAGCGCGTCGCGCAGCAGCCTCGCTGCAAGGCCGGCGGCTCCCGCGTGGCCATGCAGCGAGAACACAAGGACGTTGAGCGGGCTGTCCTCGCAGGAGGCGCCCGGAAAGGTGGCGAGGACGGCCTCGCGGACAGCCGCCACGAGCCCGGACGACATGCCCGGCATGGCTTCTTGGGCTGCTTCTGCTTCCGCGCAAGCGAGGGGGGCGAGGGCCTACCCACGCGGCTCTATTCGAGCTCGACCTGGATTCACTGCGAGACCGAGATCGGCCCTGCCGGAAATGGTTTTTCGAAATTCGGGTTCCATCATCTGCATTAGATCAATCGCCGCGCCCGGGCCCACACGGCGCGCGGGCACGTAGATCCGCGGCGCGTCTGGGCGCCGCCGATATGCGGTCCGAACAAAACCCGCGCCGCAGCGCGGCGGCGGCGCTCCGGCGGGCAGGGGGCACGCTGCAAAAAACAAAATGGACATCTGCACCCACAACGTCGCTGCCCTGCGGCTGTCAACGGCCGCGCACGGCACGGGGAACGACGCGCGCCTCGTTGGGCTGTTCGTCCGCTGCCCGCTCTCCTCGTTCGTGCAGGCGAGCACGTTCAGCAACGGGGCGGTCTGGCTGGACCACTGCCCCATCGCGGGCTGCTGGGTGCTGCGCTACCAGCCCCTGCTGCTCAAGACCATCTCCGTGGCCTGGGGCGTTTGCACGCTGACCACGGCGTCCACCCGCTTGGAGCGCTCGTGCGTGTGGAACGTCATGGCACCGACGTTCACGAACACGCCATCCGACTGCACCAGCACCGCGGTGACGATCGTGGCAACCCCGGTCGAGCGCTGCACCGAGGCCTGCATGGCCTGGGCCCGGAACGTGACAGCGCTGCACATCTCGTCGTGGTCGGCCGAGGACGCCTACGAAATCACCGCCAGCATGCTCAAGAAACACGTCATCCGGCTATCGCAGCAGGGGGACTTGCTGTGCATACAGTGCAGCTCGAGCTCGGCGGCGGCGCTGGCTGGTGCGGTCGGCGGGGTTTACTGCGCGGATCACAGGGCCCACGTCGTGCCAGCCTCGCGAACGGCCGAGGTGGTCGCGGAGCTGCTGGAGCACAGCACAGTCCGGCTGCTGCACGGCACCAGGGAGCTGACCGCTCGCTGCAGCGGCGCCACGGACGGCGCCGTGTGCGGTCAGCTCAGCGGCATCTACCGGCCCACGTACTGCCGCGGCGTCGTGCTGCGCTCGAACCACGGCTTCCCGATCTTCCTGTCGAACAACGACCAGTTCACAATCTGCTACAGCCCCGTGGCGAAGGCGTTCGAAGTTCGCGGTCGCCGCCCGGACGGGACGTTCGAGCTGCTGGTCACCTCGGAGCAGACCTGGAACGGTCGCCTGCCCACCAACGGCGACGTGCTCAGCGGAAGAATCAGAATGCGCTGCAGGGCGCTGGCAGGCCAGCCTCGGCGGCTGATCGGCGGCGAGCCTCCCAGCGGCGGAGATGCGTTCGATGCGTTCGATGCGTTGTGAACGAATCAAGAAATTACTTTCGGTGCATTGGCAGACCACTCCGCGGCAGCGCCAGCTGGCGCCGCGGGCCGCGCCAGCGCTCCGACCACGTCCAGCACGGTGGCGAGCCCGCGTACGCGAACGCCCAGCGCCGCCAGCACGAGCACGAGGATCCGCTGCGTCCACACAGGGGTCGTTGCTGCCACGCCGTCGCTGCCCGGGTGCGCAGCGAGCACGGCGTCGCTGCTCGGCGGCGGCCAGTTCCACGCCACGTCCACCGGCGTGCCCGCCTCGGCGAGTCCGAGGCGGCTGCCCGCGAAGACGGCGCCGTGGCCGCCGGGCAAGGGCACCGTCCAGCTCTCGCTGCCGACCAGCAGGCGCGCTCCCGCCACGCTGTCAACAACGGCGATGTCGACCAGCGCTCCGTCGTCCAGCGCCGCGCTGACCGCCCGCCACTCGCCGGCGTGCACCGAAGTCGACGCGCCCGAGGCAGACCCGGCGCAGTGCAGCTCCCACACGACCGACAGAGCCGCCGCGACGCCGGCGCCGGCGCCCTGAAACTCGACCCGGACCGTGCCCTGCAGCGTCCTCGGCCCGCTCGCGCTGGGCTCGACCGTCCAGGTCAGCACCACCGGCTGCGCCAGCCGCGCGCCGCGGTCGGCCCAGAGATGTCCGCCGAAGCCGCTGCCGCGCGCGGTCAGTGCGTCGCACGCCAGCAGCGGGTCGGTGCGGCGCGAAAACACGGCGCTGCCGTCGAGCTGCCGGTTGGCCACCTCACTCCCCGGCGTGCCGCAGCACGCATCCAGGCAGCAAACCGGCACGCCGATGAGGCCCGAGAGCTCGCACCACGTGCCGACCGGCTCGAGCGACGCGGGCTCGCGGAGGTGCCGCAGCGCCAAGTTTCCGAGACCGCCGACGACCAGTGTGTCGGTGCTGTTCCCGAGCGGCCGCAGGAAGCTGCGCGCAGCCTGCGCGCTGCTCATAGGTCCGGCTGCAAGAGAGTGACGACCGAGCCGGAGCGCTTACTCTCCCCTGACTGCGAGCGGCCGAAGTCCTTCGTCAGCACGCTGTACCACGACGTGAAATAGGCAATGACGAACAGCACACCGAAGGCCAGGTCCCTCCAGCGCTCCTGTTGGAACCAACTCGCGCAAAAAAATAAAAGCGTCACACCCAGAGCAACCACGACGTCGAGGGAAAATGCGTTCTGTTCGGGCATCGCTCAACCGGGCGAGATCGACGACGTGATTGGCCGGACCATCTGCACCCAGCGCGTGTCCTGAAGCGCGTCGTCGGGTCTTTCCGCCGTCTTTTCCACGGCCTTCACAAAACTACCCCAGTCGCTGTACGGCTTGCGGCCGGAGCTGCCTATTCTGCCGAACGTGTCGAAGCAGAAGAACAGAACCAGACTGATGACGCTGTAGACGGCCTCGCTGTGGATGCTTGTCAGCGACGTCTGGACGTACTGCAGTGCTATGCGGATTACAAATACAACGCCGACGCTCTCTGCGAGCTCGAGGACGTCCACGAGCGTGCCGACGATTGCAGCGCTCTCGGACATTTCGCCGCTCCTGCTTGCCGACGCCTCGTCGGCCGCGTCGCGCGACACTTTCAGCAGGCACCAAACCAGCGAAATTGCCGACAGCGACACAAGCGCGATTTCGAACGAGTCGCCCGTAGGGGCCACCTGCGAAAGAACGACATCGCTGACGAAAACTCCGAAAGAAGCCTTGATGTTGGACGCCAGGCCGCTGAACTTGTTGTTCGCGCTGGACCACGAGCTGTAGATTGGCTGTCGGTTGATATCCTGCATTTTTTTTCCGTGGCCTATCGGCCATTTTTCCAGATCGTTTGTGTCGAGCGGATTCATTGCTGGCAGCGAGACAGACACGCCGCCACGCGGTCTAACGCAGTATATACGGAAAAAAAAACGTTTCATTTTTGCGCAAGTCAACCGCTTCACTGGTATTCATCGTCGCTGTTCTCACTGTCCTCGCTCTCCATCGCACCGTCCCCTGGTGGCAGGCTCCCGACCGGCTTCTCGTCCTCGCCCGATTCCTCCGCAGACGCGGGAACCTGCGGGAGCGCCGCGCCAGACGTTGCCGCCGCAGCCACGTCGTCCGCCTTGGTCTTCCGTTCCTTCTTCTTCTTCTTCTTCTTCTTCTCGGCCGCCAGCTCCTTCTTCTTGAGCTCGAGCGCCTCCTTGCGCTTCAGCGTGCGCGCGATCTCGCCCACGTCCTCCTTGAGCGCCTTGCGCTTCGCCCGCTTGAGATCCAGCTGCTGCTGCTCCTCCACAGCGTGCCGGCCCTGGCGGACGTGCGCCGTGCCGAAGTAGCCCTTGTCGGTGTTCATCTTGGTGTAGCGCTCCGGGCTGCGCAGAGTGAACGCCGCGTCCATGTCCTCCGGCCGCAGCGTCACCGGAGCGCGGGACTGCGTCCACTTGGACAGGTTCAGCGCGTTGGCGTCGCGGAAAGTGTCCACCAGCATCTCCTGGCAGCCGTGGCGCAGCGCTGCAAGCGCTTCGGTAGTCCAGCGCACGCCGATCTGCGACGCCGGCACCAGTTCGCCGTGGCCGTCCAGCGAGCGGCACGCCTTGAGGGCGCCGGGGGCTCCGTCCTCGCCGACGCTGGGCATGGAGCCCTTGCTGTCCGGGTCGGCCACCTTCACGCCCTTGCCACTGTAGGCGAAGCTGCAGGGCTGTGTCACCTCGTGGCCGAGCTCGTTGTGGACGGTCTCAACGTCGCGCGCGCAGAGCTCCCACGCCTGCCCGGTGAGCAGGTCGTCCACGACGCGCTTGAAGGGGGCGGCAAGGAGAAGGGACTCGGTAGACTTCTGCTGCTTCCGGATCTCGGCGAGCGCGGCGTTGCCCGGCCGGCGCCGCCGCTTCTTGCGCGGCTCGGTCGGTGCCGCGTCCTTGGTCTTGATGCGACGGATCGACTTCGCGGCGCCCATGGGGGCCGACGTCAGCTTCTTGGCGGTCTGCTTCATGCGGGCCATTGCGAGAGACGGAAAGCTGGCGGTATGTCTGCTGTTGTTACGCGCAATCGATTGCATGTGCGGAGAGGAGCACAGGCCTGTTTCAACAAGCAGTCGAAAACACAGCAAAATATCCATTGAACGCCCGCGGGCCACCGCGCCTGCATCACATGAAGCGGTACTGCACCTTCAGCTGCACCGTCAGCTTGTTCACCTTCTGCATCATCCTCTCCACGAGCGGGTCCAGGCGCTTGTCGCCAACGAGCCCCTCGGTGACCTCCTCGCAGCGGTCCCAGGCAACCTTGCCGAGCCGCTCGGCGGTCACGGTGAAGTCCTTGAGGTTGACGATGGGCAGGTGCTGGAGCAGCTGCTTGTCCAGAAGCTCCGCGCAGTCCTTGACCACTTGCGACTCGACCTTGTACCAGCGGCCGTCGATCATGTCGGCTTCGGTGATGTTGACCTGCAGCGCTTGCGCGTTCACGGAAAGCATTTCGATAATAGGGTGATTGGCGTCTACGAATACGTAGGCCTCGCCAGGAACCGTGACAATTCCGGCGCTGCTGATCTTGTCCGGGGTCATGCCCGGGTACTTGCGCAGGTACTCGTTGTTCGTCATGTCGTCGACCTCGACGAGCTTCTTCGAGCCGCTCCAGCGAGTGTCGCTGGTGACGATCATGGCGTACTTGTGGCCCTCGCGCGAGGTGCTCTGGCCGCTGACGCCAGTGATGTTGACGCCCACCGAGCACGGGAAGTTGCTCTGGATCGTCTCGACCTCCATCGTGTGCAGCACTGCACTCTGCAGGTCGCACTTGCCGACGACGTCGCTGAACCCGCGGTCCGCCTGCGACGGCTGGAAAATGGCGTCGGCGTTCTGCGCCACGGACCACTTGGCGGACTGGCCGCCGGACGCCAGGCTGGTCAGGGAGCCCGCGACCTCGACGGTGATGTAGCGGGTCACGACCCCGCGCCCTTCCTCGGCCGCCCCAAGGCTGCCAGTGTCGCTCTGCATGGCGCCTGCAACGCTGTCGCCAAACCGCTCCTCATTGCTAAGTGGATCTTTTCCGCGAACATCGTAGCCACTCTGGCTGCCAATCGGCCCACGGCCCTGTTCGAGCTCTGCGCGTACTGACGACATTTACGCCGACACCAGGGCGAAACAAACGAGCACCACGCAACCCAAGTTATAGCAAACCGCCACTCTTTTCGGCCTAGTGCGTTAATTGCCGTATTTTCGACGCATTTGTTTGAGCGCCAGCGGCTGCAGTCCCGTCACCTCTACACCGAGACGCAGTCGCTCCTGCAACATCCGTGGCAACTCTCTGTACGCGTCGCGATTGATCCAGGTCGTGGCACCGGTTGGCGCAGTTATCGTTGTCTCCTTCACGAACGTCGCGACGATCATTGCGTAGTTTGTTGCATTGCTCGATAAACTTTTGTAGCCGGCTCCTGAATCGACCTTGTCTTTCCGAACCGAAAGGAATTCTTCCGCTGCTACAAACAATTCTCTGTACCATGCCTCGCTCCCCTCCGTTTCCTTCCAGTATTCTATCGCACCACTACTACTCCTACTGCTCAAATTATAAAAGAAATCAGGATGAGGTACCGGCATGACTCGCTCACGACTGCTATTTGTGAGCCCCGTAAACGCCAAAAAGGACACCTTCGTGTCACTGGATTCGTCGCTCCTCATTTCCACGTTTTCCATATCATCTCGCTTGTTTTTGTGCCACGTGCCGTACGGGCCGAAGGTCTCGAAGAGAAAAGCGTTCGTGCGTCCCATCTCAGCGTACAGTCGAGGGGTGATCCGCGCAAAGAGAGAGCTTTCTAATATGCCGTGGCACAGCATGACCTGCTCGCTCAGACTTTTTCTCACTTCCAACAGGTGGGCCGTATCGGCTGCCAAATCGGCCGCCTGCCGCACTGCGCTGGCGTACTCCTTGTAAGCGGCAATGTCCAGGATTAGCGACTGGAGGAAGTTTCGCCACTGCTCAATTGTGCCTTGGGGCCGTGGATTGTTTCCTGCCTGTCTCTGTTGAGAGTCTCTCAATGTCTGCACAAGTTCAACCACCGCACTGCAGAAACGCACCCGTCGTCTCGCGAACTTGACTACTATTTCTGCTCCCAATACATCCAGTCTCAAATTTTCCAATTCGTCCTTCCATTTCACAGCTATGTTTTCGTCTGCTGTTCCATCAAAACTTGGTTTCGGGTCCTCTGTCACTGCTTCTTCCATTTCCTCTTGGGTGTAAACGTATTCCTTGTACCGATCCAGTTTTGCTTCCGATTCGGTTTGGAGGTCCACAAAAACTTTTTTCTTTTCACTGACGTAATCGCTCACCAGGATGTACTGTTTGTTAAACATAAATTTTTTCCCTTCTTCCGCAACTGTCCCGTAAGCACGCACTAGCATTGCCGTGTCGGTTCTGTCCCAATCGACGATCCTTTTTTCGTATTCACGTGTATTTCTGCGTGCTGACGTCTTGTGCAGGTATTCCCTTTTGCCTGCTTTACCCAGCACCTTTTCAAGCACTTGTTCAAGTGTCGTCGTCAATGCAGCTTCAGCTTCCGTGTCAGCAGAATCGTCTTCTAGTTCAAAATCGTCGTCTTGTTCAAGTGTGCCAACCTTGTTGGCATGTTGACCTTCGTAGCGGCGGTACATGCCTTCTTGAAACGAGTCGCCAAACGCATCTGTATCTCCCTGACTCACCGCTTCTCCGAGTCGTTGTGCGGCGCTTTCCTGCACGAGCGCCATGCCCTTTTCGTAACGATCAACCATGGCAGCCTCCGCCTTCTTGTTCTCAACAAACAGTTCTTGGAGCTTGCTTTCTTGCGACGCCATTCGACGCGCACCGTCCGCATCCACGGGGCGCTCCACCAGCCACATCTTCACGTTGGTGTTGCTCATTTGCGCGATAGTATGCACGAACAGGGTTCCGTTCGAGCCGGCCCCTGCGTTTTCTCTGTACTCCTCCAACCCTCGCAGTAACACAACCACCTTCATCTTGGCAACGTCGTTGGCTGCCTTCAATACCTGCAGCTCTTCCTGGAACTTTCGCCGCGTGCGCGCAAGATGAGTCGGCGGCAAGGGCTGAATCTGCATCGGCCGGACGGGCCCGACCCGAGCCGGTTCCGGCAGCAGCGCTCGAAGCTGCCCGGCGGCAGCGGCGCTGCTTCCGCCTGACCGCGCTGCTGCGATGGACTTGAACACGCCAGCGCCGCTTCTCGCCGCGCGGCGCCGCGCGGGACTGACCGACGCGCCTTGGGATGTGCCACCACCGGACCACTGTCGCGGCGCGCAGTCGGAGCTGGCGTCGGAGTCGGAGTCGGAGTCCGAGTCGGTGGCCTGCCACGCCGCGTTCTTCCGCTGCCGCTTCGGAGGGGTCGCACTCACCGCCGCTTGCCGGGAGGAGCGCACAGAGGCGGCAGCTGGCATCCCACTTTTAAGCGGCTCCGGGCTGAAAACCGCGACACGCGGGTGCCCGACGCTCGCCGACACCGCGCCGGTCGGACTGCGGCCGTCCGGGGGGCGGGTTGGCTCGGGCGACGTGGCCGCGTGCGCCACGCTGGCGCGCGGCGGCGCCGGCTCGGGCCAGGGCGACGTGGCCGCGTGCGCCACGCTGGCGCGCGGCGGCGTCGGCTCGGGCCAGGGCGACGTGGCCGCGTGCGCCACGCTGGCGCGCGGCGGCGTCGGCTCGGGCCAGGGCGACGTGGCCGCGTG
>Ga0114997_10003307_pt1 | contig 12684 bp, 13 predicted proteins | sample ArcticOcean_MG_C_2_FD_87045 | JGI IMG/M metagenome (GOLD analysis project Ga0114997, IMG submission 87045) | Marine microbial communities from western Arctic Ocean - ArcticOcean_MG_CB4_136 | ecosystem: Environmental > Aquatic > Marine > Oceanic | place: Arctic Ocean: Canada Basin | collected... | reverse complement strand
GAAGAAATTGATGTGTGTCCAGTACAAATTCAAGGACCTAAATCAAAAGCACTGATGAAAGATTTACTTGGTGATCAAGTTGATTTGGACAACATGCCTTTCTACGGTTTAGCTGAAGTAAAAGTTGCTGGAAGAAGTTGTGTTATTTCACAATCTGGTTTTTCAGGTGAAGCTGGATATGAAATATATTTAAGAGAAGCAACTAAATTTGCTGATGATATGTGGAATGCTGTACTTGATGCGGGAAAAAAACATAACTTAATGGTAATAGCACCTGCTCACCATAGAAGAATTCAAGCTGGAATTCTCTCATGGGGACAGGATATGGATGATCAACATAACCCCTTCCAATGTAACCTTGGTTACCAAGTTTCATTATCTGGTAAAGGAGAATGGAATAAAAAAACTGACTATGTTGGTAAAACAGCATTAGAAAAAATGGGTGCAGAAATTAAAGCTGGAAAAAAACCATACAAACTCCAATTAGTAGGACTCGTATTAGGTGGAAAGCCTATTGAAGAGTACGCTCCTGATTTTTGGCTGCTTTCAAATGAAGATGGTGGAGATCCGGTTGGATTTATAACATCTCCATGGTACCACCCAGAAAAGAAGCAAAATATTGCTATGGGATATGTGCCATTTGATGGATCATTAAATGCTAATGGATTTCCCAAAGGTAAAGTTGGAACCAAATACAAAGTTCATTTACCGGTACAATATTCTGACACTCCAGGAACACCTGTTGATGCAACAGTAGTTGATATCCCATTTAAAGAATCGTTTAACGCAAACACAAGAGAAATCGTTAAAGGTTAGTTTAATTTTATAGGGGAGATTCTATCTCCCCTATAAATAATAATAAAAAAAATCTTATTGTAGTTTGTATAAAAATTGCAATTAATTAAATATTTTTTCATCAATTATATCTTACAAAGGACAAAAAAATAAGTTAGAAGATAAATAATGTTTGGTGAGTTTTTAAGTATTATCGTTAGATCTTTAAAGTTAGATAAAACACTTTACAAAGAAAATAAAAACTTTGGTGAAGCTGCAATCTATTTTGCCGGTCTTATAATGATCCTAGACGGTATTGCTGGAGCTGTTGCCGCAAATACAGTAATTAAAACTGATATAGCTATGTCAGGATTAACTGCAATGCTTACTTGGTTAGTTTGGGCAATATTTATATATGTTGTTGGAGTAAAACTTTTTCCCGACAAAGAAACTAAAATTCCATTTAAAAAAATCTTGACGGGCGTTGGATATGCGCACGTACCAGGAATTTTAAGATTTTTTGCTGTTACACCTGAATTAATGATACCAATAATATTTTTAACTCAATTTTGGATATTTGCAGGTCTAATAATATCAACAAAGCAAATATTGAATTTAAAATCAAATTTTAAATCTTTTGGAATAGTTTTTTTATCTTTTTTAATTATTGCTTTTCTATCGATATCATTTGTTATGAGTAGAATAAATGCATTACCAATTAGCGCAATAAGTTAAATTGGGAATATTGTTTTAGAGACTCTACATGATTTACAAACTTTAAAACCAGTCAAAATTAAGTTTTGAGAAACACTCTCATCATTCTTTTTACATTCTTCACAAATGTTGTTTAGGTCTTCTAAATTTTCTTTTTTTAAATTTTTATCTTCGTAAAAATTAGTCATTGTCTGTTAAACCAGCTCCTGCTCCACCTTGTTTTAAACTGTCATTTTCTTCAACAAATGTATCTTCTGATAATTTGTAAAGTTCTTTCCATTCATTTTCTTCAAATGAGTCTAAATTTTCTAAGAACTTAACTAAAACATTATTTCCCACAGTTACAATTCCATCACTTAAAAAATTTGTGTATATACTATTATTATAATTAAGAAGGAAGTTTCTATTATCTATTTTTAAATATAATTTTCTTCCAATAACTTCTGAAGCTCTACTTACAAAGGGTAAAAAAAGTAATGGAAATGCTATTTTTTTAAACTTGATTTCATTAAAAATTTCTAGGGATCTAATTTGATCTAAAAAACTTACTCCAGCAATTATAGGACAATATTCAAATTTAATAGCTTTATTTTCATTGCTTATAAGTTTTATTTTTTCAAAATTTTTTTTATTTCTTATTCTGTAATAATAATTTAAATTTTTAATTCCTGGCATCCCGAACATTTCAAGCAATCTAATATTTTTTCCAACCTCTTCAGCTATACCCCAATCAAATCCTGACGCCTTACTGGCTCTTTTTGATACTGTATCTATTTCACTTAAAGACTTCATTTAATTTAATTAGTTATAAACCCAACCATCATCGTAGTTTTTTAGTTGTTCAGGTAGTGGTGCTCCTTGAAACATACATATTCTCAACCATTTATCTGATCTTGGATCAAATTTAAGAGCACCAAAGAATGATAATTTTAATCTTAACATGTCGATAGGCACTATAGATTTACCAATTGTATTATCTTGTATTTCTGAATATGGAAACTTTTCAACTATAAATGCTCTCCTAACAACATGTCTTAGATGAGCATTTTTTATTAAAAACCTATCTATTGTGGTACTGTTTTTTGAAACTGATAAAGTTTCATATAATTTTTTAATATCTCTAGCAATTGCAAGAGGTTGTTCTAGTTTAGATCCTTGTTCTTCAAATCTGTTTGCCAATCTAGGTTCTTCTTTATTTTTAGAAATAAACCAAAAATTTTGATTATTTTCTTTTTTTGAAAAATCTATTTTCAATATTTTACTATATTTGTTTTCTAAAATTTCTTTTAATTCATTTATAGTACGATTTGTTGGTATATTAAAATATTTCTCCTCATCAGAGCTCATTTTATTAATCAAAGGACTCACTATAGAATCATATGGTTCCATCATCATAGATACAACATATTCTATACATTCATCATCTGTGTTTTTTTCTAGCCATAGATAAATTTTATTAAATGCAAATTCGCATGAAAAATCGAACTTTTTTTCTAAAAAAATAATAAAATTATTTAAATCTTTTAATAGAGATCTAATTTTTTTTTGTTGATACTCGCTATCAGTATTCCAAGAAGTGATATTTTTAATAGATTTTTTTAAATAATTTTTAAATAAATCGCTATCTTTTTTTTTAATTTTTTTTATTTCTCTAATTTTTTTTAATACTATTTCTCTTGCCATAACCCAGTTGTTTAAAAGTGTTGGATGATTAACAATAAATGGTGCCATACCTAAACCAGTAGAGTTACCAATTCCAAGATTTCTACAAATTTCAGGGTCTAGATTAATTGCCTTTTTAGGATTTTTATTTTTAGCCACATGGTTAACTTGGTCAAAAGTGAACTGTCTAACTAAGTAAACTAGCATCATCTCAAGTCTAAATGGTCCATAAATTTCCTTTCTGTCTTTAATTCTAAATCTATCAGCTAATCCAAATTTGCCTGACCCATAAACAGCTGTGGTTCTATATAAATATCCCACATTTGAAAGTAATTTAATATCAGGCTGTCTTCCCTCACTTAAACTTTCTACTACATGATTAAAAACTCGTACTGACTTATTTGCTCTAGATAAAGTTAATTCTTTATATGAAAGTCTTCCGACCTCTTGTTTGGGAACTTCATTTTTTAATCTTTCAATATCTTTTTTTGTTGGAATACCATCATAAAGTGTAAATGCTGCATCCCATTTTGTTGCTATAACTCTATCAGATCTATCATTTTCAGCTAATTCATTTGCAAAACAAATTAACGAATAAACTCTATTATTTTTTTTAAAAGAATAGACGGCAATACCATGACCAAATTCATTTAGTTCAAATAAATCTCTTTTATATTCCCAATCTTTGAATTCTTTTAAAAAACTTCTTAAAAAAGATAATTTTGATTGATGAAAAGATCCTAATTTAGACAATTTCATTACAATATTTGGGTTTCTTAAGTCAACTTTCATTAATTTATTCCTTTATAAAAATTGTACCAATTGTTTCCTAAAATTCCATTAACTTCTTCACTGCTAAAACCAGTTGTTTTTAAACCTAACTCTAAATTTTTAAATCCTCTAGCATCTAAAAACCAATCAGGTTGTTTAGGAAAACCAGGTCTGTCTTTTGAACCTTCTCCATAATTTTTAGCTTTAGTCCAAGTTCCATTTCTCATCCATTCAACAATGTTATCTGGTTGATTGAGACACAAATCAGAACCAATACCAATATTTTTTACACCCATAATCTCAGCTGTCTTTGCCACCATTTCACAAAAACTCTCTAGTGTGCAATTCGTGCCATCTTTTAAATGGTGAGCATACAATGAAAGACCAAGCATACCTCCACTTTCTGCTAAAGTTTTTAATAAATCATTTGATTTGTTTCTTTTAGCTGAATGCCAAAAAGTTGGATTAGCGTGAGTGATTGCAATTGGTTTTTGACTAAAACCTATAGCATCAAGCGTGCTTTGCTCTGCTGAATGAGACATGTCAATTACGATACCTACTCTATTCATTTCCTTAATTGCCTCTCTCCCAAAATTAGTAACACCACTATCATTATTTTCATAACAGCCGGTAGCAAGCAATGATTGGTTATTATATGTAAGCTGCATAAACCTACATCCCTGTTCATAAACCTTTTCTATTAAAGTAATATCATCTTCGATAGGTGAGCAATTCTGAAAACCAAAAAAAATTGCTGTTTTATTTTCTGATTTTGCTTTTTCAATATCCTTAAAATTTTTCCCTAAAAAAATTAAATCTGAGTTTTCTTTAAAATGCTTATTCCAAGAGTTAATAACTTTTTGAAGTTCATTAAAGTCTTCATGGTATACAATGGTTACATGAACAGCATCTAGTCCAGCTTGCCTATTAATTTCAAAGATCTTTCTTGACCAATTGCAATATTGTAAATTATCAATCTTAAAATTCATTTATTTTTATTAAGTTTTAAGAATATCAGTAAGGAATTTAAATTCTATTAATTTTATTGAAATATATGCTTTAATTTGAAATAACTATTTAGGTGATTATAAAATTAACACCAAATGTCTACAATTAAATCAAATAAAGTTTCTATTGTAATGGGAAGTCAATCAGACTTTAAAACCATGAGGCTATGTCAAAAAGTTCTTAAGTTGTTAAATATTAAATTTGAAACTAAAATTATTTCAGCACATAGAACGCCACATAGAATGTATGAATACTCAAAAAATGCTGAAAAGAATAATATTGCAGTAATTATTGCAGGAGCTGGTGGATCTGCACATTTACCTGGAATGATTTCAGCATTAACATCAATTCCAGTTTTAGGTGTACCTATTGAAACTAAAAAACTTAAAGGTTTAGATAGTCTTTTATCAATTGCACAAATGCCAAAAGGTATTCCAGTAGGAACATTAGCAATTGGAGAAGATGGGGCAATTAACTCAGCACTATTGGCCGCTTCTATAATAGCAATTAGTGATAACAGAGTAAAAAATAATCTAAAACAATGGCGAACAAATCAAAGTAGATCTGTTAAAAAAAAACCAAAATAATATCAAATATGTCTAAACTAACTTTGGGTATCTTAGGTGGAGGGCAGCTAGGTAGCATGTTGGCTGCAGCTGCAAAAAAACTAGGAATTAAGACTATAATTTTTTCTGATGATATAGATGCTCCCTCACAGAAATTTTCTGATGAATTTATTTGTGGAAAATATAATGATCAAAATAAAATTAATGAATTTGTAAATAAAGTTGATGTAATTACTTATGAATTTGAAAACATTCCCTTTAAAACATTAAATGAAATCAATAAAATAAAGTCGGTTTTTCCAAAACCATCCGTAAATAAACTTGTTCAACACCGCATAAGTGAAAAGAATTTTGTCAATAATTTAAATATTAGAACAACTCAATATCTCTTAATTAAAAAAAAATCTGAAATACATGCTGCACAAAATTTATTACCTGCATTATTAAAAACAACAACACAAGGATACGATGGAAAAGGCCAATATAAAATAAATACAATTGATGATTTAGATACATTAAATATTGATTTTTCAAAAGAATATATATTAGAAAAATTTATAAAATTAAAAAAAGAGATCTCTATAATTATTACAAGATTTAACAACAAAAAATATACAATTTATGAACCAATTGAAAATGTTCATGAAGATCAAATATTAAAACATTCTAAAATTCCTGCAGAAATTAACGAAAAAATTTTACAACAATCTAAGTTATGGGCATCACAAATTGCTGAAGAATTAAAATATATTGGAACCTTATGTGTTGAATTTTTTATAGATAAAAATGAAAATTTGTATGTTAATGAAATAGCTCCAAGAGTCCACAATTCAGGACATTTAACTATTAATGCTTATAATGTTAGTCAATTTGAAAACCATATCAGAGCAGTGTGTAAGTTAGAACAAATTACATTAAATAAAATTTCAAATGCCGAAATGATTAATATTATTGGTGATAAGATTACTAATTATCGCAACAAAAAACATGCTTCTAATGAATTTTTCTTTGATTATTTAAAAAAAAATATTAAAAATAAAAGAAAGATGGGTCACTTAACAAGACTTAAAAACTAAAAAAAATCAAAAATGCATTCTATTAAAGGGAATTTCAACCATCCTCGTGTTTATGAATTATTGACCAAACATTTTATTGAACTAAGATCTGTTTCTCCAACAGGCAGCACACATGTTCTTAGTATCGATGAGTTAAATAAAAAAAAAATTAAATTTTGGAGCCTTTGGGAAAATAAAGAATTACTTGGTTGTTGTGCCCTCACTTTATTAAATAACCACCATGGTGAATTTAAATCAATTCGAGTCTCACATAAATATAGAGGTAAAAATAAAGGTATAAAAATTATTCAATTTTTAATTGTTGAGTCTTTAAAATTAAATATTAAAAGAATAAGCCTAGAAACTGGATCGGGTATTTTCTTTAAACCAGCTAGAGATTTATTTAAAAAATGTGGTTTTTTACATAGTAAGCCCTTTGCCCATTATAAAAATGATCTTAATTCATGTTATTTAAGCTTAAAACTTAAAGATTTGAAATCATTTTTCTAATAAATAAGGTTTAATTTTAGTTGACAAAACCCCAATATATCTAAACAAGGTAGAAATTATTGCTTAATTATAAGTAATAAAAGTTAACACTAACAAAGAGTAAAAATAATATGAGTCTAAAAGGAAAAGTAAAATGGTTCAATGCTACTAAAGGTTTTGGTTTTATTGAAAGAGAAGATAAAGAAAAAGATGTGTTTGTTCATTCGTCAGCAGTTAGAGACGCTGGTATGAACGGACTTGAAGAAGGTCAAGAAGTAACTTTTGATGTTGAAGATGGTCAAAAAGGTCCTGCTGCAGTTAATTTAAAATCTGCTTAAATTCTATAATATCTAAGCCTGACATGTATTAATTATTTGAATTAATTAATAATTAAATATTTGTCAGGCTCAATCTGCAATTAATAAATTGTAAAAAATTTACTTTACTTTTGTTAATTTTTTTTTATAAGAATTTTTTTTCTAGTTTTTTCAACTTGTTTTTTTACTAAAGCTATAAATTCTTCATTAGAATTTTTCTTTTTAGGTGGTTCTAGAATTAACGAAGTATGTTCAAGAATATTTTTTCCCGTTCGGTTTTCTATTATATAGTTAGTACCGTAAGATAATGCAGCCTGGTATGTGTTGCCTGTTGTTCCTACTGTTATAGCTGGACCTAAAAGTGCTGATGATTGAACGCACCCAGTTATAAACAAAACACTGGTTATCAAAAATATTATTCTATATATTTTCATAGATTCGTTTTTTACTTTTAAATCTTTAATTAGCTCAACTCAAGATAGAAAGCTTATAAATTAACCATTCTAGGCTTTTTTGGTGATAATTTTAAATAATTTGATCTATAAACTTAAAATATGAGTAAATCATTCCCTTTTATTTTTATATTATTGTGGTCTTCAGCATTTATTACCACAAAACCTATAGTAGATTTTAGTGATCCTTTTACTGCTTTGGCGTTTAGATTCTTGTTTGTAGCTTTTGGCTTTTATGCATTTGCTATTTATACAAGACAAAAAATTATTGTTTCTAAAAAAAACACTATCCAGGCTATTTTAAGTGGTATTCTATTTCATGGCATCTATTTAGGAGGGGTTTTTTTTTCAATATCGAAAGGTATGCCTACTGGTATAACTGCCTTAATAGTAACACTACAGCCAATTTTAACTAACATTTTAGCTGTTCCATATTTAAATGAAAAAATTTCTTTTAGGCAATGGATTGGTGCTTTACTTGGCTTTTCTGGTGCGACTCTTATCTTAGGGTTTAATATAGGTTCTAGTTTACCCATTTTAGGAATTGTGTCCTCTTTTATAGCTCTATTTGCAATCACAATTTCTACCTTGTGGCAAAAGAAATTAAGTAATAACTTGCCTTTATCTGTAAATAATATGTATCAAGCAATAGGAGGTTGTTTATTCCATGGTATAATTATTTTATTTTTTACCGAACCTTACATAAACTTTTCACAAACTTTTTTAATTGCGATTAGTCATCAAATTTTCTTAGTTTCTTTTGGTGCTTTCTCAATCTTAATGTATTTAATCAAACATAATTCTGCTAGCAAAACTGTTTCTATTTTTTTTTTAATACCTCCAGTTTCTGTTGTAATGGCTTATTTATTTTTAGGTGAAAACCTAACTAAAATAGATTTAATTGGCCTAATGATTGCGACTTCTGGTGTCTATTTAGCTACAAGAAAAAGATAAAAAAAAACCCACTCTTTGTAAAACAAAGAGTGGGTTTAATATTTTATTTAGTTTTAATTAAAAATATTTAATTAAAATTGATATCCTAATGTGATTAGACCGTAAGCTACTGAAGGATCAGCTTCAACATCACCGGTATTAGCACCACTATTAGAAGTAATGTTTAATAATTTAATTTTTTCAAATTCAATCATTCCTACTTCTGATTTTAGATATAAGTTATTTGATAGTGCACTTTTTACACCAAAAGCCAAAACATCGCCACTCATAGCGCCAGGTTTAGTTCCAATTGAACTTGCACCAGCATAAGTTAAATCAGCGTCTACTGAACCTGCTTTAACCATCAATGCAGTACTCTCTGAAACTAGCATATTGATTTGAGCATATGCAGTTGCAAAGTTATCAGCTTTTACTGTGATGTCTGCATCACTAGCTGCTGAATCAGATTTTGATAATTTAGCTTCACCAGGTAAGACAGAGTAACCAACACCAATAGTGAACATATCACCAATTGCAAAGTCATAACCTATCTCCCAAGAGGCTATACTTGTTACCATACCCCCTGAACCTTTTGTTACTGCGGAATCATTATCAGTATATTTACCATCTAATTCTGAACCGGCCACACCACCTGAAACCCCAATGTATATACCATCAAAGTCTGAGCTGTCTGCGAAGGCTAACGAACTAAATAAAGTAAAGATTGATACGATCAATAACGTACTAATTTTTTTCATATTCTTCCCTATTTATTTTTATTGTTAATATTAATATTTTTTGTTTAATAAACAGATTTATATTTATCACTGTTTTAACAGCTATAAACTTTTAATTAGTCTAATATATAAAGATATTCAGTAATGTTGTATATTTACCACACAATTAAATACCTCTAAAAACTCTTTAAAATCTTATAAAATAGAGATTTATACATTAATTTTACAACTTTTACGTTATAATCTGGCTAATGTAATTATTTTTATTTTACTAAAAAATTTTTAGATTTAAATTATTTTGCCTCATAACCATACTCTAAACAAGAATCGGTAACTGAATGATATAAAGATTCGCTAAAACTTCTTAGCCCATAAATTCTCACTTTTTTAGGCTTAGCGGAAATAAAATCAAATGTAATATTTGCTCCTTGGAAAATTGAGTTCATACAATCTCCTTGAGTTAAATTGTTGATATTTAAAGGACATCCTTTTTTTATCACTTCATCAACAAGGTCACCTTCCATTTCTATTATTGTTCTTGAATGTGACAAGTCCGTAAAAGCAAAGTCATTTTCATTAAATTGACTTTTAATGTTTTCTATTAATTTTAAGTTGTTTGAAGTGATTAACCAATTATCTGGACCCATCCACAGTATACGCGTTGAAGTATTAAATGAACACTTAAGAGGTGTTGGAAAAGTTAAATTATCTATATTAACTTTAGATATATCAAAAGAAGAATTTTTAAATTTCACTATTTGACAAATTATAATGTTTTTTACTTCAGTAATTTTTATTAACTCATCTTTATTTTTACTTTCATAATCTCCAAAAAAACCTTTTTTGTGAGTATTGGTTAATGGTGATATTAATTTCATGATCTCACCCTTTCACCTTTTGGATCAACGTAATGTGATGAAACAATTTCAACTGGTATTGATTTATTCTTTAGTGGTGATAAAGCAAATAATTTTTGACCAATCATATTTTTTCCATCATGAAGAATACCTAGTGAAAATGGGTTGTCATACTCAACACTCCAGCATGATGCTGAAATATAACCTAATTTTGGATTTGGAAGCTTTGCATTTGCATCTCTAACCAAATGAGATCCTTCAGGAATACTTGTGTTTTTGTCGATAGGGACTACACCAACTACTTTCTGTCTACCCTCTGCTATAAAAGCTTTTCTATTTAAGGATCTTTTACCTATAAAGTCTTTCTTTTTACTAACCATTCCTTCTAAAGAATTATCATAAGGGATAGTTCTTCCATCTAATTCGGAACCAGCTACATGGCCCATTTCAATTCTTAGCGTAGATAAAGCTTCAGTTCCATATGGTTGAATTTTAAACCCTTTACCTATTTCCATTATTTTTTCCCACATAAAAATTCCATTGTCAGACTCAACATTGATCTCATAAGCAAGCTCACCTGAAAAAGAAATTCTAAAAATTCTTGCTTGAATACCAAATAAATTTTCATTCACATATCCCATAAATGGCAAACCTTCATTTGAAACATCTCTTTCTGGAAATAATTTTTTCAAAACATCTCTTGATTTTGGTCCTGCAACAGCTGCTCCTGCCCATTGTTCTGTTGTTGAAACTACATTCACATTTAATTCTGGCCATACAACTTGTAAATAATATTCAAGGTGAGCTAAAACGTTAGCTGCTTGTGCAGTAGTTGTTGTCATATGATAATGATTTTCTGAAATTCGTGTAGTCGTTCCATCATCCATTACTATACCGTCTTCTCTTAACATAACGCCATACCTAGCTTTTCCAACGGGCAACTTTAACCAAGCATTTGTATAAACTCTATTTAGTAACTCCGCTGCATCTGGACCTTTAATATCAATTTTTCCTAAAGTGGTAACATCACAGACGCCAACATTTTTCCTAACATTAAATGCTTCTCTTTTTGATCCTTCAAATAAATTTTCATTTCCTTGTTTATAATATCTTGGTCTCAACCAAGCCCCTGCATCAACAAAAACAGCATTATTTTTTTCATGCCAAGAGTGCATTGGTGATTTTCTAGTTGGTTTTGAATGTTTTCCAATTTCTCTACCAACAATTGCTCCTATTGTAACTGGCGTGTATGGTGGTCTAAATGTTGTGTGCCCAATCTCAGGTACTATCTTATTTTCAATATTTGAAACAAGTTGTAAACCATTAAGATTACTAGTCTTACCTTGGTCTGTTGCCATACCCAAAGTAGTATATCTTTTAACGTGTTCTATTGATCGATAACCTTCTTTTAAAGCAATTTCTACATCAGAAACCGCTACATCATTTTGAAAATCTAAAAACCTTTTGTAATTTTTTCCTTTTGGAAGTGGGACACACCAAAATTTATCATGTTGAGTAGATTTTTTTTCAACAATTAATGGAACAGAAGTTTTATTATCTTTTGCAGTTATTTTCTTTGATAATTCATATCCAGTCTCAAATGATTTATTCAAAGTTTCCTCTAATGTAAATGTACCATTTGCAGCGCCTACTGTGGTTTCTTCTTGTTTAGATTCTCCACTAACAAAAGCATCTATATCTTTATTAAATATAGTTTTATTTCCTGATTGAGAAGCCAAATGTATTGTTGGTGTCCAAAAACCTGAAACACAAATACAATCACAATTAATATTTTCTATTACACCTAGATCTTTTTTATCTTCAGAAATTTTTGCAATGTCTGCTGATTTTACTTTTTTATAACCCTTTGCTACAACAACCACATAAGAGAATTTAATATCAATATTTAAATTTTTTGCTTCATCTATTATTTCTGATTTAGGATTTTTTCGTGTGTCTAATATAATAGGATCAATTCCATTTTTTTTAAATTCTAAAGCTGTTTCATACCCACTATCATTATTTGTAAATATTAAAGGTTTTTTTCCTACTAAAACCCCATAAACTTTTAAATATTCTTTAGCAGCTGATGACAACATTACTCCGGGTGTATCATTATTCCCAAATACCAACGGTCTTTCTATTGATCCAGAAGAAATAACAACTTCTTTTGCTCTAATATACCAAAGTCTTTCTTTTGGACTATATTTTTTTGTTTTAGGTAAGTGGTCACTTATTCTTTCTGACATCACTAGCATGTTGTGATCATAATAACCAAAAACTTGTGATCTATTTTTTACTATCACGTTAGGCATCTCTTTTAATTCAGCTATAATATTTTCTGCCCAT
>Ga0114997_10003306_pt1 | contig 12688 bp, 15 predicted proteins | sample ArcticOcean_MG_C_2_FD_87045 | JGI IMG/M metagenome (GOLD analysis project Ga0114997, IMG submission 87045) | Marine microbial communities from western Arctic Ocean - ArcticOcean_MG_CB4_136 | ecosystem: Environmental > Aquatic > Marine > Oceanic | place: Arctic Ocean: Canada Basin | collected... | reverse complement strand
TAGGGCAACCACTCCGTCTGAGGAAGGATTCGAACCTTCAACCGCGTCTCCCAAGGGACCCGCTCTACCAAATGAGCTTCATCAGACTGATTTGCCGACCCGCGGACTCGAACCGCGAACCTCCCGATTAAAAGTCGGGCGCTCTGACCACGTCCAGAGGTGAAAAGCCTCTGTTTGCCCGAAGGCGACTTGAGCTAGACCAGCTAATTGCCTCTCCTAAAGGTCTTTTTGGATATGGCGGGAATTGAACCCGCGACCTGCCCAGTAAAGTCGGGACGCTCTACCAACGGAGCTACATACCCATAGTTCCTCTCCTTGAACTCTACTACAATCAGTCAAACAAACTTTCAAATTTAGATTATAAGATATTTACGATAAGGATAAGATAGTTAGTTCCACCTTCCTCCACCAGAAGGATTGTCCGTGGTGCTGGGCCATCCCCCACCCTGCATCGGCACCGATACAGCATTTAGGTGCTTGTTCACTCGGTTTTCGGTGTCTGGGTCGGAGTACCGGAACCGGTCTCGGATTGGGATACCCGATACCGTGATCACGAATGTAAGGAGGAGGATCGTCATGAGGGTGTGAAAGATGTTGTTCATTCTGTAGTTCTTGTTTTCTTGTTCTTGTTTGTTGTTTACTTGACAAAAAAACGTAACTTTCAAATTTTGGAAATTATGTCTATGCTTATTTTTCAGAATGATTACTCTTGATATCGTAGGGTTTCAATATGACTTAGGGACTCATAGAATTGACTTCTGCCAGCAATTGTAATTCAAGGAGGAGCATTTGATGGGGGGGTGAATGGTTCCGCGTCATCTGTATTGCTCGGGCGCAATTTTATGAATGCTTTACGGAATGCTACTCCTGAAGGGGTCCACTCCAACCCGAGCGTGTCACCTCGTATGTGCCCTTGTTATCGATGAACTTCAGGAAGCCGTTGTCTCGGAGTTTTTGTAGAGTACCACGGACAGAAGCCCCGACCGTGTTTGACTTGGGGAAGGAAACCTTCAAGGTGTCGTGAATGCTCGTCCCGGTAATGCTGTCTGATAGATTCAGGAACCCCTGAAGAGTGAAGGGGTTCTCCATTAGCCCGTTACGGAGAATAAGTTCCCGGATACACCCCTTCCAGTTCTTACAGCACTCCGATTTATCCGTGTGGGCTGTTTTTTTGTCCATGTCCCGGGGGACACCGAGTTCGTGAAGCTTCTGCTGGGAGAGGTAGGTGTTTAGGATGTTCTGAGTGTTCATCGTTCTGAGCGTTCTCAATGTTCTCTGTTAGTTTGATGGTATCCTTAAGAAACATGAACTTCAAATTTTGGAAAACCATAACATACGATAAAAAAAATCTTCTCTTTTTTGTCTTTTACATTTTCTTTTTTAACCTATCATACCTGCTTATTCATAGTCTATCTCGGCGTCTTCATCGTAGTCGTCTTCGCTGTAATCACGGTTGGCGAATATGGAAGTCTTTTCGTAGAGGGGTCCGATCTTGGTGTCCCCGAAGTTGTAGGTGTGGCGACCGAATGTTTCGTGAACAAGGGACTCTTCGTCCCACTCTTCGTCGGAAGAGTCACTGGTGTTGGCCCTGGTTGAAGAGGGACTTTCGCACTCTTCTTCGGAAGTGTCGTTTGTGCTGGCGAAAGGCCGTACCGACACCGCGGGAACGCCCTCTGGTAGCTTGGGGTAAAGGAGACCTGTCTCCTCGTCGCGGATGAGAAGGTACGGGCAGATGGCTCCCTCGGATGTCCAGCTGATCCGCATGTCCACCGAAGTGTTCCGAGTAGTCGTTGCCATGGTATTCGTGGGTTTGTGTTGGTGAAACGCGGTATTGTGTTCTGTTTGTTGTTAGTATCCTTAAGAAACACCTCTTTCAAATTTTGAGAAGCTCCCCATACTACGACAAAAAAAACTTCTCTTTTTTGTCTTTCTTATTTCTTATTTTTTTTAATGAACTCCTAAACTACCTCAAAATCTCCGAGCATATCAATGGTCCACATGGTTTTATCTTTCTTGGAATGACGCTTGCAGACGTCCTTCCCTTTTGTCGCGATGTTGCAGGGGGACATCCCGAAGTTGCGCTTCACCTTTTGATACACCCCGTTGTCCGACTTTTTGTATAGCTTATCCGCGAATTTCCAATTGGTTGCGCAAGGGCATCCGCCTGCCACGATTGAATCGTGGGGCGTATTGCGCTTACACTGCTTGACCTGCGCTCCTTTGCGAAACTGATAGCTCTTGGAACCAGTCAACCCGGATATGCAAACTTCTCCTTCTGGTAGGTCGGGCCCGTACTTCTGGATGCTTTCCGTACTTTTGATGACCGGGTATGTCTTGGCCAAACCTCCACGTGCCACCGAGATCTGCGGTAACCATCCCACCCCGATCCCCGCGATTGCTTCGGGGTGGTTCACATACTCCGTCTCCCCACCCAACCGCCGAGACTCATCAAGCTCTTCTTCTGCCTGAACCATCTTGATCGCCATCTGCAGAGCTTCCGCGGATGCTGCCTCGGAAGCCTCACGGACGAGATCCGCCTGTGCCTTGAGCTGTGTCCACTGTCGCGAGAGCTCTACGTCGGCGAGCACCACTCGGACAGACGCTTCCTCCTCACGACGATCGGCTTCCTTGGACTTCATCTCGGCGAGGTTGAAAGCAGCTACCTTGGCACCGTGAGAGGTCATCGTTCTGATAGTTCTGATAGTTCTGATAGTTCTGATAGTTCTGTGAGTGTTTCTCAATATGATTGTTTAGTAGTATCCTTAAGAAACAGATCTTTCAAATTTTGGGAAAGACCTCATTCAGGCTAGATCTAGCATTAGATCTAGCAGTAGATCTAGCATTAGATCTAGCAGTAGATCTAGTGGATCTAGTGGATCTAGTGGATCTAGTGGATCTAGTAGATCTAGTGGATCTAGTGGATCTAGTGGATCTAGTGGATCTAGATCTACTCTTCGTCAGGCTCTTCCCAAAATTTGAAACTCTGTTTTCTTAAGGACACCATACAACAATCACATTGAGAAACACTCACAGAACACCCCCAACACCTCCCAACACCTCCGAAAGATGTCCGCCATCACTCTCGCCCAGCAGAAGATCCAGATGGGAGACCCTCGCGTCTTCCTGGAGACACTTGACCGCCTCGGGCTTCTGACGGAACCAGTCGGAGAGATCCTTGGGCGCGATGAGATCGCCGAGTTCTTCCAGGCCCAGAAGACGTCTCGGAAGAAGAAGAGCCTCACCGACGAGGAGCGCCTAGGCATGTACAATGGCGACTTGTGCGACGCCCGGGTCTGGAAGGAAAAGCCTCGGTCGGGAGGACTCGGATACGATAACATCCAGTGCTCTTCCAAGAAGGTCAACGGATGCCTCTGTAAGAAGCACTTCAAGGTGCAGGAAGAGGGGGTTCTCTGGACCGGATTGATCACCGAATCTCGTCCCGAGAACCCGATCCACCCAACCGCCGGCCCAGGCCGTACTCCTATGAACAAGATGTGGACGACCGACAAGGAAGGAAACGAAGTTGTGAAGGAGAAGAAGACACGGAAGTCTTCGGAGCCCAAGAAGAAGAAGGAGCCCAAGAAGAAGAAGGAGCCGACGTACTCAATTGAGGAGTTGATGAAACTCCTGGACGAGAAGAAGAAGGAGGAGAAGGAGGAGAAGGAGAAGAAGGAAAATGTATCGGATATGCCCAAACCCCATCCAGATGGGGCGTTTGCGAAGAAGGAAAAGGAGGAGAAGGAGAAGAAGGAGAAGGATGAGAAGAAGGATGGCCTAGCTGAAGCCAAGGATGAGTTGCTGAAGATGGCTGGTGGGGCGAAGAAGGATGAAGAGGAGGAGGAATACGAGGACATCATAGTTGATGGAACCGAGTATCAATTGAACAAGGATGATAACACGGTTGTTCGTATTCATGATTTTGAGGGAGTCGGGGTTTGGAACACCGAAACCGAAACGATTGACTTCTACGAAGAAGAAGAAGAAGAAGAAGACGAAGACGAGTAGGTAGAAGGGTAGATAGGTAAAAGAAAAAAAAAGAAAAGAAAAAAAAGAGAATATTTTTTTTATCATAGTATTTCTAAATTTGAAAATCGTTTATTCATGAATAGTACAAACAAATGGCTATGTTGTGCGACGATATCCTTGGGATAGTTGGATCATACGTTTTACACTTCCGAGGCGGTTACCATTCTATCTCACATGAGATAGAGATGAAAGTTGCGGAAGAGGTCCGCGATGGAAACGGTTTTGATACGTTCTTATGGACCGAGGGTGGTAGCGGTCGCGATTTAAACTTGCACCCGGGTAGGAAACTCTTGAATCCCCCGGAAAAGGAGGTACGGTGGGGTTATCTTCAACCGACCATCCGCCTTCAGCTAGATTGCGAGTTTAAAAGACGCGTGAATCACGGGAATCACTTGTATTATTTCACAGGGACCAGCTGTCGCCCAGCCACTGAAGACGTATATGTGTGTTACCCACAAAGCCATAAGGCTGCGAGTATATTCACTAAAATGTTTGGCGAAGAAAAATATCTTGAAGAGAGAAAATTCATCATAGAATCATCCGAAGATACGCTGGAAACCCGTGCAGGGTGGATAGACGAAAATGCTTTGGTGAAGCATCTATGTAAACTCATCGTGAACCACGATTGCTCTCAAGGATGTTCCATATGCGATACAACTGATTACTCGCAATTATGTGGGAGCAAAGATCATCTTTTCGGACAGATGCACTGTAAGAGAGGTTGCTATTTCATGTAGTTTTCCTCATAAATTACGAATATAAGAAAACATTATTACTTTTTTTTATATGATATAAGATCAATCCTTCCGTCAACCGTTACAAAACTGATGTATGGTTGACCATTGAGGAAAGGTTACTCATCAAGTTTAACAACAAGAAAATAATCTAGATAAACAACGTCTTTTCTTACCACTTAATTGAGTCCATTCTTCTATCGTGTAATTATCACTCATTGATAAATTACACCGAGCACATATCGCCTCAAGATTACCGATATCAAGTGTACCCCCTTTACTCTCGGGTTTGTCATGTCCAACATGAAAATCAAAAACGGTCATTTTATTTTTACACCAGTGAACATAACATTTATGCTCATATACCCTCCCACATGTTTTCAACCACACTTGTTCCCGGACAGCTTTCGGGATAGTTGCTTTATGGTATGGTTTCTCTTCTTTTGGTGAAGTATTCTTCACCCCTTTACTTGGGGATTTAGGCATTTCTTATATTCTTATAACATTAACCCGATCATACTTTTAAATGAATATATAGATTTCTACATGTATGATAATTTATCTTTCCGTCTGACCGAACTTTTTGAACGGTAGAAGTGAAGCATTTATTGTTTTATCATATTTTCAAAAAAGGTTTTTTCTTCGCGTGTAAGTATTCCACTATACGTATTGAGGATATATTCTATCTGTGATATATCATTTTCTTCATTGACAAGTGATAAAATAGTTTTATCTAATTGCCACGCTAGTTTCGTTTTTTTACTGATTTCATTATCTTTATCTATTTCGTCCTTAATTATCTTATATGCCCCCATACGATCATCTTTACTAAGCAGGTTAATATCCTTCATAATATAATCAATTGTACATTCAGTTGTTTCATTGGATGAATTAATATCACACAATGTATTTTCTAGGATTCTTAGTTTGATACACCGGATTGCATCTTCTTTATTTCCGTCAATCATTTGTTGTGGACAGTCTTTCACCCCCCCGTACAAGGATGATTTCTCAAGTAGTTCTTTGTTTTCTCCGACATAGTTTATAATCTGGATACTGGGTTCCTTATTCTCAATCATCACCCCCAATTGTTTTAAAAAGGTTTCATATGTGGCTGGTTTTTCATTTTCAACCCCTTCCATCAAATCGGGTACAATCATTTTTAAGATACGAGTCAATAAAAATACACCCACCAAGATGAGTATTATTTTCCCACTTGTTTTTATTAATTCCGATTGACCTTTCATACCGAGTACATCTTCAAATGTTTCAAAGATACCCAAATTATCCAATATAAAATAAATTGAAATTGTTAAAAAAAGCATACGGAAATCGCTAATCATTTATATTAACAATAAATATTTAAATTTGGACTATTTGTTCATTAAGGCATACAAAACTCTATCCATCATTTAAAAATATATTGTTAAATCATGTTAAATCATTGAAGCTGATCTGATATGGACGTACAAACCCCCCTCCTTATAAATGATAATATTTTGTACATCAATCATTTAATGAAACAAACATTTACCGCAAAAGTTTATACGTCCGTATTAGCGCAACTGTTAATCACGTGTTTATTCACTGTAATATGTAAAACAGTTCAATCTGTTTCACAGTTTATGATGGGATATATCGGTATGGGTGTTATGTTCGTATTCTTTAATTTATGGATTTGTTTATCTGTATTGATCTTTTGTTTTTGCGACGAAATAAAACAAAAACCATATAATTGGATTTTTGTGAGTTCATATACTTGTTTGATTGCTTATTTTGTGGGTTTCATCGGTATTCAGAATTCTTCGGAAGTATTACTTTTGAGTGGGGGTTCAACACTTATCCTTTTTTCCGGAGTAACAATTTATGCGTGGCAAACGAAGATAGACCATACGGTCAAAGGTAATTATGTTATTATTTTCCTGCTATCCGCACCGTATCTCATCACCACCTTCTTCTCTCCGTCATTCCGCATGCCATACCCCTTATTAGGTGCAGTAATCTTTACGTTATATATTATCCATGATACACAGCTATTATTGAGTCCTTGGAGAGAAATTAAATATTCACCTGATGATTATGCCGTGGCATCCATTCTTCTTTATTTAGATGTTTTCACCTTATTTACCTATATTTTTAGATAAGATAAATGGGCGGTAATAAAATATTTTTAACTAGTATAATGGAAGAATATAATGATTATGTTGTTAAAAAAGGAACCATACAATATAAATTTATCAGTTTATTATTCCTATTGTGTGTAGTTATCTTTCATCCAGGGACATTTGATATCATAAAAGAAGCTACGAATATAGACGATACCAATGTTTTACTCTTCATACATACAGCTGTTTTTTCAATCGTGGTATATCTCATGTTAGTTTATTCGGGTGATTCACATATTTTATCCCCCTGCAACATAGAGATTGATATGGAAGATTATTTATATTATAAAAAAAATGTAGCTAGTAGTATAAGTTAATGGAAGTTCAATTAATGATTGAAGCTTCTGTCGTGGGTATTGTTTCTATTGTTTTGGGTTTTGGTCTAGAGTTTGCCCTTTCCAAGTTGAATGGTAATCATCCTTTGAATACAAAATATGTTAAATTTTTTCTATTGGGGGTATTAGCACATTTATTATTTGAATTCGGAGGTCTAAATAAATGGTATTGTAAGGAGGGTATTGCGTGTAAGCGTTGATTTTGTAGTTTTTATTTCATTGAATATATAAATGTCTGCGAATGTACACGAAAATACAGTCCACCCTGACCTACTTGACTTATTGCGACTAGAATGTATCAAGATAAATGATTATGTAAAAAAAAGAATAGGAATCAATCAATCAAAAAAATATTCCACATTATGGTTACATAAGGACGTTGAACCGGAAACATTCATTGAGTATATCGTTCAACAGATTTCATATCAAGATTTCCCGGACGGGTTCCCAGAAGGATACATGGGTATGGAGTGGTGGGCGCAAGTAAAGGAAACCAAAGAAGGTATCACATTTCATTATGATAAAGATGAATATTTAGCGTCTACTAGTAATATTATGAAATATCCTTTGAAATCAACCGTAACGTACTTGACAGATACGGGGGGGCCGACCGCTATTTTCAAGGATGAATTATATAATAAAGGATACTTATCATTTCCAAAAGTGAACAAACATATTCGTTTTGATGGAAATTTATTTCACGGTGTAATGGGTCCATTGGGTAAAGAGATTCCAAGTAATGAAAATCAAAGAGTGACCCTACTAATTAACTATTGGACATATAAACCAGCCGAACCGAATTGTATTGTTCTTTCAAACAATGAAGTACTGCAACCACTTGAAAAAGAACATCAAATTCTACAAGAGTCTATGCAAAAAGAGAAATCCAAAATAATAAAAATGAACTATGGAAAAGGTAGCCAAGAACTTATCATATTCCGCGATAATAAACGTATCCCGATCAAGTTTTCTAAATCCCTTAAAAAAGGATACACGTATTCCTTTCAATTTGTAAAGGATTGTGTTATTTTTTAGAATTCGGCGTTTGATACAAGAAGTTACAATGGATAATATGTTTATTATATTCTGTCATATTAGGAAACACTTTCCCGCATACAAAACAGCATGGTGTTGTTACTAAAAACGATTCACTTAAATCTTCTTTTTTAAAATGTGACAAGATACATCCCATTCTATTATTGATAATGTTTTATTATTTGTAATTAATACGTTCAATTACTCGTGGTAGTTCTTCTAACGTATCGATTACATAATCGGCTCCACCTTCTCTTAAAACATTACGACTATGTTTTAATTTTTCGCGAATCTCACTTTCACCAATTTCATATGAATCCTTAAGACTCATTATATTCATATGAATTGACCACCTGGCAACACCCACAGTAATACATCCGGCATTTTTCCCTTCTTCAATACCTAATATAGAATCATCTATTTTCATTACTTCTTTAGGATTGCTTATACCGAGAAGATTCATATTTTCGTGGATCATGTATGGATTCGGTCTAGACGGTTTATTGGCGATATGTGGTACGTAACTATCAAAAAAAAGATAATTTTGGTCCAATTTATTTTTAATATGTTTCACACTTTCTTCGTTAAAATCAGTTGTACAACCGGTTTTAATGTAGTTGAAATTTAGATAATGAATACATTCTTTCGTTTCCGGTAAAATGTCTATCACATTCTCTGAAAGTTCAGATTGATATCTATCAAATTCATTAAATAGTATTTTCACGTCGAAATCATCGGGATAATCATTATATCTCTTCAACCATTTTTTTGAAATGATTTCATCGTTGAGAATATTTAGAATATTACCCCGTTTATTATCGTTTAAAAGATGTTTCATTGGGAGTGTTATCCCTCTATTCAAAAATAATTTTTTCAATGATAATAATGATGTTAAAGAATATCTATCTACAATGGTTCCACCCAAATCAAAAATACATGCTTTGATCATCGTATTTATCTATCTATAGGTATCTATGTTTAAATATGATAGTATTCAGGAAAGGGTTAAACAATTCCGCGCCCGTTCGGGGCGATACCTAGTGATGGTATGTTTAAATCTTTCATCTACTGCTTTCTGGGCCTTCTCAAGAGGTGTTAAAATTATCTTTTCTTTTTCTTCAGTTTGTGTTGATGCATCTTTCATCAACGGTTTCGTTTTACGAGGACTTGGTGTAAATACTTGGTCTTCTCTGTCAGAATCAGAGAGTGAAAGATACATGTCCTGATAACAATTGCACTGTGCGTTTCCATCCCACTCCCGGCCGCAGCACGAACATGTGATAAGTTCACTGTTCATTACTTTATTGATGGTTAAAAAAAATAATAATTAGTTCAAATTTGTTTATGGATGTGGTATAGGGTTTTCAGATTACTATCATTAGACAGTTGTCGCAGTTGGGATTACTTCTGTCATACTCTGAAGAACTGTCATTCCGCCACTGGGTACTTCACCCTCAACATTTCCTTGGACCACATTTCCTTCACCTCCCATACAATACTGCTTGATAATTACAAGGCGTTTCTTCATACCATCTTCTCCCGAGCCACCCTTTGTCCGACTGGTAACCCATTCAGATAGCTTTCCACCATAATTGTCATCCATGGCTGCGGCGGATACTTGAAGTTCACTCGCGACGCCACGGTTACCCTTCTTAAATTCCTTGGTTGACCGACTCTTCTTGGAATTGAATTCTTGAACCGTTTCAAAGAATTCCCAAAACAGAGAAATGTCAAAATTCGGAACCCACTTAATTGCGTGACAGAATGTGTTGAAATCTGATGTAGGGAGCTTTTCATTATTATCGTTAAGGATTGTTGCGATCGCCTTTAGAAAGCTGCGAAATTCAACCTCCATTTCATTAGTGACTCCTCCAAATGTGTCATCGAAACTGATAAGATATTGATAGCACCTGGAATTACGACTTGTTCCCTTCTCAATCCACTTGAGTGCTTCCATCTGCTTATCGCCCGTGCATGGCCAACAGATTGTTACAAGTGATAGTAGCTGATAAAGGTCTTCATTGTTATCTGGCTTTGGGAGAGCCTTTAGAAGGGAGAAAGACTCCTGTACAGTAATGCCTTCAATCACTTCGTATAAGAGTGTTTCACGAAGTGTATCAACCAGTTCGGATTCAAAACTGTTCACAACATCCGGTACAGACATTGGAACGGCGTTTTGAAGCTTATTGAAGATCTTCCGAGCCATTGACTCCTCAATTGAGTCATAGAGACATAGAGTCAACTTGTAGTTGTCCATATACTGTTTTTCTTCGGTGGTCATAACTCGGATATCTCTCGTTGTTGTGGGGGTAGTTGTATAGTAAACCATGCTTCCATCAATTGTGATAGGGTACTCGTTCTTCAGATAAGCGGTGATAGCTCGTGTTCTGTGACCACCATCAATGATAACGTGTCCAAGATCAGCTACGTCCCCAATATAGATCTTCGGGAGGTCTATCCCCATCATGATAGATTCAATCAAGGATTTACGGTAGTTTGTTTTTCCCCAACAATCCTGTCGTTGCCAGATAGGCATAGTATACTCCCCCCGGTTGAAACCGTCCACGTAGTTCCGGACGGTGAGGGTGACATGCCGAGGTGAAAGTTGAGCAGACATTGTTCTTTTCTTTCCTTTTTCTTTATTGTTTTAAAACCTTAAAAAAGTAAGTTTCAAATTTGATATTATTTTGTATTGATTCACTAAATAACTAATATGAGTATTGGAGAAGAGTGGGAGGAGGCGGAGAAACTCTGGGGACTGGTAGGATGCGTTGAACCCGGTGAAATTGATCTAACCAAGACGATTGAGAATACTGGTAATACATCTGGTAAAGATAAAAGAAGTTGTGCGAAAAAAGATGAAGATGTCAGGGTGGGTTGTATTTGTAGGGGTATCAATGATGAGACCGAATTAGGTTTAAAATTAAAAAAAGAGTATTACGAAAAATTCAAAAAACACATTCTGAAAGTCGAAAAAAAAGGCGGAAATAATATTCATTTTGATATTTTAATCACCCATACAGATGGAACAACCAATCAATGCGAAGAAAAAGGGACACAAACATATTCTCCGATTATTAACGGAGAAACACCACCCCACGAGAATTCGGTTCAATTTTATAATGGTGTCGCTTCAAAGTTTACATTATGTATGAAATATCTCAAATTATGGTATGGAGATAATGTATGTAATTTAGAAATAAAAGAAATGTATGGTTTACCTGAAATACCGTCATTTGAAGAGTGGTTAATTGGGGGGCCAAATGTTATGTGGGGTGATCCTAAATCGGAATATTCTAAAATACTAAAAACAAATTACCGTCAACTTTATCCAAAAAGAAGTATGAATGGTCACCGGGATCACAATATCGATTATCGTATTAAAACACACGCACAGTTTGAATTAACTGAAGAAAATAAAAAAACATTGATCGCCGAAGTTCAAGAAGTATATACCGATGTAATGAATGCCAAAGATGTATGGTTACAAACAACGGGAACTACTACAGGTCAATTTTCATTTAAATGGTTCAATAAAATTGAACCACAAAAGATCATGAATGTGGAAATGAAAAAAGGAACAGATATAGACTTCGTATTCACACTAGAAGATAACACATCATTTAATGGGAAAATGCGTTGGGGAAATGGTTGTGGATTTTCATGTTTTAGAATTGACCTTAAGTAAGTCAACAATCATCTTAATCAAAGGTGGTGGTACAGCATTACCAATCTGTTTAATCTGTTTACCTACATTACCTGATAATTTATAATCTTTAGGAAATCCTTGAATCTGTTTCAGTTCACTAGGTAAAAGTGTGCGCAGATAGTTACCATTTTTATTTTTTAATGGAACAAAGAATCTAGGACAGTGGGCATATGAACAAATGATTGTATTGATTGGTTTACGAATATCAATAATTTCACCCCCGACATCCAATCTTCTACCAAAGTGTAATCTATGTGGTCTTGCTTTCTCTTTCCTTACATAATCTCTTTTTTTTGCATATTGAACAAGATTTGGATGAGGTTCATTTTCTTCTTCCTCATTTTCCATATCTGTTAAAATACATTCTTCCGGTATTTCATTAAAATCAAAATCTAAATATTCCGGTTCCATTTTTAATGCCCCTGTCATATTGAATTCAATGATATTTTTTAAATCTCCCGATCTTTTTTCATTTTCTTCTGGGAAAGTAAATGTTTGATTAAGATCATTTCTAACACCTACGATAATAAGTCGTTCTCTATTTTGAGGAACACCGATATCTACTTTACTACACATATATACCTTACAATAAATATCATATCCAATCTTGTTAAATTCACTCTTAATAATATCTATAAACAAATTATTATCTGCGTTTTTTCTAGTTAATAACCCTTTTACATT
>Ga0114997_10003305_pt1 | contig 12689 bp, 10 predicted proteins | sample ArcticOcean_MG_C_2_FD_87045 | JGI IMG/M metagenome (GOLD analysis project Ga0114997, IMG submission 87045) | Marine microbial communities from western Arctic Ocean - ArcticOcean_MG_CB4_136 | ecosystem: Environmental > Aquatic > Marine > Oceanic | place: Arctic Ocean: Canada Basin | collected... | reverse complement strand
GGCCTTGTTTTCGTTCAATTTTGCCATAGCGGAAAGCCCCCCTTGTTTTTTCACCCATTTGAAGACCAAACCCGCCAAATAGATCGTATACGTCGGAGGAGTATTCAACATTGAATCAGCTTCAGCTTGTTGCGCGTAATCGAAAACACTCGGGGTCGTGGATAGCGAATTTCCAATGAGATCATCGCGAACAATTACTAAGGTGACGCCCGCTGCGCCCATATTTTTTTGCGCACCTGCATAAATCAGCCCAAAACGACTCACATCGATTGGACGGGATAAAATCGTCGAGGAAAAATCGCCAACCAGTGGCACATTCCCAGTATCAGGAATCCAATGAAATTCCACACCACCTATTGTTTCGTTTGGAGTATAGTGCACATAAGCAGCATCTGAATTCAAAGACCAGTTCTCAAAGGGAGGAATGGTGGTGAATTTGTCAACTTCAGAGGAAGCCGAAACGTTCACCTTGCAATATTTTTTTGCCTCACTAATGGCTTTTTTCCCCCAAGCGCCAGTCCAAATATAATCAGCTTTGGTTTTCCCGCGAAGCAGGTTCATGGGAATTGTTGCAAACTGAGCAGTCGCACCCCCTTGTAAAAACAATACCTTATAATTCTTAGGTACATCCAACAGTTCACGGACATCCTTTTCTGCCTCCTCGTGAACAGATACAAATTCCTTGCCTCTGTGACTCATCTCCATGATCGAGGCCCCACAACCATGCCAATCAGGCAATTCTTCTTGCGCCTGCTTTAACACGGCTTCTGGTAACATCGCTGGGCCCGCACTGAAATTATATTTTCTGGGCATTACAACATACCTCCTGCCGCGGCGAATATTTTGCTAAATTTGGGAGTACGGTGGTGAATCATCAGCTGCGCTATTTCTAGGGCAACATGCTCAGCTACAGATGTTGGGTCTGGTGCCCTTAGATACTTTTTCTTCATTCCTTGAGGTTTCCTTTGTTTTCCCTTTTTGGGATGATTAAAATTAGGTTTTCCGTATTGCTATTTTCGCAAAGTTTTATAAAAAAAGTCCAAAAATTAAAGAGCTTGGCGTACCCAATCATTTAGTATCTTTTGGGATATGCAGATAATAAAGAATCTTTAGATTGGTGAAGATCTCGCAAGGTTTGTTTGGATTCTATTGGAGGTTCAAAATATACTACCAAAGAGTATATTTATAATGCAAAATTGCCTTAAAATCCAATTTTTTTAGATGTTTTTATCTTGAAAGTTTAAACTCTAATAAAAATTATATCAACTATTTGTTTTTATTAGCTTAGTCTAATCTGTCTATGCTGGATAAAACTTTAAGGTCCGGAACCCCATAAAAAGCTATTGATTGTTTCATAAGGTTCTTAAAAATTGAGGGGATTTATCTCATTCAAGAAAGCAGAAAAAAAATCTGTTAGAATTGGTGAAACCCAAACTTTTTTATTGGGCTATATACAGAGATTATTCAATGAAATACGGGAATCTGGTCAAACGACAGGACATAGAAAACATAGAGAATAAAAGCTTGGCTCCTTATGCGGTTAAAAGTGGAAGTAGTAGGGGACGTCAGCATAAAGAAGAAGAGCATCCGTATAGAACTCTTTTTCAAAGAGACCGAGATCGTGTTATACACTCTTCAGCATTTCGCAGGCTTGAATACAAGACACAGGTATTTGTATATCATGAGGGGGATTATTATCGAACTCGACTTACCCACTCTATGGAAGTGGCCCAGATTGCTCGCTCTATCTGTAAATCTATGCAGTTGAATGAGGACCTGGCCGAGTCTATCGCATTATCCCATGACTTAGGACATCCTCCTTTTGGTCATACCGGACAAAAAATACTTAATGACCTGTTAAGGGGCCATGGTGGATTTGAACATAATAAACAAGGATTAAGAGTGGTAACACTATTGGAAAAAAAATATCCTGAATTTAATGGACTCAACTTAACCTGGGAACTCCAGGAGGGTATCAGTAAGCATTCGCTTGACTCTGAAAATCCAATAATGCAAATGAAGGGCTATCAATTTCCATCATTAGAGGCACAAGTTGCAGACTACGCAGATGGGATAGCCTACAACGCACACGACTTAGATGATGGGATCACTTCGGGTCTTCTTAACCTAGAACAGGTTCGCAAACTATTACTCTGGAGAGAGCACGAAAAAAAATTAGATAAAAAGTATAAAGATTTGGATTTTAAGCTTAAAAAATATCAAATTGTCCGGCAGATAATCAATGACCTTATAACCGATTTTAGGCAGGCGACGTTAGAAAATTTAAAATCAAACAAAATTCAAAGTGTAGATGATGTCAGATATGCCAAAAAACGTATGGCGGGGTTTAGTCCAAAAATGACTAAAAAAAGTGGAGAGTTGAAAAAGTTCCTTCATAAAAATCTATATAATCATCGTAAAGTTAAGCGTATGGAGTTTAAATCAGAAATATGTCTAAAAGGATTATTTCAAGCTTTTACATCGAATTCTGCTTTATTGCCAGAGTCGGTGCAATTAGCAGAGAATGAAGGTTCGTTGCAAAGGCGTATCTGCGATTATATTTCAGGTATGACAGATCGTTATGCTATCGGCGAATATAAAAAACTGTTTTCGCCAGATGAAAAAGATTAACTGTGGAAATTATATTTTGAGGGAATATGGTCGAAGGTGAACGATATCTGCTAATCATATCAAAAAATAAATCTTCAGTAGTTCTGGAGTGCACAGATAGTTTTTTTTTAGATACTTATCTGTGTGAGGCCGAGTCGAAAGGAGCAATTTGCAAGCGCATTACTATTGAAGAATTTTATCCAACCTACAGAGGTTTTCGCTATTTTGACCTGAGAAACCAGGTAACTCGTGAAATATTTAGCATGATTGAAGTTATAGAAATTTTAGATGCCCCACTTGAAGATCATGGAGAGGCTGAAGACCTCTTTGGTGGAAATATATTTCATTGATTTGAATTTCGGTTATTTTTTCATAGTCTGGTCTCTGATAATTCTCATTTTATCAGAATTAATAATTAACACATGTTCACCAGATTTTAATTCTTCTTCGTTTTCTTGAATAAAAGTAAAAGGTTCGCCAATATCAGGTTGAATTGCAAACTCGGCAGCGGAGTCTTTCATTACCATTTCCTCAGCCTTAGATCCAATTAATCCTCCAACGAGAGCTCCACCAATGGCAGCTATAGCGCTAGTTGCATCATTGCTCCCAACTTGTGAACCAGCTAAACCACCCATCACTGCACCTGAAACAATACCAACGCCAGACTCAGTACCCTTAATCTTTACATTACGCACAGAAATGATAACCCCTTTACTAAAACTTTGTGGTTGACCCATTTCTTCTCGGTCATAAGTTGAACCAGAGTGTAAAGAGCAACTAGTTTGTGAAAAAGCCAATGTAATTAAAAAGAACAGCATATATTTTCTACACATAACTACCCTTAATTTTAATGATTTTATAGATCAGATTATATCACGACTGCAATATCTGGTTTAGTTGGCCTTGCAATTATTTTATTAAGTATATATTTAATTATTTAATAGATTAATAATTAATGTAACTTAGAATATATACCATAGGTATAGAACTTTATGCTAAAGCCTATGGATTGACAAATTTTTTCTTAGTTGGTTATTTTTTAAATCGATTTTTTCTGATAGGCACACAAGAAGTGAGTTTTTTATTTTAGCTGAGGCTGTTTAAGAGAGGTAATTTATCGAAATAAAAGGAGAGGGCAATGAAATCGATCTGTGTGTTTTGTGCATCGAGCAATGCTGTCGACAAAGTTTACCATCAAGTAGCGACAGACCTTGGGCAGAGGATTGGTTTATTAGGGCTTGATCTGATTTTTGGTGGAGGGAGTATTGGGTTAATGGGTGACGTCGCCCGAGGAGTTCATGATAAAGGGGGTCGTGTAGTTGGAGTTATCCCTGAGTTTTTTCTTAATAATGAGCAACCTATAGAATATGCGAAAGCTGATGAATTGATTGTTACAAAAGATATGCGTAGCCGTAAAGCAATTATGGATGAGCGTTCAGATGCCTTTATTGTCCTTCCAGGTGGAATTGGAACTCTGGAAGAAGCAACCGAGATTATATCAATGAAACAGCTTGGTCTTACAGAAAAACCGATAGTATTTATCAATACAAATAAATTCTATGATGCTTTTATTCTCAACTTAAACCGGATGATCGAGCTTAAGTTTGCAAAACAATCAACTCTAGATTTGATTAATGTTCTGCCAGATCCGTTGTCAGCTCTTGAATTCATGACTGCTTACCAGCCGCAAAAAACGAATAGCAAATGGCTTTAAATATAGTTTGATATATTATTTTTAATTCAGCTTAACTTCAATGAAATTATTTTATAGCTAATTTTTTTCGTGAGTATGCTTTTGTGACTCTAATTTAAATTTAAACTGAAGGGGTTAGTTTTTAGTTACTGTGCTTTAACTGTGAGGTCTGAGTGTAGAGTGTCTTTTAGGAAAGTTTCAATGTAACTCAGAGTTCCTGTGGTTGAACTTGGACAAGTTCCACAAGCCCCTTGGTAGTGTAGTTTTATTACATTGCCTTCTATCTCTAATAGGTCAACACCTCCTCCATCATTAGATAAGGCAGGGCGGATACCTTGGTCGAGCATTGCTTCAACTATGAGTTTTTTTTCTTCCATACTACAATTAGGGAAGTCTTCTTTGTGAAATTTATCTAGAATTGTTTTAGGTTTTTCTGTAGTGATTTCCCTTTCTTCAAGGAGGAGGTCATAGTAATGGGATTTTTCTTCAATGATTTCACCAATTTTATCGAAGATAGTGTGCCATCCAATTGTTTCTGATTTAGAGATGGTAATAAAATTTTCTTTAATGTAAATATTTTCCACTCCATAAACTTGGAAAAGTGCTTCAGCAAATGTGTCTCCTTTTGCATCTTCAGTGTTTTGAAATGTTTTGGTGCCAGCAGAAATAATTGGTTTGTTAATTACAAATTGAAAGGCATTCGGATTAGGCGTGGGCTGAACTTTCAACACATGATACTCTTTTAGCTTATTGGAGTTAGATATGTTTTTTATTGAAGAGCTGCCAGTGTCAATGTTATTAGACGGAATGCCAAACCACTCTTCAAGCCAATTACGAAATTTACTCATTTAAATTCCCCCTTATAGCAGTTGAATCGCAGGGTTGAAATATTATCAGCAGTTCTCTAGCAATAGACACCATATAAGATAATTTGTCAAAGAGAATCAATTTTCTAAATTAGGCTAATTTAGAAAAATATTAAAGTGGTATCTCTTCTTTATTGAGCACATAGTCAAATCAGGAGTATTAGTTTTTAGTAATACTTGAAGTATTAGAATAGTAGATTATTTTTGCTTATTAGCTAGGGTAGATATATTAATTCAGTGCTATTTGCTTCCGGTTGAACCAAAGCCTGCTTGGTTTCTTGCCGTTTCTTCCAGATTATCAACTGGCGTGAAGTTTACTCTTTCCACTTTCTGAATTAATAACTGCGCGATTCGGTCGCCTGGTTCGATAGTAAAATCAGCATCTGAGTGATTGAATAGTAAAACTTTCACTTCTCCACGATACGTTGCATCAATAACTCCTGCGCCACAATCAATTGATTGTTTAACGGCAAGTCCACTTCGTGGCCAGATAAGTCCTACATGTCCGTCTGGTAGGGCCACGCTCAACCCAGTAGAGACTAGACACTTTCCTCGTGCTGGCACAGTGCAACCTTTTGATGCCTTGAGATCAGCTCCTGCATCACCTGAGTGAGCATATGAAGGGACAAAAGGGCCAGTTATTAAGCATGTTTTTTTTAAAGATGGGGTCACGTTATTTTTAAATAAAGTTAACTCGCTGTTTATATGCGTATTAAATTAAACAAGGTTAGAAAAATAATTTAAGTTAGATAAGAAAATAAATAGCCAGAAAACCGCTTAGAATAAACCCCTATCTTACTAGAGGTGTCTAATTATTTTTATCCTGCCCTTGACGAATCTCTAAAGTTTCTCAGAGGAGTCGAACGAGACGGGCTTTTTAAAGGCATAAAAAGATAGCGGGTTGCTACTCTGCTACTGAAGTCCATTATAGACCATAAGTAGCAGGCAAAAGTGCTTCCACGGTACGCCGATTGGTAGAACTCCATCTGCCGATGAAATCTTAGAGGGCTCGGCCGGCGCTCATGCATTTGGGGATTTAAGAAGGGAATAAAACTACAGTGCCTACCCATAAAATCAGGACGCACCATACCTTCCATAGAAGCTTCTTTCCTAGCAACCCGCCCAGGGTGAGTTTGTATTGAGTCTAATTCTTTTATAAGCTCGCTTTGAAAGTACACTTTATTAAGCTCTAGTTTAGAGTCTGTTTATGACGCTTTTGAATACGATATTTTTAATTTATAAAATACCTTATCTTGTATGCCTTAATTGTAATACCACTATATGTAGTACTCGTCAAGAAGTAAATACTTTTTTTAGGTTTAATTTATTTAAGTGATTGTTATTATGTTAGTTATTGTGTTTTATGTTTTTATTTTTAAGAGGTGTCAGAGAGAAGAGGTCAATATGTAGTATAGCTTGAATTAAAGTTATCCTGTAGGAAGTGGGTTATAAAAAATAACAATATGGAAGTTATATTTATTTTAAGGAAGGTGAATTAAGGTCAAGGAGGGGCTAATTGTTGTTTTTTGATCTTGTGATATTGCTTAAAATATCATCTAGAAACCGCTTTTTAATAGTATATACAGTACTAGGGTTATTAACGACCTTTAGATATTGAAGTTCAGGTGATTTGGGCACAAAATTTCCTATCATTGCATGAGCAAGTAGAGCACCATTTTGACCTAATAGTTTAATTGAAGACTGAGGTTCGGCCATGCCAGTTACTGCGTTGCCTGGATCGATTAACAGGGAAGATTCAAATTCGATAGAACTTAGAGTCCAAAGAATATCTTCCCCAATAAAACTTTCAATAGAGTTACTCGATTTAGGTAGGGTGAGGGTCCATTTATTTTTTGATTTATTTAAAATAAAAGTTTTCTTATTATTTCTAATTTGTATTTCTTGAACTAGGTCATTTTTAAACTCAAAAAGAGCTCTATCCTTTAAGTCATGTAGAGACCGGAATATTTTTTCTACAGTAGTTTTTTGTAGAGTAAAGACTACATCTTCTTCGATTCTCTTTGCAAAATAGTGGTTTTTTTTTGAAGTTATATCTCCAACGACCAAAGACCAGGTTTTACCATTTTTGTAAGTGATAGTTATTTTTTTTCTAGGAATCTCTAATCCACTTCCTTGGGAATTTTTTGAATTTGTTTTTAAAAAATCTATGATACGCGCGCCTTTTAAGTCAAATAACAGACTATTAATAGTGGCTGTATTAGCCTTTATATTAGTTGGTTTTGCTATTGTCCACTTTTGTGGATCTTTTTTATCATGGATTAAATCTACTAGAACGTTGTCTGAATACAGAGTTAGTTCGCTTAAATCGTCGTTATTAAAGTCAACTAGTGACGTATCCATAAAGTCGATGAGTTGACTTTTATTCAATGTGTCAAACAAGGATTGGTTGATAATGAAAGCGTTTTTTTTAGCAAGAGTTTTAGCATAGAAACCTTGCTCACTTTTTTCTCCAACAAGTAAAGTGAGGGGAGTGTTTGTTTCTGACTCGGTTAGAATTAAAGTGATTTGAGGGTTCTTAAATTCAAGAGAAGTCTGGTCTTTGTGTTGCTCTATGAATTGTTCAATATGAGCAGTTCGGATGGTTTTGAGCAATTTTTCTATTTTCCTTTTGTCTCCTTTTGCAGTGATTTCTCCACCTAATAACTGCCATGATTCGCCTTTTTTTTCTAGAGCAAGGGTTTTCCCGCTACGGATAAGTTTTAGTTTTTTAATTTGAGGAGTTTTGAAACTAAGGATAGTTTTATCACGCAAGTCATAAGCTTTTCTATCTAAACTACTTTTGGAAATACTTGCGGTGAGGACTTGTTTCTCGTTTAATCTAGCCAAATAGACTTTGTTACCCATTGGATGGTTGTCGCCTACTCTTAAACCCATAGTTACACCATTCTTCATGGAAAGAATAACTTTGAGGTAAGGCACGTCCAGTCCAAAAATACTTAAATCTTTAGGAAGTGCTTCGACCACTCGCACGAAATTGAGGTTATTGAGAAATGAAAGAAAAGTTGTAACTTCTGCAGAATCACCTTTTGCTTGTAACGGTTTCGTCATCTCCCACTCATCTTTGCCAGAGCGTTTTAATGAGATAGTAGTTTCTTTATTAATAATAGATATTTCTTTTACGTATTCTAGCTCGAATGGCAGAACTTTTTCTGAACGATTTTTTTCTTCCGTCTTGAGCTTTTCGGCGGGGATATCTATAAGAAAGTAGTAAAGAACGATTCCGATAAATGTTGCCACAAGCAAAACCGTTCCTTTAAATTTCATAAACTGCGTCGCCTCCACCAGGTTCTTACGCCAAATAAAACAGTGAGGGCAGGGGCCAAAACACCTAGCATTAAAATAAACATCCCCTGGTCGCTTGAAAGTGAAAGGGGTCTATTCTCACGTTCTTTAGGGCGAATGGAAATTAGATTTTCTTCTTCTACCAGAAAGGAGGCAACATTAAGAAATAAGTCACCATTACCTGAAAAGTTAAAATACTTGTTACTTGCAAAATCGGAATCACCTATTACTGTTAGGTGAGCTTCTTTTGTTTTTTTAGTGGTGGACGAATCTTTTTTGATGTCTGTATCAGTCTTTTGCTCTAGTTCTTTGATGGGAATTTCTCTAGTCGCGATAACTGCCACAGAGACAGGACCTTTGATGTCAATTTGATCATCGAACTGAGACTTTCCTTCTTTTAGCGCATTCAAGTTAGTTTCACCCCAACTATTTGCCCCAGTTAAAAGAAATTCTGTGCTATTTATGCCATCAATTTTTGTAGACTTGACTGCTCGTAAAAGTGGAAAGATAGTTGGAAGAGAAAAGTCACGAGTGATTTTATGCGTTGGATATTGATTAACCACTGGCGCAGCATAGTCACCCCCGAATAGCTTTGACATCGGATCTATAACAAACGAATCTGGAGTATCAATTCCCCATCGTTTTAAAAATTGTGGCATTAAAGATTTAGTTTGAGGGTCTAGAAGAAGTAAAACAGAACCTCCTCTATTCAAGTAGCCTTCTATAATCTTTTGTTCTTTTGCAAGCACAGGCTTTTCAGGACCAGCAATGATAAGAAGCTCTGTGTTTTTAGGAATTTCCCCTGATTGGAGTAGAAGCAATTTCTGGATTTTATAGCCATCCTTTTCCAAAGCTGTCTTAACTGTTGAGAACCCCTGATTTTCAAAATCATCAATACGTTTTTCTCCATGGCCTTCTAGAAAACGGATAGTTTTTTGTTCATCTTTTATTACTTTAATAATCCCATTCATTAAGTTTGATTCGTTAGGTTCTCTAACCTTAGACTCTTTATTTCCGCTTTCCAGAACGATAGTCCCGTAAGTGGTGATACCATATTGTTTTGTAATTGTTGGATTTTTGTCTGGATCGATAAATGAAAGGTTTATTTTTTCGGATGACTCTAGAAGGCTTTGCATTCTATTTTGGAATAAAATTTTTTCAGGGGAGTCAGCTTGAAAAAATGCAGTCATTTTAACTTCGCGGGGCAGAGAGCCGATGATTTTTTGTGTTTGCGGGGATAGAGTATAAAAACCTGATTCAGTAAAGTCATATTGTTGCTTGTGGCGGTAGCCGATTAGATTTATGAAGACAAGAATGCCAAGAACAGCGACAACAAGAATCATTGAGTTGGTTCCATGAATAGCAGATCGCATTTTCAATGCACGAAAAATATTATTTCTCTCTGTTATTACCAGAAAGAGAGCATTGAAAATTGTTAGTCCAAGTAAGACAAGAGCCGGTATTTTTTTATCTGGAGCAATTACATAGATAAAAAGTCCGCAAATTGCAGAAAGTGATGTTAGCCAAACCGCAACTTTAGATGAGGTTTTCATTATACTATCTCCATCGGGACGATTCGAGAACTCTATGGGTTAGGAATAATCCAAAAGTGATGAATGAAAGGTAATAAATAAGATCACTAGAATTTATCAACCCTTTTAAAAAATGTTCCAAATGGGTAATTAACGAAAGATATTCCAGCAGTTGGCTTAGTCCTGAGCCTCCCGCCTGGGCTCCCCAGCCAATAATCCACATGAATAAAGCTAATCCAAAACTTATTACTGCGGCTATAATTTGATTGTCAGTAAGGGAAGAAGCAAATAACCCCATCGATACATAGCAGCCTGTAATTAAAAATATTCCTAGGTACCCGGTTAGTATCGGTCCAATTTCTGGGTCTCCCACGACGATTAAATATCCAGTCGAATAGGCAGAAAGAAGAACCATTAATCCGATCACAATCATGCAGGACAGGAACTTTCCGATAATGATTTCCTTCAAGTGAATGGGAGAGGATAAAAGAAGAGCAAAAGTTTTAGACTTTTTTTCTTCTGCAAAACTTCGCATGGTGACCAATGGAATAATCAGTAAAAGAATCACCGCCATATTATGAAATGATGGCTCAATGACCATCTCATTGAGGTTCAGCCCAAAGCTTGATCCTGGTCGTTGTTGTACTTGAAAGCTTTGAAGGCTAAAGTAATTTAGAATATTAAAAAAAATAAATCCGTTGAGAATCAGAAATACCGAGGTTAAAGAATAAAATACGGGTGAACTAAAAAATGAACTAAGATCTTTTTTGGCTATGATCCATATATTTTTCATTGTTGGACCTCGTTTTCTTCGACCGTAAGCTTGAGAAAAATTTCTTCTAACGTTACAGAAGCAGGTTTGAGTTCTATGATACCCCAGTTATTGTCTATGCTAATTTGAGCTATGTTATCTTGGATGTTAGCCTGAGGATCGCAATCTATTGTGAACTGACCAGTCTGATCTTCAATGACAGTATTTATTTTCTTTAGGGTACGAAGTTTTCCAATCGTTTCATTGTTGCTGTGGCGTAATTTCAGAATTAGTCTTTCGCCTTTACGGAGCCTTGTGGTTAAGGCCTCTAGTGAGTCGACGGCTGCTATTTCACCGTCACTTATTATTATTACTCGTTTGCAAATTTGTGTTATTTCAGGAAGAATATGCGAGCTTAAAATAATTGTGTGGGAGGAAGCCAAATCTTGGATTAGCTTTCGAATTTCAATAATTTGAATTGGGTCTAATCCGATCGTCGGTTCGTCCAGGATAAGAATATCAGGATTATGAACTAGTGCTTGAGCGATGCCAACTCGCTGCTGGTAGCCCTTTGACAATCGGCCTATTATCCGATTTTTAACCTCCTTAAGAGAGCATTGTTCAATAACGCGCTCAACGGCTAGCGGTGTTTCCCTAGAAGAAATATTTCGGAGTCTCGACGCAAAAGCCAGAAAATCAGTAACCACCATATCCGAGTAAAGAGGAGGTGTTTCAGGAAGGTAGCCTATGAGTTTTCGGATTTCCAAGGATTGTTCAAATATATCGAATCCGCAAATTTTTGCAGTACCGCTTGATGCCGGCATAATACAAGACAAAATGTTCATTGTCGTTGACTTACCAGCACCGTTTGGTCCAAGAAATCCTACGACTTCTCCTTTCTCAATCTGGAATGATAAATTTTTTATTGCCTCTCGTGGACCATAGGACTTAGAGAGACTTTCGACTTCAATCATTAGAAATTACTGAGACCATTCTGTAAAATTATTAAATAACCTATAATGAGATATCGTGCATGCTTGCAGAGTTGGTTCTTTATACTTATAAAACGAGAAGAATAAAAACATATACCATATAAAATTACTCTCTTCCAAACAAAAAATTTAATTTTTTTTAATGATATAAATCAGTAGGTAGTTTAGCTGAATAGCTAGGAAGTAAACAAAGGGTTGTTTGAGTATTGTTTTGCCTGTTTGTTTGAACTTAGAAATCCAAAAAAAATAAAAAAAAGAGAAGAAGAAGTTCAAACATTTTCAATGTAAAGCGTTCGGTTTTAGCTTGAGTTGTTTTCCTTTTAGTTGCGCTGAACGATAAATAGCAAATATTAATTCAAGTGCTTTTAGTCCATCGTTACCGTTAGATATAGAGTCGGTATTTGTTCGCAAACATTTTAAGGTTTCCCTTGCACTACTTTCAAAAGGACTTGTAATTTGCTTAGGTTCTGGAAAGCTGACTTGTTCTAGCTCTTGAAACCCTGAAAACCGTTTACTTTTTTTTGTTAAATAAAGTTCCCTGCCATGGTTTCCAATTAATAGGCGGCCTTCCGAACCCTGTATATCTAATTCAAAGTTGAAGTATTTCCTTGCACCGCCACCTTCTATGAATCCCATTGCACCGCTTTTAAAACCGATCATTCCATAGGCAGTTTCTTCGATATGTTTTTTTCCATAAGGTCTTATGTCGTGACCAGAAACCCATTCTGCTGGGCCAGCAAAAAATAAAAGGAGGTCTGTCAAGTGGGTGCCGTCGTGAAATAGAGCTCCCCCTCCATAGTCGCAAGTCGATTTTTTACCCGGTCTTGCACTCAATGTATTCCCAATGATTGTTCGTATCTCGCCAATTTTTCCGCTTTTGATAATTTGGCGGGCTTTTTTGTAATAGCTGTCCCAACGTCTCTCATGATTAATAATAAATGG
>Ga0114997_10003300_pt1 | contig 12701 bp, 12 predicted proteins | sample ArcticOcean_MG_C_2_FD_87045 | JGI IMG/M metagenome (GOLD analysis project Ga0114997, IMG submission 87045) | Marine microbial communities from western Arctic Ocean - ArcticOcean_MG_CB4_136 | ecosystem: Environmental > Aquatic > Marine > Oceanic | place: Arctic Ocean: Canada Basin | collected... | reverse complement strand
TTAAATTAATGTTTTTTTCCATAAAATGTAATATTAATACTATATGCGCTTGTAGCTCAACTGGATAGAGCGCCTGACTTCGGATCAGGAGGTTCTGGGTTCGACTCCTAGCAGGCGCACCAAAACATTAATTACTAAATAAATTATAATATAAGATGCACTTTATTGCAGCCACGCCATCTTTCCATGTAATTTTTTTCCCATCAGCATATGTACGCCCATAATATTTTACACCGACCTCGAATATTCTTAGCTTCTTTTTTGCTATTTTTGCAGTTATTTCAGGTTCAAATCCAAATCGATTTTCCTTTAGTTCAATTTTTTTAATTACCTCAGATCTAAAAACTTTATAACAAGTTTCCATATCTGATAAATTTATATTAGAAAGCATATTTGAAAGAGATGTTAAAAATTTGTTTCCTAAACTATGCCAATAAAATATCATTCTTTTTTCTTGCGCCCCTATAAACCTAGAACCATAAACTACATCAGCGTAATTTTTAATAATTGGTTCAACTAATTTAGAATAATCTGATGGATCATACTCTAAGTCAGCATCTTGTATCAAAATTATATCTCCAGTAGAAGCTTCTATTCCTTTTCGAACAGAATATCCCTTACCGCAGTTTTTATTATTTATAATCAATTTAGAAAATTTATCCTTAAGAGTAGTTTCTAAAATTTTTCTACTTTTATCGGTTGAACAGTCATCAATGACTATAATCTCATTTTCATAAGGGCTACTAATGGTAATTTTTTCAATTATTTTTGAGATGGTTTTTTCCTCATTATAACAAGGTATTATAATGCTTAGTTTTGTGGCTTCATTATGCATTTATTCTTACTTTTACAAGCATTTGAATTAAAAATAAAGGGTAATTCCATTTAATTTAATTTCATTTTCAAAATTCTTTTTATATTTTTCTCTTATTATTTTTAACTCCTGTAAATGTGTTTGATGTAATGGAATAAGCAGGCGGTGATCTCCAGCATATTCTTTTTGTGTAAAACTTTTATATCTCAAAGCATTAAAATGAAAAATTGCACAACTATTTTTAGCATCAATGTTCTTATGTAAAATACTAGTAACATTTTTAACATTTGTATGCTGAAGCTTTATTTCTTTATCCGGCATTACCCAAAGAGGATACTCAAAATCAGCCCGTGTACCTACTATTGAGACATTAGAGCAATTGATATCCTTTAGTTTATTAATCACTATTTTGTAGGGTTTGTACAAGTTTCGGTTTTGAATAAAGTATAAATTTTCTCTACTAAGATTTAAAAAATGGGGCTTGTTAATTTCTAGACTACCATCTTTTATTGCAATATCACCTATGAGCGGTCTTGTATGATTAAAAAATACATAGGGCAGAGACCATAAAAATAAGGTTAGCAAAATTAAATTTTTAATAAAATTATTTCTTAACAATTCAAAGCTAATTGCAAAAAGAACTGAACTTAAAATGAATAATGGCAAAATCAACCTATTACCACTTGGTTGCCATTTTAATATGAATGAAAAAATAAAAAACCCAGAAATAATCGCAAATAAAAACTTATAAAAATTTTTATTTTTAGGTCTATTAAATAAGGAAACTATTAATAAGCCTATAATTAGAATAAAATGTAAAGTGTTAGGGGCGTGACTTTCGTAAAGATTAAAATATATATAAAACGCACCAAAAGTAATTGCTGGGTCGTCAATTGCAATATTCAATTTATTGTGAGACATCTTAATTAATTCTCTTAAATTATTATTTAATTTTTTATTTGGAAAAGTTAAATTTAGAGATATATTGCGAATAATATTTGAAGCTAAATATTTTGTTGAAAACTTTTCATTTGTAAGCTTGGGGGTGTCAGGATGAATTCCTATTGGATTTCCAAATAAATTAGTAGTTCTGTGAAATTGACCGTAGTTTATTAAAATTATCAATATTAATGGTGTGAGAATAATTTTTTTTAAAGAAACTTTTTTATTTATAAAAAAATTAATAAAAACCCACACACAAAAAGGAAAAGCAAATAAATATATAGTTGGTTTGGTTAATATACCAAGAGCCAACGATAATGAAAATCCAAATATATATTTATTTGATTGAGTATTGATTAATTTAATTATAAAGAAAACCGTAACAACAAGCCAAAATGATAAAATATAATCAGTTTGTGTGCTTGTACTTTGAAGTATTCCCATTGGCAGTGTTATAGCAAATAAAATACTTACAAATTGAGCTCGAATAGACCCACCAAGCTCTTTAACAATGAGTGAAACACCAATTAGACTAAAAATCATAGCAAGCCACTGGGGGAAGTTTGCTAAAGAGTCATTGTTCATAATTAATTGTAAGTGAAGCACGAAGTATTCAGAAAAGGGAGGCATAATTAATTGCCTAACGTCTGACGTAGCAAAAAAATTAACGTTATTATTCTGAATCCAGTTCATAATTCTTGGTAGGTGGTAGCTAATAGAATCAGGTGTAGTCGGTGGATAAACAATACAAATTACGAATGTTGGAATAAGAATTAATAAAATTAAAAAAATAAAATAAAAATTATTTGAATTTATTTTCAGTTTGGAAAAAAGAAATAATATTTCTTTTTTATATTGCGATCTACGAAAAGTATAAATTAGACCTAATAGAAGTAATATCCATAAAGAAATTATCCAGAATCTATTTATACTGTTAAAAAAACTTAGTAATTCTGTTGATACAGCAATAAAAAAACCAAAGAAAGTGGAATACCATAAAATTTTTTCTCGAAAACTTACATCTGTGTAGTTTTTTTTCATCTATAAAATTAGTTAAGGTTAATAAGAATTGTTTTCAATATAATTTTTAATTTGGAATGTCTTTTTAATCTATCATTGATTGATTGTCTATAATTGGAGCAATAGTAATCTTAATACAATTAAATTACAAAATTATAGTTATTTGCTATAATTAATCATGATTTATTTAATTTTACCATCTTTCAATGAAGAAAAAAATTTGGTCAAAATGTTTAAAAAAATTAATAATTTATCAATAGCCAGAAGCATAGTTGTGATTCTAATAGACGATTGCTCATCAGACAATACAGGCATTTTTAAATTTAAGAAAAATAAGTTTAAGATTATTTACAAAAAACATACAAAAAATAAGGGACTAAGCATAGCTTTAGAGTCAGGTTTTAATATTGCTAAATTAAAAGCAAAAAAAAATGATTTTATAATTACAATGGATAGTGACAATACACACCCGATTAAAATAATACCAAAAATGATTAATGTTATGAAAAAAAAAGACTCAGATATTGTTATAGCATCAAGATTTTTATCCTCTTCTAAAGTAAATGGATTAAGTTTTTTTAGAGAATATTTAAGTATTGTTGCTAAATATATTTTTTCATTCTCTTTCCCTTATAAGAATTTAAAAGAATATACATGCAATTTTAGAATTTATAGATCGTATTTAATAAAAAGATTAACAAGAAATAAGCAATTTTTTAAAAATGAGGATTTTAATATTGCAGTTAAAATACTTTTATATTTCGTGAGTAATATTAATAATTTGAAGATATCTGAATATCCACTTGTTTTAAATTATCATTATAAAATTGGATCAAGCAAAATGAAAATTTCTAGAAATATTTTTTTAACATTAAAATTAATATTATTAAAAAAATTTTAAAAATTCAAAATTAAATTTTTAGAGAGGCCATAATTATTATTTATAGTCGCTATTATAAAATAAATAAATATTAACATAAAAAAAGTTAAGGATCCTTTGTAACTATTAATTATATTTTTGGTTAAAAAATTTTTATAAAAAATAAAAATTGAAATTATTAATAAAGGTTCAAAATATTTTTGAGAAGTATAATAAGCAATAGAAGTAAAATTTAATAACAGGATAATATAAAAAATTTTTTTTTCATTTTTATAAAGTAAATAACAAATTAATAAACCCAAAAAACTTGAAGAATAAAATAAAATATTATTTTTAAATATAAAGAAGGATAATTAAAAAAAAAATACACCTCCTGCTGACACTGAAAGAGAGTCTCCTTCTAGATTAAAAATCAGTAAACCAAATAAAGAAATTAATAAAAAAATTTCCTGTAATTTTAATTCTGATAGGTACCCTCTAATCATTAAAAAATTTAGTTTATTTATCAAAAAGAATAAAAGAAAGAAAAAAATTATGGATAAATTAGTTATTACGGTGTATGAAAAATCATTAGAAAAATCTAATTTTGTTCCTGTTGGAGTGGTCAAAATTAAATAAAATCCAGGTAATGAAAAAGTAATGCAAAGTATCATAATAGATAAAAATTTTTTTTTAGAATTATTTTTGTAATAATTAAACAAATAAAATAGAAAAAAAACTGCGTAAGATTGAATACAATAAGTTGATAAACTTAAGAAAAAAATATTTAAAAACTTATAATAAAAATTATTTGATTTAATATTTATAATATAAAAATAATTGGCAATTAATAAAAAAATTAATGCTGTTAAATGTGCATTTGGCCAAATTGCAGAAGCTCTAAAAAATGGCAAAAATAATAATGATGAGCTTAATATTAAATTATTAATTTTGTGTGACTCATAAAATTTGCATAAATTTAGATATACAAAAAAAGGAAACGTTAATGAAAATAATAAATAAACTACTCGTGTAGCATAGGTATCATTAAAAAAAATATGCGGTATAGATAAGAATAGATAATGAAAAGGAAAGTGCCTCGTATATTGATAGGTAGTATTGTAAATAAAATCTGAAAAATCTTCTACGGCGGCAAATGTTCTATGGAAGTCTTTTTCACTGCCACCCGTCGACAAATCTTCGTCAAATAGAAATCCAAAATATAAAGATAATATAGGTATTAGAACTAATATAATTTTTTTTGATATAAATAGATTTTTCATTTAATAGCTATATTAATAGTTTAATTTAATTTAATACTTTTAATAAAACAACTTATCAAAAATAACAATTAATGAATAAAAAATTATTTTCAATTAACTTGAATTTTGATTCCTTGGGTGAAGCTTACGGATGGCCTAGCGATTTTATTGAAGATACTGCTTTTACAAGAGGTGTAGATAGAATTTTAAATTTAAGTAAAAAATTGGACATACCAATAACCTTTTTTCTTGTTGGTAAAGATCTTGAAAATAAAAGAAATTATGAAATTGTAAGAAGGATTTCTGATAACGATAACGTTGAGATCGCCAATCATTCATACAATCATTTATTTAATTTTGGTTCGCGATCTGAACAATTAATTTACGATGAAATTTACAAATCACATGAATTAATATTTAAATGCACTGGAAAAGAAGCGAAGGGATTCATTTCACCAACATGGTCTGTTTCAAAAAATGTTATCAAAAATCTAATTAAATTAAATTACACTTACGATACTAGTTTTTTTAAATCAATATATCTTTATCCAGCAGTATTAAAGATTGTAGCAAGTCATATAGCTAAGAAAAAATTTAAAAAAGCATTTCAAATTTTAAATCGTAGAGACTATTTAATTCCTTTTAAGTACGATTGTGAACCTTTTTTTATTAATTCAGAGATGAAAAAAGTTTCTAATGGTGGAAAAGAAAGTATTTTAGAAATGCCCATGCCATTAATTAATAATTTAAATCCACCAATATGGCATACAGCAGGTTATGTTTTTGGATGGAATTATATAAAGAAAAAATTAAAAAAAATTTTAGAAAAAAATAAACCTTTTTTTTATTTAATTCATCCTGCTGATTTTTTAGACCAAAATGACCTAGATAATAAATACACACTTGCCCTAGAAAGAATGGATAATAGTTATGAAAGTAAAATTGAAAATTTAGAAAATATGCTAGAATTTATTATCTCACACGGATATAAGGGTGTAAAATTAATTGATATTGCCAAATTATATCACGATCAATGAAAATAAATATTCTAGTAGATAATGATAAATGCTGGAATTTGAATATTGTTAGACGTTTAATTCCATATTTAAAAAAAAATAATATTCAAGTAGATCATATTTGGATACTGCCCAATAAACTTTCCAATCTTCATGGAAACAAAATTTCTATTTGGTATCTTAAGACTTTTGGAATTATCGTATTTACAAAATTATCAATTTTTTATCTATTAACCTTAGTTTATAATTTTTTTAATAAGATCAACAATTTCAAGGATTTGGCATCAAAGCACGATATCAAATACAATTATATTAGCTCAACTAACGATAAGTATTTATTAAAAAATATTAATATTAATAAAAAAAAAATCTCTTTATTAATTACTAATCATATTTTAAAAAGAAAATTAATAAATCAAAAAAAACATTTTTTTATCAATAAACATTCTTCATTACTGCCATCTTACAAGGGTTTAATGCCATATCTTTGGACTAAGATAAACAATAAAGATAATGGAATAACATTTCATCTGGTAAATGAAAAAATTGACAGTGGTAAAATAATATTTCAAAAAAAAATTAAAACTAAATTTAATTCTATGATTGAATTTTATTTAAATATATTTGATATATTTCCGCATAGTTTTTTACGTGCAATAAAAAATCTAGAAAAAAAAAGATTTATAAAACCAACGAGTAAAAAATCATATTATTCAATACCTAACAGAAAAGATTATAGTAATTTTTTAAAAAAAAAGGGTAAAGTAATTTTATTTAGTGATTTCTTCAAAATTAATAAGTTGGTTTAAAATTTGAGATGTATTTACAAATTTTTTAGTTTATTAATTAAAATAAAAAATTATAAAATATGAAATTTTGCATTGTTTTATCTACACGGCCTGAAATTATTAAGTTATCTCCTTTAATAAAAAAATTTAAAACTCAAAGAAATCAATTCTATTTGATAAATATAAATCAACATTTTTTAAATAAGATGAGTAAAGTCTTTTTTAATTTTTTCAAAATTTCGGGGAAAATTTATAATATTAATCCAGATAAGCAATCTCAAGTAACATTTTTTTCTGATTCGGTTAAGTCAATTGAAAAAATTTTAATAGCAAACAGACCAAATTTTTTAATTGTTCAGGGCGATACAAACACAGGACTGGCCGGGTGTATGGCCGCGTCATTAGTTAATAGAAATTTAGATAATAAAAATAGGATAAAAATTGTCCACATTGAATCTGGCCTAAGATCCTTTGACGATACTATGCCCGAGGAAATTAATAGAAAAATAATAGACCAAATGTCTGACATATTGTTTCCTCCAACTAAATTTGACTTTAATAATCTAAAAAAAGATAATTGCCTAAAGTTTAAAAAAACTTTTATAGTGGGAAATACTATTAGTGATGTACTAAAGGAATATTCTCCTATTGCTGATAAGGTAAAAATATTACATAAATTAAAATTAAAAAAGAAAAAATATTTTCTTGTAACATTGCATAGGCCAGAAAGTGTCGATGTAAAAAAAAATCTTTCTAGTTTATTTAAGACTTTTAAAGCTTTACATGAAAAATATAATTGCCCAATCATATTTCCCATTCATCCAAGAACCAAAGATAAAGTAAAAAAATTAAATTTATCTTACGACAAATCGATTAAAATAATTGAACCATTAGAATATTTAGAATTTTTAAAATTAATGAAAGATAGTAAGCTAATCATGACAGATTCTGGAGGTTTACAAGAAGAAGCTGCAATTTTAGGAGTCCCATGTGTTACACTTAGAACAACCACAGAAAGACAAATAACGATAATAAAAAAAGTTAATATCATGGCAGGCTATAACCATAATAAAATTCTTAACTCTGTTAAAAGATTTAATAATAAAAAGATTAAAAAAATTAAAGATTTTGGCATTGGTGGTGTAACCAACAAAATATATAAAAAATTGATATCTTTAAAATAAAATTATTAATTAAAAATAATTAATTTAATTATACATTTAATATTTTGAAGCTCTATTCAATCTATCATTAATTGTTTTACCCAATCCTGTTTTTGGAATTTTTTCTACAGCAATAGATTTAAACCCTTTATTTTTAACTCTTCTTAAACAAGCATATAAATTCTTTGCAGCTTCACTTAAGTTATTTGTCTTACTTAAATAAAAATAATTATCTAAATTAACTTTTCTTTTTTTAATTAAGATAAAGGCTTCATTTTTTTTTGGTTTTTTAACATTTGTTTTGAGCGGAATTCCAGGTGAATAATGAAGCTGTGATTGACCTGGTCCAATTTTGCTTTTTGGATTTATATTAAGATTAAGTTTTTTACCTAAAACTTTTTCTATTTTCGCAACTTCTAAGCCGCCCAATCTTAATATTGATGGTTTTTTAATAAGATTAATTATAGTTGATTCCAATCCAATATTGCATTTTCCACCATCTAAAATATATTTAATTTTAGAGCCAAATTCTTCTTTAACATCTGCTGCTTGGACAGCACTCAGTCTAGTTGATATATTAGCGCTCGGTGCGGCTAAAGGATAGTTTAGTTGATTTAATAGTTTCTTAAATATTTTATGTTTTGGAAACCTTACTGCTAAATTTTTTTCTTTATTAGTTACCACATTTGAAATTTTAGAATCTTTTTTTAATTTTAGTATGTAAGTTATCGGTCCTGGAGAAAATTTTTTATAAAGTTTAATAAAATTATCATTTATTAAGCAGTCTCTTTTAAGGTCACTTATATTTGAATAATGAACGATCAAGGGGTTAGTTTTTGGTCTTTTTTTTAGTAAAAATATCTTTTTAACAGCTATATTTGAGTATGCATTAGCTGCTAAGCCATAAACAGTCTCTGTTGGAACGCCTATACAATAATCTCCATCAAGGTATTTTTTTGCTTTTTTGATATTTGATTGATTAAATTTCATGTAATAATAATTATTACTATATGAAAGATAAAAATTTACCACTTGATAATAATACGAGATCTCTTGAAGAATTAACAAAAGAGGCTAACAATATTATTGAATCATTGGAGAGGGAAAAAGATCTTCAAAATTCTGTAGATAACTACCAAGAATTGTTAAAATTAAACAATATCATTGAAAAAAAGTTTAAAAAAAATTCTAAAAATATTAATGAAGAAACAAAAAAAAAGATTAATGATATAACTAATAAAAATAATGCAAAATAAACTTATTAAAATTGCAAATGATACTAATTTTTTTTTAAAAAATTTTATTAAAAAACAAAAAAAAACAGAATTAATTTCAGCCATGAATTATGGTCTATTTCCTGGGGGAAAAAAAATTAGATCTAAAATTTTATTAGATATTGGGTCGTTATTTAAAGTTGATTATAAAAGTTTAATTGTTGTTGGTGCGGCTGTAGAGTGCATTCATGCTTACTCACTTATTCATGATGATTTGCCCTGTATGGATAATGATAGAGTGAGAAGAGGAAAACCATCAACACATATTATGTTTGGTGAATCTACGGCTGTACTTGCTGGAAACTCTCTTTTAACAATGGCTTTTGAAATTTTAACTAATAAAAATTTAAAGATTAATGAAAAAATAAAAGTCAATCTGATTAAAAAATTATGCGAATGTTCAGGTCACCTAGGAATAGCCGGAGGTCAATACTTAGATTTAAGTTTTGAGAAGAAAAAAATTTCTAAAAATAAAATTATAGATATGGAGATAAAAAAAACAGGAAAATTATTTAGTTTTTGCTGTATGGCACCAGCTATTATTAAAAAAAAAAGCTTAAGAGAAATTAATTTTTTTGAAAATATAGGAGCAAACATTGGTCTTTTATTTCAAATAGCTGATGATATAATTGATTATAAGGGAACCTCTAAAATAGCTGGTAAAAAAACTAGAAAAGATGAAAAAAAGGGTAAAGCTACTCTAATTAGTTTACTCGGATATAAAAATGCTATTAAATATAGTGGTAAAATTAGATCTAAGATTATTCAAGATTTAAAGAAATATGGTTCAGACTCCAATAATATTAATGAAACTTTAAATTATATTTTAACTAGAAAAAAATGACGCAAGACTATAAATTTTTAAAAGATATAAATTTTCCACTGGATTTAAAAAAACTTTCTGAGAGTAACTTACAAGAACTTTCAGATGAAGTTAGAAAAGAAATGATTAGTGCAGTTTCTGAAACAGGAGGTCATTTAGGAGCGGGACTGGGTGTTGTGGAATTAACGGTAGCCTTACACTATGTGTTTGACACACCAAATGACAAACTGATTTGGGATGTGGGTCATCAAACCTATCCTCATAAAATTTTAACAGGAAGAAAAAATAAGATAAGAACTTTAAGACAAGGAAATGGTTTATCTGGATTTACAAAAAGATCAGAAAGTGAATATGATCCATTTGGTGCCGCTCATAGTTCAACATCTATATCCTCTGCATTAGGAATAGCTGAAGCTAATAAATTATCTAACAAATCTTCCAATGTAATTGCTGTTATTGGTGATGGAGCAATTAGTGCTGGAATGGCTTATGAAGCAATGAATAATGCAGGAGCCTCAAAAACTAAAATGATTGTTATTTTAAATGATAATGATATGTCGATCGCTAAGCCAGTGGGCGCTATGAGAACATATTTAGCAAAATTACTTTCTGGAAAAATTTATTTTAGTTTAAGAGAAACATTTAAATTGATTGCCTCAGCTTTTTCAAAAAGATTTAGCGATAAAGCAGGCAAAGCAGAAGATTTTTTGAGATCAGCTGTAACAGGTGGAACAATGTTTAATTCACTGGGGTTTTATTATGTTGGTCCAATTGATGGCCATGATTTAAATGTTCTTTTACCGATTTTAAAAAACGCAAGAGATTCAAGACATGAGGGTCCCATTATGATTCATATAAAAACACAAAAAGGTAAAGGGTATTCTTATGCGGAAAAAGCAAGTGACCACTATCATGGAGTGTCAAAATTTAACGTTGTAACTGGAGAACAAGTAAAAAGTGGAACAAATCTTCCCGCATATACCAAAGTGTTTGCTAACACATTAGTTAAACATGCCGAGAGAGATAGTAAAATTGTAGGAGTTACAGCAGCAATGCCTGGTGGGACAGGTATGGACATTTTTGCAAAAGAATTTCCCAAAAGAATGTTTGATGTTGGAATAGCAGAGCAGCATGCAGTTACTTTTGCGGCAGGTTTGGCAACAGAAGGATACAAACCGTATGTAGCAATTTATTCAACTTTCTTACAAAGAGCCTATGATCAAGTTGTTCATGATGTGGCGATACAAAGTTTACCTGTAAGATTTGCTATAGATAGAGCTGGTTTGGTTGGAGCTGATGGATCAACACACGCTGGATCATTTGATATTACTTATTTATCAACATTACCTAATTTCATAGTTATGGCTGCCAGTGATGAAACAGAGCTAGTTAAAATGATAAACACATCAGTTGATATTAACGATAAACCCAGTGCAATCAGATATCCAAGAGGAACAGGAATTGGATTGGAATTACCTTCCATTGAAGAGAAGATTGAAATTGGTAAAGGAAGAATTGTTCGAGAAGGAAAGCAAGCTTGTATTTTAAGTTTAGGAACAAGGCTTGAAGAATGTAAAATTGCTGCTGAGGAGCTAAAGAACAAAGGAATTACAACAACTATTGTTGATGCGAGATTTGCTAAACCTCTTGATCAGGAGCTTATATTAAAATGTGCAAGAGAGCATGAGGTAATGATCACCATAGAAGAAGGATCTATTGGTGGTTTTGGCTCACACGTTGAAAACTTATTAGCTGAAAAAGGTGTATTTGATAAGGGTTTAAAATTTAGATCTATGACATTACCAGATATTTTTATTGAGCAAGATGATCCAAAAAAAATGTATGACATTGCTGGGCTTAACGCTTATCAAATTTCTAAAAAAATTTTAGATATCTTTTTTACAAAAGATTCTATTAAAGTGGTTAAAAATTAAAGATAGATAGTTTTTAGCTACACTGGGCTTTATTCATCAGATAGTGATCTAATAAAACACAATTCATCATAGCCTCACCAACAGGTACTGCACGGATACCAACACAAGGATCATGTCTACCTTTAACGGATATAGTGGTATTTTTTCCAAACTTATTAATAGTTTTTCTAGTAGTTAAAATTGAAGAAGTTGGTTTAACAGCAAACGATGCTACAATTTCTTGACCAGTTGAAATTCCCCCTAGAATACCCCCAGCATTATTAGAATCAAATTTTAATTTTTTACCTTTTTGAGAAATTTCATCTGAGTTTTGCTCCCCACTTAATTGTGCAGAATTCATTCCAGATCCTATATTTACACCTTTGACAGCATTGATACTCATCATGGCAGAGGCAATATCCATATCTAATTTTGAATATATAGGAGCACCAAGACCAACTGGAATTCCTCTTGCCCTTACTTCAATAACTGCACCACAAGAAGATCCCAATTTTCTTACATCTAATAAGTATTTTTCCCAAAGTTTTAACATAGATTTATCTGGGCAAAAAAATGGGTTTTTTTTTATTGTTTGATCGTTCCATTTAGCAGGATCACATCCCAATATTCCTAATTGAGTAACAGCACCAACCACTTTAAACTTTTTACCTAATTTATTTTCTAAAACTTTTTTCGCAATTGCCCCTGCTGCAACTCTTGAAGCTGTTTCTCTTGCAGAAGATCTACCACCTCCACGATAATCTCTTATTCCATATTTTTTAAAATACGTAAAATCAGCATGTCCTGGTCTAAATTTATCTTTAATA
>Ga0114997_10003297_pt1 | contig 12711 bp, 7 predicted proteins | sample ArcticOcean_MG_C_2_FD_87045 | JGI IMG/M metagenome (GOLD analysis project Ga0114997, IMG submission 87045) | Marine microbial communities from western Arctic Ocean - ArcticOcean_MG_CB4_136 | ecosystem: Environmental > Aquatic > Marine > Oceanic | place: Arctic Ocean: Canada Basin | collected... | reverse complement strand
GCGGGACTCGCGCGAGTTCGCGCATAGGGCACTGGACTGCGCGAACGCCGCGCGCGCGGCCGAGATCTGGGGGTTTCAGTGCGACCGGCTGGACCGGTCCACGACCAAGCTGTGGGCGCGCTGCGAGCTGATCGGGTTGGACCTGGTGTTGCGGGGCCACTCCGCCTCCAAGGTTGTGGAGTTGCTGCCGCAGTGGGAGGCGGGTCCGCGCCTCGAGGACATTTCCGACGACGACGCCTTCGAGCGGGTCTTCGGTTCGCTCAACTCGGACGTGCGAGCGCGACCGGCCTGGACCTTTACAACGACGGACGCCGAGCGACAAAGCCGGCTGAAATTTGTTTTTAGGAATAGCGCGGCGTACCACTGCGCGACGCGCGAGCTGTTGGCGGCGCTGTTGACCGGCCGAAGTGTGAACGCGGGCCTGGTGGACCAGGTTTTGGCCTCAATCCGGGGCGCCATGACGGACCCTCTGGAGATACACTGCGTCGACGCGGTCATGGCCTCGTACGAGGCCTGCTCCGCGCACAAGAGCGACCGGGAGGCGTCGGCGCCGCTCTTCGCCGCGTTATCCACGCGAATCGCGGCCGTCGCCACGGCGCTCGCGGGCCTCGCCGACCAGACGAAGACCGGGACGGTGACGGCGTGCGCGGCGCGGCTCCGGGGCGCCGCCGTCGTGCTCGAGCGCACGGCGCCGTTGCTCGTGGTCCTGTGCTTCGTGGACGATCATTCGGCGAAGAAGAAGAAGGCCAAGGGCAAGAAGGCCAAGGGCAAGCCCTCCGAGGAGACGCCATTCCGTACCGCGCTCGACGGTGCGCTCGCCGCGTTCCTCCAGCTGTTGACGTCGCTGAAGGCGTCGCTGAAGCGGGACGCCTCAGCTATGGACGACGACGCGCCGGCGGCGCTGCCGGAGGAGAGCGTGCTGCCCGCGGACGAGTCCCGGAATGCCGTCGCCAAACTCCTCGGCTCGGCGCGGCGCGTCTCGCTCGGGCGCCTGCTCGGCGTGTGCGGGGACAAAATCGCCGTGCTGCAATCGCGATGTAAATAAGTCATATAAGTTAAACATTAGTCCAGGTCCCCCCCGCCGATCACGTTCAGGAACGCCTGGTACGTGCCCAGCGTGCCGCCGACGACCCCGATGACGACCGTGGCCCCGTCCGCCACGCACTCCCACGCGCCCTTCGGGCGGGGACACCGCCGGTTGATCAGCGCCGGCGCGATGAGCGACAATATGGACCCGGTCAGCGCCCCGAGCAGCGCGATCAGCGCGCCGAGATCGGGCACCGCGATGGCCGCCAGGAACGTCAGGAACACGACGCCCAGCCTAAAAAACACGCGCGGCCACGTCATGACCTTCCGCTTCGCCGGGGCGTCGGGCACCGGGCGCGGCGGCGGGCTTTCGGGCACCGCCCAGTCCGGCTCGTTCGCCGGCTCGTGTCGCTTGGCCAGCTCCACGTCCACCAGCGCATCAAACGCAGCCTCTTTGGCCTCGTCCGGCGCGTCCTCGTACGGCGCCTTCGCGTCCGGCGCCGTCAGGGGCGCCGCCGACGTCGGCGTGTCCGGCAGTGGCGCCTCCGGCGTGTCCAGCAACGGCGTGACGGACGGCCGCTTCGCGAGAGGCGAGGTCTTGACCTCGTTGTCGAGCTCGCCCGGGCACTCGTCGTCCTCGACGTGCATCGGGTTCCCGATATCGTCACTATGAATATCCGAGTGCTTCTTCAAAAAGGACGGCCGTCTCATTTCCACACCGTCCTCCGTGCTGACCAGTTGCCGCCTTCTCCGTTTCCTTTCTTTGAAGAAGAAGCTCGCCTCAAGTAATTCCATCGAAGGAAAGAGTTGGATGGGAAACGTGAAAATGACGGCCACAATCGTGCACACGTTGGCCACGACCGGCCCCGCGGCTTCCAAGGACGACGCGTGGTCGTGCGACGCGATCTCCGCGGTAATGGAGCCGCTCGTGACGTCGGGCCAGGCCGCGTAACCGCAGGCGCCGACCGTCGCGTACGCGGCGACGACGATGACCATGCCACCATACAGTATGGTCCACACATCATCTGAATTCCTGAGGGCGTTTTCGACCGGTAGCATGTTGCACACGCCTTCAAAGGAGTAGACCACGGTGCCAAAAAAGAGGGGCAAGGTCTTTGGCTTCGCCACGGCGTACTGCCTCGAAGTAGACGCGTCCTGGCGCATGGCGGCGGCTGCGGAAAACAGCACGATGCTGATCGCTAAGAATATGAGCGCGTTGGCGAGCGCGGCGAACTTTGCGAGGCCCTTGACGGACTTTAGTAAAGCTAAAGAACCATAGACCGGGAACACGCACAAAGCCAAGAGGCGGACCCCGATCCGTTCTCGTTCCTTGTGCGGGAGCAGCGCCCGCATGTTCTCCCCGAAGAAGTCGAAGTAGACAGCGCACACGCCCAGCTGCACGATGTGGATGAGGACTTCAATAACCTTCCGGCCGTACTTGCCCAGAGCGCGTTCGGCGACGTCGGCATACGTTGTTGTTTTGTGCACTCGTCCTCCCGGCGTGGGCGGTGGCGTATTATCAGCGTAGAACCGTTTGCAGAGGACCAGCGTCCTTAGGTTGAGCGTGACGGCCACGGCTAGCGTGAAGAGCGTCACCAGGCCCAACTCCAGGCCGGCGTTCTGGAAGGCCAGCGGGAGCGACAGGCAGCCGGGCCCGATGAAGGCCTTGATGAAGTACAAAAGAGCGGCGTTCTTGGACGCGCCGGAGCTGGCGCCGCCGGCCATGGCCTACGACCCGTACGGCGCTCAGGGCCTCGCAGCGGCTGTCGGGCACTCGGCTGTGCCGACGCTATATCCTCTGGTTTGCGCGGAACAGCTCTGCACACAACGGATTAATGGAAATGCAGTAGCTGCAGCGCTATGGTGCTGGCAACAGCAGCCAGCACTACAGCTGTAGCAGCCAAACTTTTTAGCTGTAAATTTTCTATCTCGCGGGTTTATTTTGAAAACCCGCTCGTTGCGTGTCCGAGACTTGTCCGAGGCTACCCAAGGGCGACACTAGAGCCAGGGTAGGCATGGAACCAGAAATTCATGTGACAGGAACACTTTTAACAGATACAGCGACTCACTCCAGCTTCGTCGCGCACGCCCCGCCGACGGCGGCCCGGAACGCCCCGAGCTCGTGGGCGGCGCAGAGCACGGCCCAGCGCGCCGGCTTGCCCGAGGGGGCCTGGCCGAACACGACGAGCACGCGCGCCGCTTGTTCGGCGTCCAGGTCCCGGCAGTCCGTGGGCGACGGCGCCGTCAGGCCCGCGTGGCCCAGGAGCACCAGGACCTCCCGCGGCGCGCGGCCCGCGTCGACGTCGTTGGACGAGCTCCACGCCGCCAGGCGCCGGCCGTGCAGGATGATGTGCCGCGACTGCCACGCGCCCTGCACGTGCACCTCGGCACTCAGTTCCACGAAGTGCTGCGAGCTCCAGATGGCGTGGAGCTGCGCCCGCCTCCTCGCGCGCTTCTCGTGCTCGATCAGCAAGTGGGCGTGCTCCGCCGCGCGCACCGCGTAGCAATCCCGCAGCGCCCGATCATGCGGCACACTTCGGACCGCGTTGATGCACCGCGTGGTCATGGGCGACCCGTCGCCCGGTAGCAACCTATACAAGAACTCGTACAGCCCGCCCGCCAGAACGATGTAGCGCGTCTTAATTCTCGCGAAAAGAATGAGCGCAACACAAGCACAACCCAAAAGAAACAGCGTCTTGTCGGGGTGCGCCCACGTCACCAGGTTCTTGGCCGACTCCCCGAAGTCGAGGATCCGACCGAGCAAGTTCTGCGCGTACACCGCGTACTCGTTGGCCGTCACGACCGTCGATAAGGGTTTCGTGGCTTCTCGCGCGTACGCGCCGACCGACTGGGTGAGAGACGACGTCTGCTCCTCGGTCACGTGGCCGTCGGGCGCCATGGCCTCCACGACCCGGCACGTCGCCTTCTCCGAGGAGGACGGTATTCCAGACTCTCGTAACGAGAGCTGCAGGCGCAAATGGACCGCCGGCGGCTCGCTGTGCTTCTTCCGCGTCACGGTCTCCTCGTCCACGACTTCGAGCTCGTGCCAGCCCCGCCGCTCCCGCTGCGCCCCCGTTTCTGTGGCATCGACCAGCTCGTTGAGAGGCACGACCACTTCTCCAATCTGCACGTCGGACATGCGCCCCGCCTTCATGACCGCTATTCTCACACCGCCCTGGGCCTCGCGCCACGGTAACAAAGCGTTTTTTTCATCGATGGGCTGGGGCAGGGGGTACACCAAGCACCGGTCGGTCGTTTGAGTCCTATCGTTCTTGCGCCAGCCCCGCCTTTCCCACGGTTCGACAACACAAGGTGGCGCGTGGTCCGACTCCCCTAATACAGTGGAGAGCCGCCGGATCGAGGCCCAGCCCGACGTGCCCTCTCTATCGACGGTAGCTCCCAAGGACCCGTGCCAGCGCGGGTCTCTTCCTCGGCACGTGCCCGTGTAGCCTAGTAACGTCTCGTGGTGCGTGAGTTCCTCGTCCTCTACAGGTAGAGGCGCGTCCTCGAGCATGACCGAGTCCGCCCTCGCTTTCCCCACGATGGGCGGAGTGGGCATCGCGCTCGCTTCGTCGAGCAACGCATCGAGCGACGTGTCCGTCGAGAACGCGTCGGCGGCCGTCGCGACGGCAGCCAGCGACGCGCTCCCGGCGCGCTTCCGCGTCGGTGCTTCCTCCTCCACCAGCGGCCGCCGAAACGTCGCCACGGCGTAGACGTCGTCCTCTTGGCCAAAACCCCGGCCCGCGCACACGGCGAGCTTCAACCGCCCGTGCGGCCGGAAGCGCCGCGTCGCGCCGTTCAAAAGCTCGGCGTCGGCCTTTTCGAACGCCTCGTCCAGGAAGGAGGCGCGCGGGTAGCCCCCCAGGAACCGCCGCCGCCCCAGGGTGAGTAACCCCAGGGCGATCGCCGTGACGGGCACCAAGCCCGCGTACTCGGCGTCCAGGAAGAGGCAGAGGCCCACGAAGGCCAGGAAGACGACGCCCGTCTCCAGCGGTCGGGACCAGCGCATGAAGGCTTCGTAGGCGTCCATGCACGCATAAATGGCGTGGACGCAGTCCGTGGCCCGCCGAATGTGCGCCCGCGCCACGTCCAAGGAGAACTGGTCCGGCTGCGGCGGCCGCGCGGCGCTTACGGGCGTCGGCGCCCACCAGAGCTTGTCGCCGTGGACCACGAAGCGCGCGCGGGGCCACGTGACGCACGCGGTCGGCCCGCTCTTGTCCCGGAGCTCCGAATTCGCGGGGTCGTCGAAGTAACTGGCGGACGCGGGCGCGCCGTATTTTACGGCGCCCTCGGACCGCGTCAGATAGGGGACCCGGGTGCCGGGCGGCAGGTTGGCTTCGATCACTCGCGTGACCTTTGCGAGGTAGTCCTCCGCTCGTTGATCCGCTTGTTCCTGTAACAAGTCTAATACCCCAAACCGGTGCGACCCCACCACCACATCCCTCGCGGCATCGACGAGATCCACCCGCACTTCGGCCGCGAAGGACTCCACGCGAAACTTCCACCGGACGTCGAAGTGCGGCTCCCGCGACTGGTACACCGTGTGCGTGCGCCGGTTGCACCGGCCCCGCGTCGGGGGCGCCATGTCTCTCGAACCCGCTAGCACAACTCTAACGTAGTAGTCGCCCGTGCCGTCGTCCTCCGCCGATTTCTCCAACAACTTGACGGAGCTCAAGTGCAGCTCCAGGGACCCGACCCCGGATGCGTCCGCCTCCTCCAGCAACGCGTCGCCAGACGGGCTCCGCTTGGCCCGCGGGCTGCCCTTGAACACTTCCTCTTCAAAAGACTGCTGCGGCGTCTGAATTGGAGGCGGTTTTTGTCGGCCGACGCAGTCGTGCACGGCGTGCGCCCTCAATTGGCAGCCCCCGTGGCAGCTCAGCCCGCAGCTCTCGCACGAGAAGCCCTGGTGCCGCACGCCCAGCATCAGCCGGTCGCAGACCGCGCACCACGTCGGCGCCCCGTAGGACTGCAGGCGGAACAGGTGCTGGTGCCGGATGTCCTCCTCGAGCCGAGCGGGCACGCTGGTCGTCCGGGCTAGGTGCGTGGGAGTCGTGGTACCCGTTTTGAACTTGATCTCCAGCAGGAGGGAGGTCGTGTCGTCCAATGCCACCCAGAGTTCCTCGGCGACGCCCGGGATCAACAAGGGCGCCGCGTCGATCGTCGCGAGGCCCAAACGCCGCTCGTAGACCAGGAGCTCCCGCGACCGCAGATCGACGCTCAATTGCGGCTGCGCTTCGTCGTGCGCCGCCAAGTGGGGCAGCACGACCAGGTTCTCGTCGCTGGCGGCCCACTCGGCCGTGCCGTCGTCGTCGCACTGGGCCGCGTCGCTGCGCTGTTCTTCTTTCCACGGCAGGAGGCGGAGGCGGACGGTCAACGCGGCGGCCGGCGCCGCGTCCAGGCCCTTGGCTTTGCGTACCCGGACCTGCAGGAGGCCCGAGACGGAGGCCATGTCCTGCTTCTAGTTGGCGTCGGCGCGCGGAACAGTCCTCCGACAGGGCAGCAGTGCTGTGCGCACCGCTCGGTCCGGCGCGGGCACGGCTGCTAGTGCTGGCGCGGAACCCGTCGATCTTAGAGCTACTGGTAAAAGCCGGGCTGAAACTAACTCGTACGATGCCCTTAGCACGACGAGCTTTGGCTAAGCTGAGAAACCCGAATTGCCATCATAAAGCTGACAGCTATATCTTCAGCCAATCAGTCCCCCTCATCACTCCGCGGAGCGCTTCAGCAACGAACTGCACATAAAACACCTAGTGGCGGCCGTCCCGCACCCGCATTTCGAACCTTGGCCGGCTGCACGACGTCGCCGCCGCACGCGCGGGAGACCGGCTGCCCGAGCGAGACCGGCTCCCCGAGTGGAGCCCGAGGGGCCACAGAAACAGACCGACCGCAGCGGAGGCGCGCGGCAGGCAGCCGCTAGGCACCGGTGCACCATGCCCCGGGAGGGCCGCGGCACGGCCGCCAGCACGCCCGTAGAAACCAAGGAGGATGACAAAGAGCCGAAGCGGCGCGGTCCCCGAGTGATTCTCCTCGATGCTTCCAAGCGAGAAGCCTTCTCCGCGGCGGCGGGCTTCAAGCGGCTCTTCCGGCGGCTCCGGTCCTCGAATTACAAGCCGGTCAACAACAGAGATGATATTACGGAGAAGTTGCTGGAGACGGCCGACGTCTTCGTGACGGCCTGCCCCCAGGAGAAGTTCACGAGCGAGGAGGTGGAGTGCATCCAAGCGTTCGTGAAGCGAGGCGGTTCGCTGTTCTGCCTCTCGGCGGAAGGCGGCGAAGAAAAGACCGGGGGCAACATGAACGACCTGTTAAAACCCTACGGCATGTCCTGCCAGAGCGATTCTGTCCTGAGGACGGTGTACTACAAGTACCTGCACCCGAAAGAAGTTTTTGTGTCGCACGGTGTATTGCAACCCGCCTTGGTGGCCAACAAGCATTTAGTCATCTCGGGGAAGCGCAAGACCAAGCGGGATAAACTAAGTGGAGAGGAGCTCAAGGCGTCCACGGCGAACGGCGGCGGCATCTCGTTTGTGTATCCCCGTGGTGGTACGTTAGGTGTCCGAAGGCCCGCTAGAGCGGTGCTTAGTACGGGAGCCATCTCCTACCCCATCCACCGCACGGTCTGCGCCGCCTGGGAGGGCAAAGCACCAGCGGACGCGCCGCCGCGCGCCCCGCGGCCGCGCGTTGTATGTCTAGGTGCGGCCGAAATGTTCGCGGACGACTGGCTGGATAAGGAGGAGAACAACATTGTGATGGACCTGTTATTCAAGTGGCTCTGTCGCGATGCCGAGGCGCCTTCGCTCGTCGCTGCTGCCTCGTCTAGTGATTCCAAGCCCGCGAAAGACCGGGGCATCACCCGCGGGCACTCCTTCGACCCCGGGGCGGACGCCACTTTTGAACTCGCGGAGGGCGAGCACCACCACGTCGAGGCGGATAAGGAGTACGCGCGGGTGCCGGACATCGAGGCCTTAGCGTCGAGGTTGCGGGCCTGCTTACAAGAAGGCGAGGAGCTCCCCAGGAATTTCGCGAAGTTGTTTAATGACGCCCTCTTCCGCTTCGACACGGACGCCATTCCCGAGGTGGTGGCATTATATGAGCAGTTGAACGTGAAGCACGAACCTTTATCGTTAATCCCGCCGACCTTTGAATGTCCGTTGCCACCGCTACTACCAGCGACGTTCCCGCCGGCTCTACGAGAACCGCCGCCACCTCCACTAGATCAATTTGACCTAGATGAACACTTCGCTTCTAAACGGGAACGCCTCGCCCAACTCACGAACAAGTGTCTCCAAGGACAGCAGGAGACGGACGACGACCTAGACTACTACATCCGCGAAGCGTGCGACGTCGTGGGAGCTACAAAAGTACTAGCGGACAAGACGGGCGACGGGGCGCCGCCCGGGGCCATGCGCGCCCTGGCTTTTGTGCTGGCGGAGCTCGTGAACTTCAAAAAAGTCAATCCGCAAGAGGAGGTGAACCACGAGCGACGGGCCGGCATGGCCGAAGAGCCCAAGCAGGAGCTGAGCGCCGGGGCTATATTAGCTTCGAGCGAGCCCATGAAGAAGCGGCCGCAGTTGAAACACCTGGACGGCCCGGAGGCCAAGGTCGGCGGGGAGGACCTGGTCCCGTTGAAGCCGTCCTTCGAGGCCGAGGGCAAAAACGGCGGGCCGGAGGTCATGAGCTTCAAGTAGACCCTCCCTATTTCCTAAAGTTTACTGGTGCTAATGACGGGTCGTGGGCGCCGTTTAAACGAGAGTAGACCGAGTCGAGCGAGTGTCCGAGGGACGCGTAGGCGCCGTCGGTCCGCTGCTCCGAGATGACCATCTCGTTCATCCCGCCCGGGGTCTGTTCCGCGACCAATTCTGCTAACGTGGCCGGCCCGGCGTGCTGGGCGTCGTGCGTCATCGTGTGGAAGACGCCCCCGACGTACGCGGCCGCGGCGTCCGCGGCCACGCCATGTGACGTGAGCCAGTCCTGCGCTGAAAGCTGGCGCTGGTACAAGTCGCCCATGAGGCACGTCATGGCCTGCAACCGCTTGAATTGGTCCTCGGTCGCCACGGGCACGGCCTTTCCCAGTCGTTCGAAGATGGCGATCGTCCTTGGCTCCGACGGCGTGACGATGGTCGTGCCGGCGCCCTCGGCGATGGCGGGCAAGGGACACGCTAACGCGCAGTCGGCCGGGCCGCACCAGGCTCTGACCGACTCAAGAGGAACGCCGGCCATCAATGACACGACGAGCTGGCCCTCTCGGAATTTTAGCGGTTTGCACACGGCTTCCGCCTGCCGTGGCAGCACCGCTAATAAAACACAGTCGCACGCGTCCACGACGGCCTGGTTGTCCTTAGCGACCTCCACCTTCGCGTAGGCGTCATCCAACGCCTGCGCCTTCGCGGCGTTGCGCGGCGACAGCACGAATGCCGGTGCGGACGTGCCGGACCGTTCGGAGAGGCCGCGCACCGCTGCGGAGCTGATGGTGCCCACACCGATCACGCCGATGGTCTCCGGCACCAGGGCGCTGGCGGCAGCCATGCTGAGTGCGAGATATACCAGCGGCCGGTGCATCAAACCAACCAGCCTGTCGCTGTGCTACTTTGTGTCACCCACTGAGTAAAACCCGCACACAAAACCCGAACCCGAATCCGAACCCGAACCCGCCGTGTCGTTGGCCACGACCCAATCCTTGAGGTTTCAAGTGATTGGACAAGGTTTCCAGCCGGCACGTGACTAATCACTGCACTGCCAGCGGCATTCGACACCGACACAACCAGCGCATGGCCCTTGCGCTCCTCGCCCGCCGCGCCAGCACTGCGCGTCACCTCGCCACCTACGCCAAGGTCCAGGACCGCGAAGCGCTAATCACGACTTTGACGCAACGCGGCTGGAAGGACCTGTCTCCCGATCGAGACGCAGTCCAGAAACGCTTCGAGTTCGCGTCATTTAACGAAGCCTTCGGCTGGATGTCGCGCGTGGCGCTGCAGGCGGAGACCGCGGACCACCACCCCGAGTGGACCAATCTGTACTCCATCGTCGAGGTTACGTTAACTACGCACGCCGCCGCCGGCCTGTCGGACCGGGACATCGCCATGGCCGACTTCATGGATCACGCCGCCGCGCGCTTCGCTCTCAAGCCCTTTAAATGAATCTCAATCGGCGCGTGGCGCTTTTGAGCGCGGTCGCCCTGCCCGGCTCCCTCGGCAGGGTCCAGGCCATCAACGACCCGTTCGCCCTGGAGCTGGCGGCCGGAGCCTGCCCGCGGCTCGCCTGGGCCCGCCTGGGCGCTACGGCGTCCGCCGCCGCGGTATTGGAACGGCGGGCGGTCCTCCGGCCCCTGGCGAAGTGGCGCGTGGTACACTCCGAGCCCGTGGCCGACGCCGTCAGCGCCCGCGCCTCGCTCGAGCTGTGGCCCGCGCTCGAAGGCCAAGCGCTGCGCTTCGACGGCGCCACCTATGGCTCGATCGAGGCCTGCGTCGTCGCCGGCTGCCTCGCGCACGCCTTGTCGAGGGCGCTCGGCGACCAGTGCGCCGCCGTCGACCTGAGTGCGCTGGAGCAAGTCGCGAAGGATTCCTCGGCGCTCGTCCGGCGGGCCCTGGACTGGTCCGTCGAGGACCTCCGGGTCATACTAGACGCCGCGTCCCAAGTCCACAACGTCACGGCGCTCGTCGGTCTGACCGAGGCCCTGGAGTTTGCGACGCGCCGGGGCGCCGTTCCGGCCTGTTCCTCTGTGTCGTTCTGCGTTGATGAAATGAGCCTGCGGTGGTAGCTCCGTTGATGCCCGGGCTCCTCTGCCGTACGCGTCCGTTGCTCTCGCCGCAATTCTGAACTCAAGCGCTTCCACGCCATCGACGCAACGTTGTCCACGTAAACGCGTCTGCTCGGTGGCATGGAGTTTCCACGCCACCGACACGACAAGCACAAGTATCGGCCACCTCTTTACGTCCCACGATCTAGGCCCACTCCGGACCGAATTCTAACCCCCCTTGTGTGTGTGGTCATAACTACATCTAAGATTCAAGTGAAGAGTCGTACCAGTGTGTCCCGAGGCACTAAAAACTTGTACAAACAGCGTCACAATATGTTGTTACGGTGCTAGGACGAGTGGGCGGCGCCCCGTGGGGGGGCTCGCCCCCTTCCCCGCCCTTTCCCCCGTCCGCGGCCCCGGCCACCGCCCCTGCCCCCCCTGCCGCGGCCCGCGGCCCGACCGCCCTCGTCGCCGTCGCGTTGGTCGCGGCGGTGGCGCCGGCGCTCGCCCGCGTCCACGGCCGCCTTGTCGGGGGCCTGGTCCCGCGCGCGGCGGTCGAAGGCCTTGAGCATGCCGCCCAGCAACACCTCGGCCGTCTTGAGCCGCGCCTCCGTCTCGCCGGAAATGGTCAAAGTGGCCCCGTCCCGACTGATCTGCACGTGCGTCTTGCTGTTCGTCTCGATGTTCTTCAGCTTCGTCGACGACTGCCGCAGGAGGACCGCCACGAAGCCGGCGGGGATGGACAGCTCCGCCGTGCAGCCGCCGGCCCGCTCGGCCTTCCGGGCGACGGCGGCGTCCTTTTTCTGCCGCTTCTCCGCGGCGTCTTCATCAATCGCGGGTGCCTTGCGCTTCGCCGGCGCCGCGGCTGCCGGCGGCGGCGCGCGCGTCGGCGCGTCGCTGAGGCGCACGCGGTCGCCGACCTCGAGGACCGTGCCGGCTTTTACGAGCCTCTCCAAACAATCCTTGAAGTCGGTCCAGGTCGCGTCAGTGGCGCCGAGCTTCGCGAAGGTCTTCTTGCGCACCTTGTTGGGCTTCCAGCCGTCACCTGCCGCCGCGAGGACGGTCGCGATTGCGGCTTCCATTTTAGAGCTCGAGAGCGGCCTATAGCTCGGTCGCGCCTATAACGCGAGGGCGCAGGGGTTGCGTAGTGCGCTTAGAGAACAGGCGACGCACAGCCAATGTCAGCGTGCAGCGCCCACAGCCACTACCAGCAGCAGCGCGTCGCGCGTAACACGTGCGAGAGCTGTTGCCTTAGAACTACAGATGCGAGGTAGGCAGCGGTGCAAGAAGTCAAAAACGCTTGCTAAAATACTGTGAAAACCCGTAAGAAAACCCGCGTGTTAATTATGCAACAACACGCACTGCATACTGCGCCAGCAGCTGTTCGCAGCGGTGATCAGACCCGCGAAATCGCACACAAGCCATCTTTCCTGCTGGTGATGCAGCAATAACTGCTCAAAAAGCTGCCTCCTGTGCACACTGCCCTCACAAGTGAGCAGCAGCCACGCAGCATATGGCCTCTGCGGCCCTACGCACCGCCGCACGCGCTGCCGCACAACTCGCCGCACCGACAGCGGGTAGCGCACTAGCCGCATCACAGCGCTCCGGATGCAACGCCCGCGACGATGGGTCGGCTCACGACACGGCCGAGCCTGCACAGCTGCTGTCCCATCCGGCATCATACGTCTGCGGCGGCGAGCACTCGCTCGCGGTGTCGCGCAAGGGGCAGTGCTTCTCCGCGGGCGCGTGCGGACTCGGATGGTCGCGTCTCAAAGACATAACCCCGGAGCTATTCGTCTGGCGGCGCGCGCACACGGGCGAGCGTACCGCGAGCGTCACCGGCGGCTACTACCACTCGGTAGCCATCGGCTCGAGCGGCGACGTGTACGCGTGGGGCTGCGGGGCCTTTACCGACGGCAACAACGACGGCGTCATTCCAGCTCTGGGGC
>Ga0114997_10003296_pt1 | contig 12712 bp, 14 predicted proteins | sample ArcticOcean_MG_C_2_FD_87045 | JGI IMG/M metagenome (GOLD analysis project Ga0114997, IMG submission 87045) | Marine microbial communities from western Arctic Ocean - ArcticOcean_MG_CB4_136 | ecosystem: Environmental > Aquatic > Marine > Oceanic | place: Arctic Ocean: Canada Basin | collected... | reverse complement strand
TTCTTTACAAATATATACAAACTATTTACACACTATTCTCCCTTTCCAATCGCTGCCGCTTCCTCAACGCCTTCATACTTGCACTAATCTTCTCTTTAACCCATTGCGGACGCTTACGACCAATATTGACTTTGCGTAGTTTATCTTTGGTTTCCTCGCTGTGTTTTTTTCCAAGATTTACCTGACGCAAATGCTCCTTCATTTCGGGAGTATGTCTCTGTTTAATAAGAATATCGTGCATTAGAACCCGCCTTTCGGCAGTCCATTTAGTTCCTGCAGCATAGGTATTTCCTTTGGACGCTTCACCTATCTTTCGTTTGGCTTCATCGGTATGTTTGTATCCCGTAATCCCCTCACCGCCATCCGTCAGGTTGTAGCCGTTGTTTTTGCTGTCATACAAAGAAATCACAACCCGTTCCATAGCACCTAAATATTCCACGGGTACATTTTCATAGAGGAGGATCAACTCAAATGCATCTCTTCCGTGTTTACGGATCGACCTGTTTAGATGAGTACATTCCGAGGTACGCTGACCAAATGCTTCATAAAAATGATTTGAGAAACGCTGTTCTGGTTCATTGAACGTGACGCCAATATACGGGAGGTTCGTAATTTTATTTCTTATTTCATACACGACGCCTTTTCTGCCGATGTTCAATTTCCTCCCCTCAAGCGAAGGACTCTGAAACATAACAAACGGATGGTTAGTTTATACAAACGATGGGTGGGTGGGTAATTAAAATACTTGCAAATGAAGGGTCGACTCTTTCTGTGGACATAACAAACACAAACACAGACGAGGTTAGTAGGAGTATAACAGAAGTCTTTATATAACATTTAACATTTAACACTTACCTGGATATTGTAACTGTGTGAGCAAACACAAACAAACACAGGGTTAAAAACAATTCAACAAATAATACACAGAAATTTAGACTTACTCGGACAGCGTTCTTCCGTCTTCCAATTGTTTGCCTCTGTGTGTAAAAAACATTTGTTAGTGTATAATTCTGTTATAATATGTAAAGAGTAGATAAAATACTTACGCGAAGATCAAACGTTGCTGATCTGGCGGAATGCCTTCCTTATCCTGCACTTTAGTCTTAACGTTCTCTATTGTGTCGCTGGGGTCTACTTCGAGCGTTATTGTCTTACCTGTGAGTGTCTGTGTGAAAAACAATGTTATCATGACTATTCTTTTTAAAATGAAGGACTTTTAGAATACTAGACCTACCTTGATGAAGATTTGCATCACAGTGTTTCCTGTTATTTAGGCTATTGAAATATTTTATATAGAATTATTTATTTTTAAAACATTAAAGCCCCATTTGGATCGCACTTTGCTTCCAACAATCGGAAAGGCAGTGTTTGGACTTCCGAACCTCACTTAATTTAATTCTACCGTCTTTATCATGGTCGCAGCGGTCAAACACTCCCTGAATGTTACCTAATTTGCGCACGGCCCACCGTATCCCGCTCGGGATGTCCTTGATAATATCATCAAAGTCCTTGCGGTCCAACCCTTGTTCTGGGTCGCGCCCTATCTTCCGCATATATTTATCAATGTGCTTGATTGCTCCGCTCTTTGACGAAAACCAGCAAGATTCGGCCTCGCGAACCATAAAGGCCGCAGTTAAAGCCGTTACAATGCTAAATAAACGCATTTAAGACCACTATTTATCTGAATCCTATAATCTTATATACTGTGACCTCAAATTCTTGACAGAACTCTCGTAATAGTAAGTGTAAATAAATATACAGAAAAGTGTTAAACAAACAATTGCTAATAATAAGCAAGTGGTATATTGTAACTGTTCTCGGTGTTTCATTTTGTAATTTATTTTGTATATGAGAACATATATATTTATGACACTTCGGAGAACAAGTGACGAATGCGGTTTTGTGTCTTATTTTTATTCTTTCAACTCTGTGTCGGCGACATAGTCGACGACATAATGTGGCAACCAAAGACAGCGACAAAAGCAGTGGAGGAGACGAAGACGACGATAGTGATGTTGAGTTACTCAACAAAGAGGTTCGAGAATCTGGAGACGATACTGCCGAACTATGTGAATATGAGCAGCGTGTTGGACAAGATAGTGTTTGTGTGGAATAATCCAAAAGAAAATCCACCAAAGTTTCCAGAAGGTTCGGTTCCAATAGAAGTCTATTATCGTAACAATTCCTTGAACAACAGGTATGATGTGAAACCATACAAGATTAAAACACCCGCGGTGTTGACAGTTGATGACGATGTTTGGCTGGAAGAGTCATTAATCAGGGAAATGATTGAGACGCAGAAAATCCACGAGGAAAGGCTGATTGGTTTGTATACGAGGCGTGCCTACAACGCATCTTATCAATTTTCTTCAGGCCATCCACGTCTTGTGATAGGACAAACGATTATATGGAACAGAAACTTCGGTGATTGGTATACGAACGACGAGTTCATACAGCGTTCTAACGACGACCCCGACTACTTTGGTTGCGACGACATCGCGTTTAATGCTCTTATTCAGGCACAGACAGGGGAGGACGCGATGGCTGTCAGGAAGAGGGGACGACTTCACGAATTATCATTTGTTGGTGGATTGTCTTCACAAAGAAAATGGTATAAGAAAAGAAGCAAATGTGTAAAGTATTATGGTGAGCATTTCAATCTCTACAAATGGCTCTAATAAGAAGAGGCAGTAGCCCAAAGTTTTACGTTTGGGCATTTGTCAAAGACGATAGGGGTTTTATAAATGTATCGTTGCTCAAAATGGCGATGCATACGAGGGAAAGGGTGAATAGAAGAAAATTTTAAATGGATGTTGAAACCGTCGCGATACGAACGAACATCCACAACAAACGCAGGAGATACAACCCCATCCAGTGTGCTGGTAATTACCAGAGAATTGATGTTGTTCGTGTTTCCAAACATCACTTTGGTAATGGTATACGTAGCAGCCTGTTGCTCAAAGACGTTGAATGTTTGTCCAACGAGTTGTTGTTGCTTTTCCTCGTCTTTTTCTCCCCAGCCGATGAGAAGATTTTGCAACCGATATTTTTTCAACTTGTCGTTTTTTGCGTAAAGTTTCATTCGCGCCTCAATGGAAGTGCGAATGATGAAGTCGCTGAACTTCACATCACCGACCATTTGTTCCCAAGTAGAAGGTGGTAGTTTTGATAGAATGTGTGCCGCAATCGGACGAGGAGTGGAATAACTGCTACCAAAAAATTTTGCATAACAGTAGACCTCCTGTCCAGGAACTCTGTATCGCGGTTGTCGTTTAAAGAGAAACGGACAACCCGTGCTGCGATTTTTCTTCAAGCAACAGGGACATTTCTTCGCAGTGTGAACAATGTAGTCGGGGTTGTGTATGCATTGCTTCAGACGACGCTCGGGACAGCACACCAACAGAGAACAGAGTTTTATTTGGTACGAGTTGAGAAGGTTTAGCCGCAGGATGCGACGAACCGTCAATCCACCAGTTTGAAGAAAGAACGAAGAGAGGAGCGAAGGAATACCATCGTATCCAGCCAAAGACCAAAGAAGCGTCCCTGGTTCGGATTTTTCAATGATAATACGAACAGTGTCGGAGACAGTGAAATCTCCCTTAAGTTTTTCGTGAGCGTTCGCAACCTTCTCCACCTTGTTGCGCCGAACGCCTGTCATACTAGAAACCAAACTAATCTCCTTGTACTGCTCCACTGGTTTTTGTTGCATCACGTGTTCCTAATGAAGTCGGCAATTTCATTTTTCCCTGATGGGATTTGGGAGGTTGGTTGAGTTTCCATTGAAAGTAGTCGTGGGATGATATAAACAGTTTTGATGATGGTTCGTAGCACAGTTGTTTGGGGAGTGTGTTTTGTAACTATTCTTACTAACACTTTGTTTTGTTTGTTTGCGAGGTTAGACGCTTAAAGGCGTAGGTGGTGACGTCATCATTTGTGAGGAGTAAGTGTTTTGTTGAATTTTTTACTTGAAAAATACTAACTATTGTTTTTTGTTACACAGGGCGGCAGCGATGGACATGCGTTCGTGATTTATCCTCCACGCATTTCTTTGAATTGTTCTAACACTTGTTTGTTTGTATTTTCCGCAGAGGTTTTTTATGAGGTCGTGGTGCCTTGTAAGTGTTTTTGTAACAATTTAGTTTAATTTTGTATCTAATCGTTCGTTTTATCTACAGTGATGGAAATGGATCGAACTTCACTACTTTGTATTAGTACGGTGCTTGGAAGTGATAACTTCTACTCAAAGTTGCTGATGCTCAAAGATGAACAAGGAAGGTCGTTTTTTAACAAGTTCGAGTTCTACTTGGCCTGTGAAGCCTGTATGAAGGCTGGTATTGCTTCCAAGTGTAATCATAAGGTAAGTTAAAACAAAAACAACCAAAGCACGATAAAAGACAAGAAAGCGAACAAATAAGGTTTAGCTAGGTCAAACAATTGGTCGGCTGGTTGACGTATTTGTGCTGTGGATTGAGACATTTTTTTTCTAACAATTATTCTAACTGTTTTTCTTATATGTTTTTCACACAGATGCACGAACTACCGCAAGTTGAAGATTTCGTTAAATGTGGATGGGAGTCGTTTATGATTTACCGTCACTAACACTTGTTTGTTTGTTCACACAGCCATTGGCAGTCAGGACGTAAACATCAAAGAATTCGTGCCATGATGGCAAGTATTGTTTGTTTAATTATTTATAGGAACATTCTAACTAATTGTTTGTATTTACACAGGCGGACCAACAAGAGTTGCTCGAGAGGGAAACGAGTAAGAAGTGGGATGTTCTTCTATTTGTTTCCAATATAATTCTAACACATTGTTTGTTTCGCAGTGGGCATTATGCATGAGAGCGGTGAGACTGCTTTTGAGCGGTATATGATTAACAGGGTCTTTGAACATCCCAAGGTGCGAATTGACAATCAAATTAATCAAGTGTTCTTGGCAATAGACCCTAACGGTAAGTTGAACAGTGCCGCGTGTTTGTTTTGAATGGTTCTCTCTCACAGCGGGTTTGTTTTTGGAACAGGCGGTGGCGATTCTCGCTTTGCGATTTGCTCCTGCTTCTACCGCCGCGGCAAGATGATTATTGCGGGGCTGGACGCGGTGAAATCAAAAGCCCCCTCGCAGTATGAACCTGTGTTATATGACCATATTATGGCCTTCCGAAACCATCAATATACGAAGAACGCGAGGATTGTGATAATGGTAGAGAACAATCTTGGATTTGAATCGTTTCATATAGAACGATTCATTAACAGAACCAAGGCACGTAATAATTGCTGCTTTCTAACTGATAAGGATCAGAAGGTTGGTTTGCGAACGACAAATCCTATTAAGGAAAGTATGTGGCACAAGTTCAAGACCTTTTTAGAAGAGGATGCGGTGTTTGTCTGGGAAGAGATTGTATCAGTGAACAGCAACTATACTTCCAAGGAAATGTTGAAACAATTGAGAGAAGAATTAAACAACTATAAGGTGATGATCGAACTACCCAAGACCGTGTTTCAAGAGACGAAGCGAACCTTTACGGGTAAATTAGGAGGCGCGATAGATGATTTATCGGTGACCGTTCAATTGAACGCATTATGGCATTCGGAGTTCTACACGCCGAAATATAGTGATTATCATTGATGTAATTGATATAAAGATTGTTTTAACGAATTAAATTAAAATGTTTATTCTATTGTTATTATTTCAAAGCGTTCTTGCCGAATTTCCATCAGGATTTAAACAAATCTGGGTTTACGTAGGTAACAGAACACAGGGTATGTCCGACTACAAAGCCCACGGAATGTATCACAGTCAGTATGAGCAAGACGAACATGTAATGAAAATAATGAGATACAAAACAGGTGGAACATTTATAGACCTGGCCGCGAACCAAGCGGTTCATATTTCCAACACATTCGCCATGGAAAGAGACTACGACTGGAGCGGTGTATGCATAGACGCTAATTATTATGTATGGGAAGACCTTGCGCGGCGCAAGTGCACCGTGGTTGCGGCTGCAGTTGGTAGAGAAATAAACGAAGAAATTCCTTTTAAATACCGAAGCGCAGGTGATGAGGCTGCTTACGGTGGTCTTATAAAAGAAGGAATGAAGCAAGAACACCGCACAGCAAACGAAGGAACAGTTTTTACAACAACATTAAATCAAATTTTTGAAGAGTTTGACTTACCACACATAATAGACTACCTGTCGCTTGACATAGAAGGTGCGGAACTATATGCTTTAAGTTCGTTTGACTGGGATAAATATAGTTTCAATGTTATTACAATAGAAGGACGCAACGAGAACATAAGACTAAAACTAATGCACGAAGGCTATTGGTATGTTACCCGCTTGGGAGAAGATGATTTATACGTTAATTCAGGATTAATGGGTCAAGGCGAAGCAAGAGACTTGATAGATGACTTAATTCATTAATGATATAATACATTAGTAATTATTTAATTTTTAAACAATGAAACATCGTGACAAACTATTATTTAAAAGAACATTCATAATATTGTTTATCATTGCTTTATGTTCTTACCTTGGATATTATCTTACACCAGAACCTTTGAAACCTCTACCTACAAGGTCAAGAAAAGATATTCAAAAAGGTATTGAGAAGGCGGAAGAGGTCTGTGGGCACCATGAAAAACCTTGGATGAAAGAAGCGGAATACAAATTAATTTTAAAATATCTTATGCCTCATTATGAAATGTTAGAGTGGGGGGCAGGAAAAAGTTCTTGTCTTTGGTCAACATTTGTTACAAAATTAATGAGCATTGAACACAATGTGAAATGGGCAGGACAGGTAAAAGAACATTTACAAACAAATCAACAGGTGATGGCTGCTCCAAGAAACAAACGATATGCAGGATACAGAATCCGAAAAAAGCCTACACCAGCAAATGCCTACAACGAATACATTCACGCTCCTGAATACCTCGGTGCTCCATACGACGCTATTTTGGTGGACGGTAGAGCAAGACCACAGTGCGCGTTTGAAGCGCTTTTTTTATTGAGGAATTTAAATTCAATGGTTTTTATTCACGATTATTATAGCAATATACCAGATAGGTCTTACTATCATATTGTTGAGAGATGGTATGACATAGTTGAGAGCGTTCCTGGAACGCCAGGTATGGTGGTGTTACGACCAAAAGAACTGAAACCAAAAATTTCAAAAGACGAGTTTCCCGAATGGTGGTTTGAAAACTATAATCAATATCACGACCCAATCCTCGCCTAGGACACTATACGATCCCTCTGGTAAGTAATTTCTCAAAACTATTTAAACGATTGATTCTCTATAATTTATCACTAACCATCCGCGGTTCTCCTCCCTCGACGATCCAACCAGATAAAATGACTTCTCTTTCCATTAATACTACTACTGCTTCGACTCTAATGACGACGATGAAGGTGAAGGCCGATGCTACTACTGTTCCGACTCCAATGACGACGATGAAGGTGAAGGCCGATGCTACGATTGGTTCACAGATTACGCGTGCCAAGACTCTTATGGAGAAGGGAAAGTTGAACAAGCAGTTTAACATCAAGGGAATCAGTTCCAAGGCGGGGAGCACGGCAATTATTGTCGGTCGCAACCTCGGTGCAATTACATCGCTCACTGTTGATCCCTACGTCACTCCGCAAGGACATCGCTCGCTTCAGGTGTGCGTCTCTGTAGACACCGAGATGCGTCCCAACAACGAGGATCTGAAGAGCGAGAAGTACTGGAACGTCTGTGTTCCTGACCCTGACCGTGGGCAGAGCATCGCTTCTTCCTGCCGTGCCCTTGACGGGAAGTTGAGCGACCTATGCGTCGGCGAGACCATCGTTCTCCGCGGTGCGGGACAGGCTCTCAACGTGATGGTGGTGTTCTACTCCTACATCGGCACTGATTGGCCTGGGTGCGAGATTGTCGAAACCCAGGTCAAGAACAACATCATCGAGAACCGTGAGACTGGTCGCAAGAACAAGAAGACTCTGATGTCCTTTGCTGTGGAGCGAAAGTTCTGGGAGTCGTCAGATGATGAGGGGTCAGATGAGGGGGAGGAGGAGGAGGAGGAGGAGGAGACTAATGATGAGGAGGATGTTGATTAGATTAGGTCAAATATTTTACTTCTCATAATAACATAAAATTAATATATTCCTAATTCAGCCAACATTTCAGCTGGTAATACTCGCTTCATCTCCTCAATTTCCCACTCATCATATTCGACCTTTTGTTCTTGAACTTGTTCACAAGGGTCGCAGCAAACCTCATCCGCAATCACTGGTTCCCGTTCGGCCGAAACATTTTTAATAAGCAACCCGAGTTCTTGGTTCTTGTCGGTATTAGTCTTCTTGGGTTTAGTATACTTCTTTTCAATATTATGTGCGTGCTTCTTCTTTTCACCTCCGCACTTTTTACAACCAGCGTGCTCGTGTCCGATAAGACACTCGTTGCCATCGTAAGCGACAGGTTGAAGTAATTGTGTGTCGCGAAGCATACCTCCAAAGGTAGAGGAAATGAACTGATGGTCCTCAAGCAGTTCCTGGTTGCTTAAAATAGTATGAACGTTATCGTGGAATTGAATCTTATAAAATGCAGATTCTTTCTTAATCTCGGCACCAAGTTGTTCAAGATTACGAACACGTTTCCCGTTGATTGAATTTAATGTCATCGAAGGGGAGACGTGTCCCTTCTCGCTCATAAGACCACCTTCCAACACAAAGGAAACAACCAAACAAGGGTCTTCACACTGTGCACAAAGTGATGCGTATTTACCAAGAAGTGGATTGACTTTCATAAACATATTTACAAGGTTGAGATTTAATTCTTGGACGACCATACCAGCATAAACTGCTGCCTTGGGATGTTCGTAAGGGAAATAAATAGGACGGACAATTCGTGGATCTTTTTGAATATAATCCACTTCAAGGTCAGTGATTGCTCCACCACGAGCAACTTGAATAGGAATGCTGTCACCTAATTTAAATCGGGATGTCACACGAGCCATATCAACAGGACCAGACTTATTCCAAGGAACCATACACTGTCCAAAAGGAGTGATTGTATAACCGTCTATCTTAAGCAATTGGTCATCTTCCATAAGAGAACCACCAAGAACACTTCCTGTCACTACGTGATTGACATACATTCCCTTCATACCAATATCTTCGTGTCCAAGATACGAAAGAAGAGTATCTGTCATAGGTTCAAGCATCATTCCAAAGACTGGTTTATTAATTAGAAGGGTTTGTTTGCGAGTGTCCGCAGAAGCGTTCTTGTAAGTGTAAAGATAATTATCCAAGAAGACTTTAAGAACTTCGGAGGGTATGGCGTATCCCACATTGTTCTGACCAGGGATGATAGCGTTGTTAATACCAACGACCTCCCACTCCTCGTCAGCATTCTGACACAGTAAAGCCCCACCACTGTTTCCAGGACAAAGGGCTGCGTCAGTTTGGAGGTAATCGGTTCCGTGCATCACTTGATTTCCAGACTTACCACCTGTGGTAATTTTCTGGCCATTCTGACCAAGTGGGTAGCCAACAGCGATAAGTTTAGTTCCGTTTGTCACTTCATCACTGTTGCCAATAGCAATAGTATCAACCTCAAGATTGTGCTTTCCAGAAATGCGTAAAAGTGTCAAGTCCATTTCAGGACTGTCGGCAACAATACGAACAGGAAATTTTTGAGCGCCGTATTTTGGAAGACTCAACGAAACCTTTTTACCAGACGCAATGACATGATGGTTCGTAACAAAAAACGTTTTGTTTGCCAATTGAATAGCAAAACCGCTACCTTCTGAACGAGACGCCTTACCGTTTAAAAAAGGTTGTAGGGGGTTCATACCTACTTTTGTAGTATGAACTTGGCAGACAGAAGAACTGAAATCCATATGGCCAGGGACATCCTGAAAATTAGGATTTGCGGCCGCTGTCCCTATGAACCCTACGGGTGTTTGACAACTCGTATGAAGATTTACGGGTAATTCGTGGTTCATAATATCTTACAGATCATTATATTTTTGAATGACATTTATATACATCAAGTCAATTCGATTGTTTCAAAGGCTTGTTCATCTCTCACAGTAGGAGAATATGTATCATGATTGCGTCGTTTATCAAAGGAAAACCATACAACTATAAAAAACCACAATACTGTTTGATAATAGATTAACACGGCTTCGTTCATCCATAACCTTAAAAGGAAAGAAACCGTGTATAGCATCAACAGTATAGATATTTCAAGCGAACAAAATGCAAACGATAAAATGGTTGACGTAGAAGAGGTCATGAACACTATTAAATAAGAGGTGTCTCTGTATACAACGTTGGAAAAGGTTGCGATCATTACGATAAGCATTTCATTAATCAAACTAAAAATAGTTTTGTTATGATAACTTGGAGGACAAGACAAGAAAACCAAATCAGCGGAGAGTTTAAGATTTATGATGAACATACATTGGTCATAAACAATTATCAGCGCTTCAATGCACATTAATTCAGTATTCTCGAATTCAATGATGGAACCTATAGATATTTGAAAGAAATGTTTGATGATAATAGTAGTAATAAACCATTTAAAAATGCTTCTTTTTTGTTCTGTAACAGGAGTGCATTCATACGATGCTAATGTGACTAAACAAAATATCTGTATAGCCAAAGAGATTAAAATCCCAATAGAGAATAACATAAGAATTTATTTACAACATAATATCATTCTATATATCCCTACAACTCATCAGCAACCTTAAATTTCACACCATTCATAGTATCTAACAAATGTTGTGCGCATATTGCGTTAATATCATCAAGAACTGTAGTTTGTTGATAACCATTTTCATCAAAATATCTTAATTCAATCTTTTTGTAACGATTTTTTATAATTTCATAACCAGGATAGAAAGCACTCTCTTCTTTGTATGAAAACTTCTCTGGATCTTTACCTATCATTTCTGCGTTTACGTACACTCGACCACCTATCTTCATAATATGTTTGGGAAACCCAATATGTACCCCAGCCAAACAATAAAAATCATTCGCACCTATTACCTCATCAATCCCTGAACTGATCTGAAACACATCCACATCGTTACGCAAGCGACCGTTAAATTCATACGGCACAGAAGCAACACCGTCATATAATTCAGTGTGAGTCCTGACATATTCAAACCTTTCTATTATGTCTGTTGACGCAGCCACAGGAGCAGGCTCAACAACTGGTAAATGTTCCTTTATTTCTTCTGCAACCCAAGTGTAATTCACATCTGTTAAATACACATAAGCACGCTCTGGAACTTCCCAAAGAACGAGACAGAAGACGATCCATATCATCATTAAAATATACAAGTTTCGTCGTTGAAGCAATAAACGCCTCCATACTGACAAAACCTTCTCAAGTTTTGAGATAGGTCCTCGTTCAATATCTTGCATTGATTAAGTTATAAAAACAAATCATTAATTATTCATTATATCATTTCAATGTCAAAACCAATTGAATTAATCGTCGCAAGAGACAAGAAATACGGCATAGGTCTTGAAGGAAAAATACCCTGGAGATGCAAGGAAGATATGCAACATTTCAAACGAGTCACAAGTACTACCACAGACAGTTCAAAGAAAAATGCTGTCATTATGGGACGAAAAACTTGGGAGAGCCTCAAAAATAAACCTTTGGTTAACCGAGTCAATATTTGTTTGTCAAGCAACCCTCAACGAATTGCTACCTGCCAAACAATGCAAGCCGCAATAGAGTATGCAAACGGAAACCCATTGGTCGAGAAGATCTTCATCATTGGAGGAGAGAGAGTTTACAGCGAAGCACTTCAAACTCTTTCTATTCAAACCATATGGATGACTATCATTCATAGAGAATTTCCAACCGACAGAGACATTCGTTTCATTGGAAAGTATTTAAAGGATTACAAAAATACTATAATTGAAGATAAAGAAGAGTTTATTATTTGGCGGTATGATTTGCCCTGACGATCCAACCTACTATCCTTTGTTTGATCGTAACACTCGACGCCTGATTTTCTCAAAAAAAATCAATAATCATACTGCTACAAGTAATAATTCAATACTATCTTACATCAAATCAACCCCTCTCAACAAAATTATTTTACAAAAACTCAATGAAAAATGTCCCAAAGCAGTCAAAAAAGCAGTCAAAATGTTAGAAGAGTTGAACTATTCACCAAACAATGACATTGAAATCATATGGGAAAACAAAAGTATTTGCGACAACAACACCTTCAAGTGGTTAGGACTGGACAAAATGTTCACACAGTTTAAACCAATCACTTCATTTGGAAAAAAACTCATCAAAACACAATTCTTTAACCCAACAATAAACAGAGATGAAATTGAACGCAGTCAAAAATTGATTGAATTCATATTATCTCGTGGTGAAGGGTTTATTGAACGCACCCGACAGTTCTTGAAGACAACATACATACCAGATGAAAAGCAATCATTCAAAGGAATTATTCACACGGCTATGCTGACTTCATATCTATTTCGCTTTTTAAGAAGCAACTTCCCTGATGACCCAATGTTGTATCAAATGATGGAAGAAGATGAAGCAAACCAGGAACTATTAGATATTCTCACTCGTGAAGTTAATTTTGACAGTATTGAAAAGTATGAATTTGAAGCATACTGGTTCAGACATTGTGATGAAAATTTCATTGAAGAATGGGAAGGGGTGCAAAACCACTTTGAAATGCT
>Ga0114997_10003292_pt1 | contig 12719 bp, 11 predicted proteins | sample ArcticOcean_MG_C_2_FD_87045 | JGI IMG/M metagenome (GOLD analysis project Ga0114997, IMG submission 87045) | Marine microbial communities from western Arctic Ocean - ArcticOcean_MG_CB4_136 | ecosystem: Environmental > Aquatic > Marine > Oceanic | place: Arctic Ocean: Canada Basin | collected... | reverse complement strand
GTTAAAAGGTTTCTTAAGCATTTTTCTTCTTTGACTAAAGAAAACTCTAGTTATCATTTCAAGATTTTTAGCATTATTGATTACAAAGAAATCTTTTCTAGGGGTAAATAATAGTAATGTACTATCGATTTTTGGGCGGGGTGAAAAACTCTGTGGTTTAATATCTATTATTTTCTTAATATTTAATTTCCAGTTTGATAAAATTGACAAACGCCCATATTTTGACGTATTAGATTCTGCAATAATTCTTTCTGCAACTTCTTTTTGAAACATTAACACTAAGCTTTCAAACCAAAAATTTTTATCTAAATTCACTATCCATTTTGAAAGAATTTCAGTAGAAATATTATAAGGTAAGTTTCCAAATACAGTAAGTTTTTCACTAGAAATCTTATCTTCAGATATTTTTAAAACATCATCGTTAATAATAGTAATTTCATCAGTAAATTTATCTTTCAATAATAAGGCTAGTTCATCATCTTTTTCAATGGCATAAACTTTCTTAGGATTTTTTTTTAAAATAAATGATGTTAAGTTACCACTACCAGGGCCTATTTCTAAAACTTCTTTATTTGTAATTTCAACAGTACTTACAATCTGCTCGAGAATATTATGATCTATTAAAAAATTTTGACCTAAACTTTTTTTGGGCTTAATAAACATTTATTTGTCCAAGAATTTTAATGCTTCTATTAAACTTTTGGGGTCAGATAAATTTTTACCTAGCATTTTTTCATTAGGACCATGATCAGGAGAAATCCTGACAAATGGTAGTCCAATAGTAATATTTATAGCATCAAAACCAAATAAAGTTTTGATTGGTGTTAATACTTGGTCATGGTACATCCCAATGATGACATCATATTTGCAATACTGATCTTTTAAAAATATTGTATCAGCTGCAAAGGGACCATGAACTTTATATTTTTTTTTTATGAGATGTTTTATTGAAGGTATAATTATTCTTTCTTCCTCACTTGTTTTATAGTTACTTTCACAATGAGGGTTCAATCCGGTAATTGCGATATTGGGTTTTATTTTGAACTTTTTTAAATAAAATTCATTAATATATTTTACCTGATTAATAATTCTTTTTTTTGTAATATGCTTGTAAACTTCTTTTAATGGAAGATGAGTTGTTATTGGACTAACTGATAACTTTTTATTATAAATAAGCATAACTGTTTTGTTTTTTCTATTTGTTTTGTCTGCAAGATATTCAGTAATTCCTAAATACCTACCTTTTAAAAAATTTTTTTTTGAGATTGGTCCATTAATTAATCCAGAGAACTTATTGCTCTTTAATAAAGAAGAAGCGAGTAGAAAGCATTTCTCTATATATTCATTAGAATTATCTGATATTTTTTCAAAAACATTTTTAAATTCATAATCAACATTTATTATATTTATTTTTTTATTATTAAGTTTTTGCAAAAAAAGTTTTTTTTTATTAATCAAGTTAATATTTAATTTAAACTTTAATTTTTTCATTTGCTTTAAAAGTAAATTTTTTGAAACAATTAAAACAATAGGTTTTTTAAAATTATTTTTTTTTATAGATTTAAAAAAAATTTCCAAAAAAATACTATTTGGTTCACCTGCCACAACCAAAATCGATTTACTGTTCATCTATATAGCTTTTTCTCTGTACCTTTTTAAAATATATATTCGAGAATTGATTTAATTGTCTATTGTTTTCTTGAGTTAATATTTTTTTTAATTCTTCATCATAGTTAATTTTAAGTGTTTCATTTTTTACACCATCTAATCTGACTATTAAAAAACCAGAAGGTATTTTGATTGGATCAGAGTAGGTATCTTTTTTCATGTTAGTTAACACAGCAGAAATTTGATCAGGTAGTTGATTTTTTGTTACCCAGCCAAGTTGACCTCCATTTGTATTAGAATCTGATATACTAAATATTGTTGCTGCATTTTTAAAACCCTGCTTCTCAATAGTTTGAATAATTTTTTGATGTTTTTGTTCAAATTCCACCTTATCTTCTGCAACAAATAAAAGTTCTGATAAAAAAAATAATTTTCTCTCGAGAGGATTCTTTAAAGATTTATCCAAGGTATTTCGTATTTTTTGTTCGTCGATAATTACTTTATCTTTATAAATCTCATATATTAATCTGTTCCACGAAGCTTCGATTGCAAGCTTTCTAAGGATATCTTGTAAACTCAAATTTTTTTGTAACAAAAAATTTTTAAATTCATTTTCGTCTTGTAAATTTAAATTTGTATAAATATTTTTTGTTAACCCAAGTAAATCTGGAGAATTGTAATCTATCTTATAATATTTTAATATTTCATCTTCTTTAGTAATTTCTTTTATTAGTGATTCTTTTGATAACCTCATTATATCTTTTTCTGAAAGAGTAGATATTTGAGGGTTTAATGTTGTTAGATATTTTTTTTCTTTAATAATATCGATGTTGGTAATTATTCTTTTATTGATTTTTAAAATAATTTTAAATTCACTTTCAGCAAGAGATATCCCCATCGATAGTTTCATTAACAGAAGTATTAAAAGTATAATTTTTATCATTGCGGATTAACACCAGGTGTATTTAGAGTAGCAAATGGAATAATCGTTAATGAAAAGAAAAGTTCTTTTGTTGGTTTTAAGTCTCCATCTGAATAATAGTTTTTATTAAACTCTATGGCGGCTACCAAACAATCATTTGCATATTGATAAATTAAATTATAATATTCCTTTAGATTAGTTTTTTTATTTGTTCTATTTCTAAACAACAATTTATTACTTTTATTTAGAGTGTAACTAGTTTCATTTGCTAAATAGCTTTTACTCCCAATTTCATTATTTTCCTCCAAGAATTCGAATGTAGTTATAAAATTATTTATTGAAATTGTTGATTTAGCCATACTAAAGTTTGATGTTTTTAAGTTATTGTCTAAAGAAAAATCGTAATCGAAGTCTAAATATTTATTAGGTGTGAATTTTACAGCACCAACAACATCTGAAGACTTAGTTGTCATTTTTGATTTAATAGGTAAATTCTTTTCATTTATATCACGATAAATTTGAGCTAAATTAATTTTTAAAATCTCGTTACCACTTATATCGTTTAAATTGTATTCGCTACCAACAGTTAAGGATTGTCCACCTTCAAGTGAATCGTTAAGACCAAGTCTGTTAGTAGAAAAAGCATTTACCCCATCAATTCTTCTATCTTCATTTTTTAAATTCTCTGATCTATTTGGACTCGCTCGCAAGGATATTTTAGGTATTAATTGACTTTCAAAGTTTTGCATTTTTTTTCTTAAAGGATAGGTTGAACCTAATATCAAAGAAGTATAGTTGTCTGAACTCACCATATCTTTATCTACTACTGAATTTTTTGAATCTTTATTTGTATTTTTAAATAGTACTTTAAAATCATTTTTAAATCCAAATTTTGTAAAAAAAGGTTTTGATGAAAAATCAAAATTATTTATAAATACTTTTTCTAATACATTTGTATTGTATTTTTTTTGGAAACCCGTGGCTTCAAAACTTGTAGATCCATATGAATCTAAGCTTGTATTTAACAATTTAGCAATTGAGAAATTTGGGTAGATATATTCATATTTGTCAGAATTTTTTGAAGATGCCAAATTTTCATATACTTCAAAATTTAATGATATATCTAAATCTTCTTTACTAAAATTATAATTTACATAAGAATTTAGTACTGATGGGTTGAAGCTTTCCTCCATTTTTATATCATCTGATTTTAAATATGTATCATTAGATGCTCTTTCTAAATTGAACTCAAAATCAGATAGATCAAAACCAGCATAATTTAAATCAACTTTTGTATTAGAAAAAAAATGGGATTTAGTTGATTTCTCCATCTTTTTTAAACTAAAATCATAAATACTTTTGTAATTTTTTTCTACTTGTCTGAATTCACTTTGAACTAATATGTCATCATTAAAAAATATTTTTGGAGATATTGTAAAATCTTTATTTTCTGACAAAACTTTATAATATGGTATCTTAAGAGATCCTCCGTTTGTATTGGAGCTTGAAATACTAGGCATCAAAAAACCAGACTGTCTTTTAACTGTAGGATCAGGGTGAAAAAACTTTGGAAAATAAAAAACTGGTTTATCATATAATTTTAGCCAAGCATCTTTGTAATATATTGTTTTTTTAATTTTATCATGTTTAATTTCTTCTGCCTGAAGAGTCCACGGAGGACAAGAGTCATTTTTTTTGCAGGATGTAAAAATTCCATTTTTAATGACAGTTATTTTTTCATTTGAGGACAAAGTATTTCCTCTTAATCTTGGGTCATTGTTTGTATTATTGAAAGTATCTTTTGCAAAATTTATTTCAATATCCTTTGCTAAAATGATATTTTTGTTTAGGTCAATTATTGCTCTTTCAAAAAAATAATTATTTTTAATTTGATCTAACATTTTGATATTGGAACCGTGAAATAATTTTTTATTTATTATATATTTAAAATTATCTGAACTTATTTGATTTTTAATTTTGTCAGTAAGTATTGTCTTATAACTTGATTTTATAATATTTTTATTTGAGTACTCTAAATTCTTTGTATTTATTTTTAAGTTATTAGGTAATCGGACAACAGTATTTCCTAGTGAAGTAATTTTCTCAATATTTTTATTATAAATAATTTTTTTGCTTAAAATCTTAATTTCTTTTTCACTATCGTAAAGTATCACATTGCCCATAAGCACTAACTCAGAATTAAGTTTGTTATAAACTGATTGATTTGCTGTAATTTTAATTCTATTATTAGTGGTAATCTGCACACCATTAGTTGCCTCCAATATATTACCGTTATCTTTGAATTCTATATAATCACCCTCAAATATAAAATCTTCGGCACGGACATAATTGCTAAATCCGATAAAGATCGTCAGTATTAAAAAGAATATTAGTGATTTATTTTTCATTTAGTCGTGTAGTTCCTATAAGTGAGATAATTGAAAGTAATAAAATTGGCAACCAAACAGACATTATGCTTGGGACCTGTTCATTTTTTCCTAATACACCGGAAAAAAAATTTATATAATAAATTATTACTGAGATTAAAATCCCTCCTACTATGTAAAATAATTTTGGTTTTTGGTGTCTGATATTAAGCATAATTATACTCGAAAAAATAGTCATTATTGTTAAGAAAAAAGGATAAGAAAATATCCTCGTAATGTGTATGTTTATTTCAGTTAATGAATAATTAATTAATTTATAATCTTCTCGCATTCTTAATAGTTCAAATACAGTTAAAGACGATAGATTTGAGTATAAATTATTAATTTTTTCATAATCAAAGTTTGAACTGTATTTATAATTATTTAATTCTTCTGACTGGTTATTCCCATCAAGAATTATTGCTTTATCCATTAGCCAAATTTTACTTGATATATCAACTTCCTTAGAAAAAATAATTTTATCTAATACAAAATCTTTATTAAATACAAGTATATCAACATTATATAATTTATTTAAAGAAATTTTATCAGCATTAGTAAAACTTATTTTATTATCATTTTGATCTTTTATCCAAAGCCCATTTTCCGTAATACTAGCTAGATAACGATTATCGTTCGTGTATTGATTTTTTAAATCGAGATATTTAAATTTCATGATAGCTGAAAGATTATAAAAGACAAAAATAATAAGTATTCCTATCAAAAAAGAAGTTAATGAAATAATTTTTAAAATTTTAATATTACTTAATCCGTAACTTTTAAAAGCAATTAACTCATTAGAATCCAGAATATGAATAAAAAAAAATTGGGCACTTATCAAGAAAATAAAAGGGAATATTTCGTATAGAAATGAAAATGAGTTTAATAAGACTAAAAAAATAGGAAAATAAAAATTTATATCGAGTTTGGAAAAAAATGAAAGCTCCTCAAAAAGACCCATAATAAAAACAAGGCTTAAAAATATTACAGATGTTTTCAATATTATTAATAGAAATTGTTTGATAATATATCTTTGATAAATTTTTAAAAACATTTATTAGCTCACCTTAAGTTTATAATTTAAAATTTGATATACGAACAAAAAAGAAATAATTGGAAAAAATAAAAATATTAGATTGTATATAGTGTTAGTGCCAGCAAGATTTAATAAAATTTCTGACATCACTAAAAATAAAATGCCTGTTAAAAATATCTTAACTTTAAAACTTGAATAACCACGGGTACTTTTTGATTTTACAACTAACAAGGATCCTATTAAAGCTAACAAAATAATATAAATTGGTATGTATATTCTTTTAAACACTTCTTGTGTCATGTTACCTAAAAAACCCTCGTTACAATCAAAATTATCAAATTTTTTTTTATTTTTTTTACCGTTTATTAAATGGTTTATGCACTGAATTAATTTGAAAGTTTCTAATTCTTGTATCTTGGGATATGTTGTAGTTTTTGTTGAATATTTTTCCAAATCAAAATTTGTCTCTTTAAAGTAAAAGTTAGTTGAATTTTCTTTAGTTTCTGATTTTGCGCTTGATTGAATTATTTGACCATTATTAAGTATAAGTAATTTTTGATCATCTTTCAAAATTATTCTTCCACTTTTAGCAATAATTATTTGTGAGCTTTTTTTATCAGTGTCGTCTTTTAAAATTATATTATTATAAGAACCATCTATATTTTTTGATTCTATAAAAATTGTTAAATTCTCAACAGTATCAATAAATTTTTTCGGTTTTATTAAGTTTGGAAAAAAATCTAAATTAGAACTTCTTATGTAAGACCTAGACTTATCTAGTGTGTAAGGAACTACAAAGACCGAAATTAAAACATTTAAAATAAAAAAAAATATTGAAAACCTAATTATTTTATTTACAAATTCTTTTTTACTAACTCCATGAGTCCAATATATTAAAAGCTGGCCTTTTTCTTCATAGTTAGCAATAACGTAGAAAATTGATAAAAAAAATACAAAAAGAAAAATTTTAGAAAGTAATTTTGGTATAGATAGAATGGAATAATAAAAATAAATTTTGAAACTATGCCCGTCTTCTGTAACTATATCTAGGTAATTAACGGCTTGTACAACCCAAATGATAAGAGCCAATGTTAAAATGGAAATTAGGAAAAAAATCATTATTTCGTTTAATAGATTTTTAAAAATGATTTTTTTCATTGAAATTATTAATTTTTAATCATATATAGCATCTTACTCGTATGGAGTGTATTAAAATTTATGTCAATTCAAATTAATTACAAAAATAATAGCTTAAAAAAACCTTCGGCAAACCTTGTCTTATTTGTTGATGAAAATTTCAATATTAATGGTTTAAAAAAATATATTTCTAATACAGAATTTTCCTACATAAGTGACTTATTAAAAAATAGTGATTTAAAAAAAAATCTACTTTTTTTTGAAGTAAACTCTAAAAAAAAAATATTTTTATTATCTATTAAAAAAAATTTAGAAACTTCTGATATAGAAAATTTAGGAGCAGAATTTCACAGCTATATAAATTATGATAAGAAAAATGAGTATTTTGTAAATTCTGACAGCATAAGTAGAAAATTTGAAAATCTTATTGGTTATTTTTTACATGGCTTAAAGTTAAAATCTTACTCATTTAATATCTATAAATCAAAAAAAGATAAAAAAATTATTACAATAAACGTAATTGGAAATAAGAATAAATTAACAATTAAAGATGAATTAAAATTTAAAGCAATTGAACAAGGAACTTTTTTTGCAAGGGACCTTGTTTCTGAACCACCCAATGTTCTTAATCCTAAAGAGTATGTAAACAGACTTTTAAAATTAAAAAAATTAGGAATTAAAGTTACAGCTTATAATGAGGCGCAACTTGATAAACTAGGAATGCACTCTCTACTAGGAGTTGGTAGAGGTAGTATAAATGAGTCTTATCTTGTTACACTTGAATGGAGTGGAAATAAAAAAGATAAAAGAGCGCCTTTGTCTTTTGTAGGTAAGGGTGTTTGTTTTGATACTGGTGGTATTTCTTTAAAGCCAGCAAAATTTATGGAAGAAATGAAATATGACATGGCAGGCTCAGCAGTTGTTGCTGGGTTAATTCAAACTTTAGCTACTAGAAAAGCAAAAGTGAACGCTGTTGGTGTAGTTGGTTTAGTTGAAAATATGCCAGGTGGTAATGCTCAAAGACCAGGAGACATAGTAAAAGCATATAACGGTAAAACTATTGAGGTTTTAAATACTGATGCTGAAGGTAGATTGGTATTAGCAGATGCTTTAAGTTTTACTGAAAAAAAATTTAAACCAAGATTCATAATTGATCTTGCAACATTGACAGGCGCCATAATAATGGCGTTAGGTGAAGAGTATGCTGGTTTATTTTCTAATAACGATGAATTGTCGAATAAAATATTTAAAGCAGGAAAAAAAGTAAGAGAAAAAGTTTGGAGATTACCATTACATGAAAACTATGATAAATTGATGAATTCACCAATAGCAGATATTCAAAATATAAATTATTCAGGTGGAGCAGGGGCAATCACTGCAGCTCAATTTTTGCAAAGATTTGTTACAAATAAAACACCTTGGGCACATTTAGACATTGCCGGGATGGCTTTCTCTAAAAAAGCAGCAAATTTAAATCCAGGTGGAGCTACAGGCTTTGGAGTGAGATTATTAAACCAACTAATAGAGGAACATTATGAGTAAAACAGAACAAACATTATCGATTATCAAACCTGACGCTGTAGAAAGAAATTTAGAAAATGAAATAAAAGAAATGTTTAAAAATAAAGGGTTTAATATTATTAAAGATAAAAAAATCGAAATATCAAAATCTGAAGCAGAACAGTTTTATAAGGTTCATGAAATAAAGCCTTTTTACAACGATTTATGTGCATACTTATCATCAGGTCCAATTGTTGTAATGATCCTTGAAAAAGAAAATGCGGTGTTGGGAAATAGAGAACTGATGGGCGCAACCAAACCACAAGATGCTGCGGAAGGAACTATAAGAAAAAGGTATGGAATATCCATTGATAAAAACTCTGTTCATGGTTCTGACAGCATTGAAAATGCCAAAATAGAAATCGATTTCTTTTTTAAAGACTAATTAAAAATTTTCATAATAGCGGCTGGGTACAATTTATGTTCCTGCTTAAGAACTTTTTTTGCTAAAGTAGTTGAGTTATCTTTAGCACCCACTTTAATTTTTTTTTGCATAATTATTTTACCAGAATCTAACTTTGCTGTCACATAATGAACAGTACAACCTGCAAAATTATCTTTATTACTAATAGCTCTTTGATGTGTGTTTAGACCCTTATACTTTGGAAGTAGTGATGGGTGAATATTGATTATTTTTTTATTAAATTCTTTAATAAAATTTTTAGATAGGATTTTCATGAAGCCAGCCATGCAAATAAGGTTTATTTTTTCATTTTTTATTAATAATAAAATATTTTTTTCGGCAATATTAATTTTTTGAAAATTAAATATTTTTTTTTTAATATTAAATTGGTCTGCATATTTTAAACCTTTAGCTTTATTTGTATTAGAGATAATTAAATCTATTGAAATAGGTGATTTTTTTATTTTAGAAAAGAGAATTAAATTTTTTAAATTACTTCCTGTTCCAGAGATAAAAACAGCAGTTTTTATTTTTTTAAGACCAATTAATTTTTCCATTAAATTTAACTTTATTTTTACCTGAGGTTATTTTTCCAATAATATAGGGTTGGTATTCTTTGGTAAAAAATTTTTTAATTTTGTTTAAATGTTTTTGGTCAACTATTAAGCAAAAACCAACACCACAATTAAATGTTCTTAACATTTCACTATCTTCTATATTGTTTTTTTTTAGCCATTTAAAAATTTCTTTAGTTTTGATTTTATTTAAGTCTATATTGGCAACCATTCTTTCTGGAATAACTCTTTTTATATTATCAGCAAGTCCACCACCCGTTATGTTGGCACACCCATTTATAAGATTCTTATTAACTAGATTTAAGACTTCTTTTACGTAAATTTTTGTTGGCTTTAATAATTCTTTTTTAAGGAATTTATTTTTTTTTAAATTAATTTTATTATTTTTAATAACATGTCTTACTAGAGAATAGCCATTCGAATGAACTCCACTTGAGGGTATAGCTAAAATTAGGTTATTTTTTTTTATTTTTTTTTTTTGTAGAATTTTTTTTTTTTTAACAACACCGACTGCGAAGCCTGCTATATCAAATTTACCTTTTTCATATGTTCCGGGCATTTCTGCCGTTTCTCCGCCAACTAAATTGCAGCCTGAAATTGCGCATCCTTTTATTATTCCTTTAATAATCGATTTAAGCTTTTTTAAATCAAGCTTATTAATTGATATGTAATCTAAAAATAATAATGGTTTTGCCCCTTGTACGATTAGATCATTTACACTCATTGCAACTAAGTCAATCCCAATAGTATCGTATTTATTAAGAGTATTTGCTATTTCCACCTTTGTACCGACCCCATCAGTACAAGCTACAATCTTTGGTTTTTTAAAACCATCAGGTATGCTTGATATTGATCCAAAACCGCCAATATTACTAAAATTTTTTTTGCCTCTATTTTTTGATGAGATGCTAGATATAAATTTAACAAAATTGTCTGCAGCATCTATGTTTACACCACTTTTTTCATAGGTAAATTTTTGTTTTTTCATTAGTATAAAATATGCAAATTATTAATAAATTTTTAAAGTTACAAAAAGTATATATATTCTTTATTTCATTGGTTCTATTTATAATAATTTTTTCCACAACTTTCTTATATGCAAACACTTTCAAAGTATCTGATGTGCAGATTTCATCACCATTTGTGCTAAAATTTAATAAAAACAGAGTAATAGATGATGGTTTTAAAGCTTCATTTCATAATTTGATTTCAATGATTACAACCTCAGGTGACAGAGATAAAATAAAAAATACATCCCTGAAAGAGCTTAAGGGCATGATGGATTCATTTACTATTAGCGAAGAGAGATTTATCAACAATACATATTTTGCAAAATTAGAAACTACATTTAATAAGAAAAAAGTTTTATCTTTTCTAGAAAAAAAAAATATATTTCCATCCATACCAAATAAAAAAAAAATACTATTAATTCCAATATTAGTAAATATTGAAGAAGATAAAATTTACCTGTTCACAGACAATGTTTTTTATCATAAATGGAATGATAATAAAAAAAACTATCACTTGCTAGATTATCTGTTACCAAGTGAAGACCTTGAAGATTTAAATACCATTCAGCAAAATGCTAACTCTATAGAAAATTATGATTTTACAAATTTGATTAAAAAATATGATTTACAAGACTATATAATATCTATTATATTTAAAAATAAAGATGAACTTAGAGTGCTTTCTAAGATTAACTTAAAAAATTCTTTAAAAATAGATAATCAAAAATTTGAAAAAATTAACTTAGATGAAGAAAAAAATTTTCATATAATTTTAGAAAAATTAAAAACAATTTATGAAGATTATTGGAAAAAAAATAATGAAATTAATACATCAATAAAGCTACCAATAACAGTATCTATAAAATCTATGGAATATGACAAGATTCAAAAATTAGAGAAAATACTTAATAATAATGATTTAGTACCAGATTTTTATATTTTAAAATTTAATAGCCAGAATACATTTTATAAAATAATCTATAATGGCTCACCCAAAACTTTTTTGAAAGATTTTAGCACAGAGAATGTAAGTGTTATAACAAAAAATAACATCTGGATTATTAAGTGAAGAGTTTAAATCAACTATTGTTAGATTTTAATTTTGAGCAAAACTTCAGAGACGATGATTTTTATGTTGGGAAAAGTAACTTTTATCCTTTTGAATTAATAAATAATTGGCCCAAATGGGAAAAAAACTTTTTAAATATAAATGGAGAAAAATTTTCTGGCAAAACTCACTTAACTAATATTTTTTTAAAAAAATTTAATGGGATCAGGATTGAATCAAATTTACTCAACAATGAAAACTTAAGAACAATTAAAGCTTATCAAAATGTTGTTTTAGAAGATTTAAATTTAAATATAGATGAAAAGCTTATTTACACTCTCATTAATATAATGGATCAAGATAATAAATTTTTAATAATTACATCTTCAGAGCCAATAACTAAAATTGATTTTAAATTAGAAGATCTTAAATCAAGAACTAAAAACTTCCTTTTAGCAAAAATTGAAAACCCTGATGATGAGTTGATGTTTGCGTTAATATTAAAAAATTTATCTGACAGACAGATTACTTTAGACAAAAAATTGATTGATTTTATCATTAAAAAAGTTGAGAGATCGTATGGCAAAATATTTGAATTCATATATAAAATTGACATGATTAGTTTAAAAAAGAAAAAATCAATAGACTTTATGATTATTAATGAGGCATTAGAGAAATAAGTGAATAAGTATAGAACACATAATTGCAGTGAATTAAATAAAGATAACAGTGGACAAGAAATTGTATTATCTGGATGGATTAACAAAAAAAGAGACCATGGAAATCTTTTATTTATTGATTTAAGAGATAACTTTGGATTGACCCAATGTATTATTGATAAAAGTAATGAGAATTTTGAATTATTAGAAAAAATTCAGTTAGAAAGTGTAATTAAGATAAACGGTAAGGTGGTTAAAAGAAGTGCAGACACTATTAACACTGAACTTCAAACTGGTCAAATAGAAGTTAATATTGATAAATTTGAAGTACTGGG
>Ga0114997_10003291_pt1 | contig 12720 bp, 13 predicted proteins | sample ArcticOcean_MG_C_2_FD_87045 | JGI IMG/M metagenome (GOLD analysis project Ga0114997, IMG submission 87045) | Marine microbial communities from western Arctic Ocean - ArcticOcean_MG_CB4_136 | ecosystem: Environmental > Aquatic > Marine > Oceanic | place: Arctic Ocean: Canada Basin | collected... | reverse complement strand
CGCTGGTCTTCTGGCGCTTGGTGGGTGGTGCAGTGGAGGAACTGCTTTTAGAAGAGGACATTTTACGAAAACGAGAGGGTGTCCAAATCGTTTTCCTTGGTTTCCAATTCCTTGGTTTCCAATTCCTTGGTTTCCAATTCCTTCTTCACAATGGTGTGACGTTGTTCTTTATTTTTTGTTTCGTCTTCAGCAATTTCACTGGACATCTGATCTGGGAAATAAGAGAAACAAGTGTGGAGTAAGTGACGGACAAGAAGATGCGGGCGGTGGTGGTGGTGGTGGTGTGGTGGTGTGGTGGTGTGCCGCTGCTGCTTTAGGTGCGTGCCGTTTTCAAAGGGTGAGGAGGCGGTGCAGCAGGTGCGGGCGGTGGTGGTGGTGGTGGTGGTGGTGTGGTGGTGGTGTGGTGGTGTTGTGGTGTGGTGTTGTGTTTGGGTGCCGCTTGAGGTGCGTGCCGTTTTCAAAGGGTGGAGGAGGCGGTGCAGAGGTGCCAAATGAATTGAACCAAGGATCTGTTTAGTCGTGTGCAAGTGGCGGATTGTACCTGGTGGTGGTGGTCTGGTGGTGGTGTGGTCTGTGGTGTGGTTCAATTGGTACTAGTAACCGCAACTACCAAAGCCACAATATGACATCACGCCCCCTTTTCACTGGGGGTGATTTGCTAACCATCATTACGGCAAAACAGCGTAGTAGACGAATTTATTGGTGGCACGTAATAAGAGCGAGTATCCGGTTCAAGAGAGTAGATAGATAGATAGATATTGTGTGTCTCAGTACCCGCGCTCAAAAGAGAGTCCAAAATAAAGGGGATGAGATAACTCCTTAATTTAGAGGCGCGAGAGCCCAGTAGCAATTTACAGATAGAGCCAGTTAGGCACATAAAATCTTTCAAACATACATACATCCTAATCCATCATGTCCAACAGAACCCGAAGTGCAAGCAGTTCCTCCTCGTCGCCACCGGCCAAGCGCCAGAAAATCACGGTTGCACCCTTCGCTGCGAAATTCCCCCGCCGAACCCTCTTGTCATCTTCCCGCTGGGTCAATTTGCCCGAGGATATCTGGGTTCACCAGATCTTGCACCCATTTTTGGACTTGAAAGTGTTGTCCACGTTGGGCCGCTGCAATACGTTCTTTGAGGAGTATTGGCAGTACGTGTTGAAGCAAAATGTCATCCGCGTGCCGGAGGGCTGCCCGACCATAAATCAAGCGTTGGAGTTGGCCGTGGTTTTTTCCGAAAGAAACGACTGCACAAGGGAGAATCCAGTCAAAATTGAAGTTGGAGAGGGGGAGCATAAAATGGTGGGGATCAGTGTGGATGTCGGCTACGATTACCGACAATCGCATGTCAGTTGCAACAACATAACAATTGTCGGCAAAGGCAAAGGTAAGACGACAATTCTTGGTGGGTTTTATGTGAACGGCAAACAGAATGTTAAAATAGAACAACTTGATGTCAAAAATGAAGCAGGGCATGGTTTGTATTTGACGGGGAGTGAGACCACTGTTGACGTGTTGAAGTGTGTTGTCAAAGAGTGTGGGCATATTGGGATGTGGGTGCGTGATGGTGCTACTGTTACAGCAACTGACAGTGAATTTATGGAGAATGGTGGTCATGGGGTGTGCTGTTCTGGTGCAAATACAAAAGCAAGATTGAACGACTGCCAGATGCACCACAATGGAGGGAATGGTTTGTCTGCATATCTTCATGCTGTCGTGGATCTTCATGGTACAAAAACGGACATCCATTCCAACAAACAGCGTGGCATTCATGCATGTTCTCGTGGCAAAATAAACATTCATTTGCCTTCCCAACACAATACATCACATGACAATGTTACAGAGGATCGAGGTCAACACTTAGGTGGTTCCATCGCGAACATCAACGCCGACGGTACATTCACACATGTAGAAGACGACGAATGAGAGAATGAATATCGCCAGATGTAGTATAAGTGTCTGATATTTTAATTTTAATTTCAATGTCTCTTTGGAATCGAGTACAATATCCAGAACGCAAAGATATCACACATGTTTTTTTCAACACTACAGTACTGTCGTACCGGGTACCCGGGTAGTAATCGGTAGTGGTATTATTTCCCTGTTCGTTAGTTCCACAATGAATTATTTACAGTTTACTTGACTAGATATATATTACTACACACATAATAGTATAACAACCGAATTCTTTGGCACTTTGCAAGAATTTACATACATGTACGTGGTATAATTGTAAAACGAGTTCCATTTAGATGTAAAATATTTAAGCAGGGATTCCATTTTTTCTGATCCAAAACAGTAAATGATGCACAAGAACCATAACGAAGTCAATAATCCCTGAACATGCACGACGATAACGATCCAATTTTGAGACCAACAACCACGAAGGCAACTCTACATGTAGTACTGTTGACATATTTTGCCATTCAAAGTCCAATGACGAGAGAGGATTGGACCAAAGCCACTATCGTACCTGTCTTCGTACCTGTCTTCGTACCTATAATACTTGTTGAGCACGTCCGGTAAGCGGTCTTACCGGACGAAAAGTGACCGGTTCAGTGACAGATTGCCCAGCTTGTCAGGATATTCGTGGTGATTTTTTCCGTGAAGAAATATTTTATTAATAAAAAAAAATATCAAAAATCATTAAAATTCTTATAAAAATAAATAGCCGTTCCACACCTTTGAAACTCGACAGGGCCAATTATTTAGCCTAAAGTAAGCGTCAGACAAATTTTGAACATTTTTTTAGATAAAATTTAGAGAAAATTAATAACTTTTTCTATAATTGGGTTTGTATTTATAATTACACTAATTAGCGTTTAACACATTTTCAAAAAAAAATTAAACAGCCGGAAGCTCTCTTTTCAAAAAACGATTTTCACAAGTAATTGTTCAATATTTTTCTTGCGTCATCCCACAGTTACAGTTTCTCCTTCTACACAACTCACCGCCGCCATCTCGCCGCCGCCATCTCGCCGCCGCCATCTCGCCGCCGCCATGTCCAAAAAGGCCTCCTCACCGCCCGCCAAGCGTCTGAAGATCGGCCACTCCTCCCAAACACCAACTTATGCGGAACTCGAACTAAGACTGACAGCATTGGACGAAGAGAATACCAAATTAAAAGAAGAGAATACCAACTTAAAACGAGAAAAAGAGAACATTGTTCGATGTATGCGGAAATACGGTGTTGCGTGGAATGGCAAAACGACCATCGAGTTGAGTCAATTGACCCCCCAAGCCGTACACTACAAAGTCGGTGTCCCAGATCAATTTATTAAAGCAATTCCTGAAATGGTGTGGAAAAAAGAAATCATTCATTTATTTAATTTAAAAGACTTGGCCTTTTTGCGACGCACCAATACATTTTTTGAACCCCATTGGGACGACGCTTTACGTCAAAACCTTATTCGCGTCCCTCAAGATTGTCCCACGGTGGAGCGTGCCATGAAGTTGGCTAAAGGACTTTCAGACCGAAAAGAATACTCGGAAACAGATCCTTTGAGGGTCAAGATGGAAAAGGGTGTGCACAATATTGTTGGTGGTTGTTTATCTGAAGATAGTATCCTAGAAATGACAATGAGTGTAACCTGCAGCCACATCACGTTTGTGGGTATGGGCAAAGATGAAACGACGGTCAACGGTGGGTTTTATGTGGGCAAAGGGTTGCACCATGTCAAATTTGAAGAATTGGTTGTCACGAATCCGTGTCGATCTGGAAGTGGTTTGGAGTTCGAGGGGAGCAACGTGGGTGTGTTGAACTGTGCTGTCAAAGAGTGTGGCAATTTTGGGATGGTTTTGAAACGTGGTGCTACTGCGACAGCAAATGACAGTGAATTCATGGAGAATGGTGAGGGGGTACTTTTGGAAGGGGCAAATACAAAAGCCAGTTTGTCTAACTGTACAATTCACCACAATGGGACTGACCATTCTCATCAAAATGCTTTCCGAATGGCCGGTTTGACTGCATGGTATGGTGCTGTCGTGGATCTTCATGGTACAAAAACGGACATCCATTCCAACAAACAGGATGGTATTGTTGCAACCGACAATGGCAAAATCAACATTCATTTGTCTTCCCAACACAATACAACCCACGACAACGATGGGGATGATCGACGTCAAGCGGACGGTGGATCAATCGCCAACATCAACGCCGACGGTACATTCACACATGTAGAAGAAGTCCACGATGACGAGGAAGAAGACGAGGAAGAAGTGTTGTAACAAATAGTGTATATTCACACACATACATGTCATGTAATATTTTATTATTTTGTACTCAAAATAACACTTAACACAATGTCTGTACTGTAGTTCTATGTTCTATGAATGTATGTATGTATGTACTGTATTCAATGTATTATTCCTCGTCTTCAAGGCCGTCTCCTAATTTCACAAAGTGCAAGATCTTGTTTGTCAAGTGTTCAACAGATGGGTGTGCAGAAATAATATTATATTCATATTGTTGTGATGGTGTATATATACAAACATCACTAGATATAGTAGGAGCACTCTTTTTCTCCGACAATCTTTCAATCAAAACAGCTTTCTTTCCTTTGGTTGAGAGTCCTTTTGATTTCAATTCTTTCTGAAGCTCCTTTACTTTCATCTCCGAGATTTTTTTCGGTTCAGTCTGCAAAAAATGATGTTCGTGCTGCAAAAAATGATGTTGAGTTGGACCCTGTAAAAAATCGTGTTTGGAGGCAAAGGAGTGGTACATGATATTTTATAATTTATGATATATTATATAGAGTCTTCTCACTAAAGTTTTACGTCAAAACAGAAATGAATCTTTATATCATTGCCTGTTCGTTTTGTCTTCTGTTCGCTTCTGTTTCTGTTTTTATGGACCAACTTTTATACAATTCAACCAATACGCCGGGGTCGACCCTGTCGAAAATCTTTTGAAGCCAAGGTTGTTTACAAATGACCAAATCACCACGTCTTCGCCAATAGCCGGAAGGCCAATGTGTTTCGCGTTTGTCATCGGGATTCATGATCGCGTCTTCCAAGTACTCGTCTTGCCAGTGTGGCGCCAGATACTCAAGTGCATAGGCAGATTCGCGAACCGCGTCTCTCATCATGTCGGGCGTTCGCTTCGCCTCGGGAACGAACTGGATGGCACCGGGCGAGCTGTGAACCGCGATTTCATACAACGTTTGAATTGTTTCGTCTTTTGTTTTACCGTCAGTGGGTCTGACCAACCGCAGAGGCACGTCGCGAAGGAGGTAGCCGTAAACGGACAGTGCTTTGGCAGCATATTTTGCTTTGCGGCGCGGTGACAGCTCTTTGTAGTAGGGTCTTATGTGCTGCGAATAACGATTGAACAACACGTCCTTGTCAAAAAACAAGACAGGCACGTGACTGAACACAGATTGCAATTGGTCGTCACTTAGTTCCATTACACTGTCATAGACTTCGAACGCCTCCTCCTCCGACCATTTACGGCTGCGGTTCACAACTATTTTTCTTAATTTTTTTAGCACAACATCGTCGCTAAAGGCGCGTGGCCACCAGGATTTGATATATTGCACGATTTCGATCAAAGTCTTGCCCTCGATTTCGCGCGAATGTAAATACTCCAAGGTCCTGTTGCTGTGGCGCAGGTCGCTATCAACCATTTCGTTCGCTGTTTCTGAAACCCATGTAATGAAACCGGACATTTGTATTTGATGGTCTCTGTTTATACTGGTAAATTTAGAATAGAAATAACAAAAAAATCATATAAATATTCGTACTTTTTTCTTATAATGTCCCTTCCCATTGTAATTGTCAGCCGGACCAAAAAATGTAGCTGTTGCTCGGATGTGGGGACGGCTCGTTCGATGAAAAACAACCAAGACCCTCCTTCAAACGGTCCTTACGGGGTTACTCGTTCAAATCGTCTGGGACTGTTCTCACGCTGAAAAACATGGCCCAATTAAAACGTTTTGAATAGACTATTTAACCCAAGGAAATTTCCACCAACAATGAAAAGAAAACGCCAAGGAGTCTCAAGTCCTACAAAAAGGCAAAGGCTTGACACGCAAGAGCTGGTAAATCGTCTACAGGATGAAGAGGAGGATTTGGTCAACGAAGCAACGTTTAACGACTCCAAATTCGCCGCCAAATTCGCACACGAAGATGCAAAATTGGCCATGAAACGCGAATATAAAACCTTGGATCCGAGTCGGGTCGTGCAATCAAAAAAGTTGGCCTTTGAACAAAAGCTGGAATACGAAAAGGGACTCCATGCGGACAGACTGCGCAAAATCAATGAAGAATTCGCCGAGAAGAAAGCTCTGCATCTCAAAAAACGAATCGAAAGGGACAACAAACAATCGCTCGACCAAAAAATTGAAGAATGTGCCGACATTGCTCTCAAAAATTGTTCGGAAGCAACGTGGCAAGAGATTGGGAAGTTTCGTTGCATTACCCGACGATTGGACGCTGTCACGGATGGATTCTCAGAAGAACAACGCGAAAGGTACAAACAAGTCTTGGAAGACTTGTCTCAAAAAGGGTGGTGTCGCCGGTAAACTGTATAAAAAGTATGTATAAGTATGTATATTTTATTTATTATGTCTTTACCCCCGCGTCCTCCGAACGGCGACGATCATCAACGCGGGAAAGAACCCGTCCAGGACACTCCAAACGTGCAAGACGTCATGGACGACACTACTTTGATGACAGTCGTCATGGCGTTGTACGCCTTTTTTCATGTGATGTCACATTATGGTTTAGAACATTGTACTTGTTGATTTTCTCCGGGTGTAATTTTATTTTTTCGAAGTTGTTGGGTTCTCTTCTCACTTTTGCCATTTTTATTGCGTTTTTTGTTGCGCTTGGTGGTGTCTAACCCTAACATGAGCGTAAAATATAAATCCCAACTAAGTTGCACATATTTTTATTTTTATATTACGTCGACAATAGAGTAAAATAAAGAAAATATGTCAAAACGTAAATCCTCGAATGAATTGGACAGACCACTGCCAAAACAAAGAAAACAAGCCAAAGTCACAATTAACCAACAAAACTGTGTTTCAGCTAACAAATCTATTTCCGAAAGCAAGGCCGACGAGCCTCTCGAAAGCAAGGCCGACGAGGTTAACATTGTATATAGAGATGCCGAAATAGACTCGAATGAAACAAGGTGGGGATGTGAAGACCCAGACCATTGCGGCCAGTATCGCACGTGTGCACTGTGCGCACAATTCGGTGGACAAAGGAATTGTGCTACCAGGAAAGTCTATCGTAAATCCCTTCTGTCACTGTGTACTGACGATAAATTGTCCAAAAACATGCTACGTAAGAAATTCATAGAGCTTGCAACCGAATTAGGTAAACACAACTCCACAGACCATTTCTACCCGCGGTTTGTACCCAAGTCAATTGACTGGAAGGATGAGATACTTTCGGTTGCGCACAATTTGTTCGAATACAGTGGAGCTAGATTATATCTCTTTGTGAGATTCAAACTGCAGCTCATATTCTCGGATGTTCACAATATCCATGTTAACAACAAACTTACACCCGCAATTGTAAAGTGTATCGCAGCTGGCTTCAAAGTACCATTGGGGTTGCAATACCATTGTAAGTTACAATTTACAAGCGGCACATTAGTCGGTTTAAAGATTTTCGACAACGCCATCCTTCCTATTAATATCCCACTTGAACAACCGGAAGAAAGCAAGGCCGACGAGGTTGTCGCTGACCAGCGAAGCGGAGTTGAAATGGACTGTCCTTACGACATTTGTGGTGGCGCTCAAGTTTTTGATTCAAGGTCTGGAAGGGCAGCAAATACATGTTTATGCAACCATGGTGATATTGATTCTTATGATTACTGCCCAATGTCCCCTGATGAGTACGACATTACACAAGAACAACAGGAAAGGTGGGATGAAGTGGTACGAGAAAAAGTTTCAGAACAATTTTTGAAAGATTTAACAACTGAGTTTGGCGAATTGGGCCCTGTACCCAACAATGTCCGCATCTATGTCCAGGACGGAAATTATTGCAAATATTTTGGCAGTGAACTGGTCACAGGCACGGTTTTGGGTCAGACCGTTTTTCATTTACGAACTGAAGTCAGTGGTGTATCGGTCCAGTGGCTCATTTTTTTTGACAAAAACGGGAAACCCCATTGGAAACATGACTGTGATTTCTACTTAGGACATTTTTCTGGATGCATGGAAAATATGAAATCTATTTGGAGATGTGATGAAGAGTCGGATGACAGTTTCCCTTTCGTAGACAATGTTGAGGGCATTGCTTTCGACTGGAGAACCGCTGGTTTTGATTATACCTGTCAAATTGACATGTTTATTGGTAATGAATGGTTTCAAGTTTGTGACAAGAGGTGTGATTGTGAATATTGTTGTTACGACTGTGACGGGCCTCTTGCCTGCCATGTCGCCAGAAAAAAACAGGCCGCTTTGTTGCAAGCCAAGCAAGAAGCAGTGCAAGCCACAATATACCAAGAATTTGAAAAGTTGCCCGTTACATCCACCACACGGCGATGCTTTCAAACGATTAGCAGAAAAGGACAGCCAAAGATGCGGCAGGAACTACTCAATGAATTCGCATCGACCTGTCCTGCAACCGGGGAAAACAACGAAGAGTATTTGGAGGCGGCACATCTTGTTCCGTTCCGTGATATTCAACATTGTGAATCTGCCAACGGCTTACTTTTGGACTTAAAAATACACAAAGCCCTGGACAGTGGCCATCTGACCTACGATGGAAATGGCCAGCTATGGCGGCGCCACAACTTCAACATTCAGCATCTTCATATTTGCAATGCACAACTTCCCTCTCGGTTGCTGACAGATAAGCGCAAAAAATGGCTTGAACAAGCATACAGGGGTTGGTTAACACACCACAATACCAGCGGAACAGAACTTTGTCAAGTAATAACTGATTGAAGGTATATTTTATAATTTAAGTATGTATTTCACGTGTGATTATTTTTTTTAATGTACAAGTGACATCATTGGATGGAGCAGTCTAAATATCAACCCTTGTTCTTTTGCTAATGTATCCAAAAAGTTCAAGCAATACCGGTGATCATGTGTATTTTACTGAAAAGTGTCATTAACCCGCCAAAAACTCCAAGAACTGGCAAGGCGTACACGCCTTTTTTCATGTGATGTCACATTATGGTTTAGAACACTGTACTTGTTGATTTTCAGGTGTAATTTTATTTTTTCGAAGTTGTTGGGTTCTCTTCTCACTTTTGCCATTTTTATTGCGTTTTTTGTTGCGCTTGGTGGATTTCACCAAGTTTGGTAGAAGCACGATTGGCGTCGCTTCGATGTTGGTCCAAGACGAAGAAATTTTAGTGTTTTTTTTTTGAGACATCTTTTTGAATAGAAAGTTATAAGTTATTTTGAATATATATACTATTCTATTCTAAAAAAATGGACATCATCAAATATAGAAAAATGTATTTATCAGAAAATTGGGGGTTTAACCAGTTTGTTATGGTGAGGAAAAGTGTTGGCAGTGGAAGAACTCCACATGGGCATTCTTCTTGGACCAATCATCCTTTTGTATCGACAGGACAAGCGTTTTGGATTAACGACAGCGAATTATGCGTTGGGTACAAAATGAATACCGACCCCGATGTTTTTAGACCTATTTTTTCACACAAACGCCAACGATTATTAGATAGAGTTCATTCAACCATTGTTAACCCCTCTAACTTTTGGAACAGAGTCAAGTGGCGGTACTACTTTATTCTATGCCACATCAAAACGTTGCCATTGGAGTGTGCTGACTATATTGTAGGATTTATGTACAGGTAGTCGACGGAAAAGCGCCCCGTCTCCCGCAAAATACATTTTTTTGCTTGGCGACATTCCATCTGGTTGATTCTCAAAAATTAAATATTTAAATTGGCGAGTTTGATACGGATTAATTAAAATTTTAGATCTGACTTTGAAGCCAAAGTAAAAAACGGAATGGTGTCACCTTTTGATTCTTCCTTTGTTTTCTTCATTGGTACCATCAAATGCCAGTCTGATTTTTTAGGAACAGTGATCGCAAATGCAATAGCTGTTGCCATGAACGAATGCCACAGTCCGTGTAACCCTCTGTCACCTGTCAAATAGCAACAATAACCACCAATGGCAAAAATAGCCGCCGCCAAAATATCCCACCAAAACATTTTTTTGTATTGAAATAGTAGTAAAAGACACTGTGCTGCCAATAAAATAAAGAAAAGAGTATCTTCTAGATTCGGCCAAACCCATGTTGTCGCCACCATTGATGTCGTTGCCACAATAGCCGCCAAACCTTTGTCCACGAGTACACGTTTTATACCTCTTTCCAATGCCCAGTGGACAACCCCAACGACATACCGCAGGGCACCACCCCTCAGTCCCATGACACATCCATTCAAGCTGTCCGGTTGGCAGAACGAAATCGACGCAAAGAAACCATGGTCCAATCCATACCGGATGATGCATCGCCCGCACCTGCATCAACAGCAACAGCATTCACATCAACAGCAGCATCAGCCACAACAGCCACAACAGCCACAACAGCAGCGGTGGAAGAACAGGAACAACGTGATTTTGCGGTGGTGGGTGGATCACCCAAAACTGTTGCTGTTGATGCAACAGCAGCAAGAGGAACGGCACCTACATCCGCCCCACCATCACCACCACCATCAAAAAAGATCAAGTCAAAGAAAAGGGTAGCATATTTCGACCCAGCATCTAACGAAGAAGTATATGAATGGAATGGAATATGGTACTTGACCAGTGGTGCTGGACCGGTTGGAAAGCCCTGGAGACGACCCCGTTGGAGTCAAGAAGAACGGGACGGTGATTGGCGACCTACAGTGGCAGAAGAGGAAAAATACAATGCCTGGTACGACGCATATTGTCCAACAGAACGATACACAACAGAAACATCGGCAGACAAATGTGCTTACGATAATGCGGTTGAAAAGGGGATGACCCAGAAATCGTACACTCATTCAGACATTAGGTTTAATTATTATGACCCATCTTCTATGGAAGAAGTCTACGAATTCGATGGTGTATGGTACTTGGTCAATGGTTACAGACCAGTCGGACACCCTTGGAGACGCCATGGTACTGATTGGAGGCCCACGCCAGCAGAAGATGAAGAATACCAGACCTGGTATAAGGCATTTACTGCAACAGTCATAAAAATAAACAAGGAGGCGTAGGTGCAACCGCTTTGAGTGTAGGAAAACCATTAGACATGTGCATTTGTAATTTTAAATCAATAGCTGCATTGCTCCGTGGCGGAGTCCGTGTTATTTTGTTAACATCGGCAACAAATCAAACAGATGACAAACCAGCATCAGTTTCCAGAGGTAAATGGATAGGTTACAAATAATTAAAATAAATTTGCTTTATAAAATCTTTGATATCTAGTGGCCACTGTCTCAGAACTGGGAATTGATGGCGTCAGGTCAGTTCTAAAAATCTGCAAACGCTTCTAATTTTTCGACGAATGTACCGTCGGCGTTGATGTTTGCGATGGAACCACCTCCGTATTGAAATCGATTGTCGTGATTGTCGTACACGTTGTCATGGGTCGTACTGTGTTGGGAAGGAAGGCAAATGAATGTTTACTTTGGCACGACTGTATGCATGAATATTATTACGTTTGTTGGAATGGATGTCCGTTTTTGTACCATGAAGATCCACGACAGCATGATCATATACAACCAAACCATCAAATCTATTGTGGTGCATCTTGCAGTCGTTAAATCTTGCTTTTATATTTGCATCACGACACCTTGTTTGAAATGGACGATATTCCAAAGTACATGGTACATGTATTGAATCCATTGTTTCTACAGAAACAGCACAAAAGTTACACAGATAGATTTTACGATTCAGTGGTAGAAGGGCTTCGAGAGTTAGAAACCATTCTTGTTGATGTAATGCCAACGTCGTTTCCACCGGCGGAACAAGTAAAGAATATGTTGTAAAAATACCCTATAAAGTTTGTTGTAAACAGATTTGTAATGAATGAATGAATACTCGATTAGAAATTATTCGTCATCGTGGACTTCTTCTACATGTGTGAATGTCCCGTCGGCGTTGATGTTCGCGATGGAACCACCATCGTCGGTGTTGTTGTTCAAAGGCACGGGCGACACGTCGATGTTGGTGGAACGGGGAGGAAGCAACAGGGTGGTGTGAAGTGGTTTGAGTGGAAGGGTGTGTGTTGTGTGTGTACGTTGTGGTGGGTAGAATGTAGAATGTAGAATAAACGTGAACAAAGAATGCACGTTTTTTATTTTCAATAGTCGTTTTCTTCTTCTACAACTGCGTGTGTGAATGTACCGTCGGCGTTGATGTTTGCGATGGAACCACCATTGACTTGACTCCGATCTTCTCCAACATTGTCATGGGTTGTATTGTGTTGCGAAGGCAAATGAATGTTTACTTTACCACGATCGAATGCAAAAATACCATGTCCTTTGTTGGAATGGATGTCCGTTTTTGTACCATGAAGATCCACAACAGCATGGCCATATGCCCACAAACCACCATCTCCATTGTGGTGCATCGTAGAGTCGTTAAATCTTACTTTTAGTAGCGTGGCACGTGCCCAAACACCATATCCTTCACCATATGCCTGCAAACCATACTCTCCATTGTGGTGCATCGTAGAGACGTTCAAACTTACTTTTGTATTGGCACCGAAACCTTTTATACCACATTCACCATTCTCCATGAAATCACATCGTGT
>Ga0114997_10003290_pt1 | contig 12722 bp, 7 predicted proteins | sample ArcticOcean_MG_C_2_FD_87045 | JGI IMG/M metagenome (GOLD analysis project Ga0114997, IMG submission 87045) | Marine microbial communities from western Arctic Ocean - ArcticOcean_MG_CB4_136 | ecosystem: Environmental > Aquatic > Marine > Oceanic | place: Arctic Ocean: Canada Basin | collected... | reverse complement strand
GTGTGAAGAAGAGTTGCAAAAAGCTATAGACGGGATTGAGTTGATAGACGACACGGCGCTTCGGCTCGAATACATGATTAGTGCGTTCACGGCTGAAAATAGGCTCATCGAGAGAGAGTTGAGAGCGGCGGAAAACAGACGAGAGAGGAACGGAGCGGCGAGCGGAACCGACAACGCGAGCTGGTGGAAGTAGATATAGAGCAACGCGTAGCAACACTAGTGAGTGAGTAGAATCATCAAAACGAATCGGTAAAATCGATGCAATTCCCGCACATCGTCTTTCGCTTCCCCTGGCACAGCCAACACGGTTGTCCTTTTTTATACCCATCTTTCCCTCCGTATTTATCCTCTTGGTTTACCCCGGTCCCTTCGCACTGTCCGCACGGCTTTAACCCGGTGTTTTGACATATCGGACACACCTTCTTACCTTCACTCTTCCACGCGCTTTCTTCACTCGCACTCGCCGCCGCAGCACACGCAAAAGCAGTCCTCTTATTAGGGGAAAAAATGTGTTTCAACAACACCTTTTGTTGTCTTTGCATTGGTGTTGGTGTTGGTGTTGGTGTTGCACGAATGCTGCCGATCGTAGTATTGAGAGAAAAGCAGCGAGGACGACGATTTTGGTGGTGGTGGTATTGATGATGATGAATAGGATGATGATGATGGTGAAACATCATCATCATAATCATCATAATCTCGGCGCTTTGTTAACGGTTTTGTGAAGCCATTTGGCGACACAAAAATGGCAAACATTTTACCTAAACACAGCGCGGGTACATACGATGCGTTCTCGGCACCATCATCGCGTCGTTCTGTCCGCGCATCGTCGTCGTCATCACCATCATCCAATAAGCGACGACGTTTTCAATTCGTCCAATACGGTGACACCTTGCCGTCGAATTATTCGATGATGAAAACCATCGCGTGCGATGGAAACGTTTCCGGGGCAACGATGCAACTGACGCACTGGACTGGGAACGAGACCGAAGAGAAGTATTACGCGGACACGAGCACGGAAATTGCGATGAATTTTATCGAGTACAACGACGACGATAAAGACGAGTACGCAGACGCGATCGTTTTGAACAACCACTACGATACCGACGGCGTTTTGAGCTGCTTCGCATTATTGGAACCAGAGTTTGCTTTGAAACATAAACAGGTATTCATCGAAGCGGCGGAGAGCGGGGATTTCGGAGAGTTTAGTTCGGAAAACGGAGTGAAGTTGGACATCGCGTTGTCTTCGATTTGCGATCCGTTGAGTTCGCTGTGCGTGACGGACGACGACGAATTGGCGTATTCGTTGGCGTTCGAGAAAGTGAAAGGCTTAGTGGAGCGGCTGAACGAGGACGTCGGCGAGGAATTTTGGAAGGAAGGTTACGACCAAGTGTTGGAAGCGGAGAAGGTGTTTGAGAGAGGAAACGCGAGATTACGACGGAGCGAGAAGGATGCAAGATTGGCGATTGTTGAATCGAGGACGGAGGACGGGTATCTTTCGTCGCAAGCGGTGCACAAGAAGTTGAAAGAGATTGGCGCGGATGGCGTCGGGGAGAATCCGGTGTTGCGAGTGTTGAGGGCGACGAAAGACGAATCGAGTGGAAAATATAGGTACTTTTACGAGAAACCGAGCTACGGTTGGGTGAAGAAGTTGCAAAAAAGAAGAGAGATTCCAGACGTGGACGCGGACGTTTTGGCGGAGAATTTGAGCGGAAGTAGTAGTAGCAGTTGGTCCAAAGGTGGGCCTTTGGGTCTCTCCGCCATTTGCCAAATGAACGAGTACGTGTCCGTATCGCCGGATGATATGGCAAAGATAGTATTGGAGATGGAGAGAGACACGGTGTTTACGTGAAAAATTCTACGCTAATGCTATTTTTTATTCTCCCATTTCAATTTCTTATACGCCGCTTTCTCGGCGTCCACCATTCGCGCCGCGCTGCTTTTTTTCCTCAAGATGTGCAAAATAGCCGATCGCGATCGAGAGTTTGTGCGCATTTCTATATCCGCAGGGCGTTTACAATCGTCCATTTCCGCCGCCCAAGCGTCGTCGTCGTCGTCGTCCTTCTCTAATAGCTTGGTCACCGACTTCTCGTGATTTGCTTTCAACCACTCGAAAATAGGCGTGTTGGTTCGCACTTTCTCGACTTTTCGGAAATATTCAATCAATATCGCGCACTCGGAATGTTTCCACGTCAAAACGCCCAATTTGCCATTCCCTTTCAATAACTTCATCGCACCTTCCATCCCTCTGCGAAACTCGTCGAATTCTTCGTTCAAATGAATGCGCAGCGCCTGAAAGGTCATTTTCGCGGGATGCATAGCTTGGTACTCCGCGCCTTTCGCGTTCGCCACGAGCGTCGCGAACGCTTTGGTCGTCTTCGGAAGCGCGTTGGTATCTCGAGCTAAGACGATGGCATCCGCGATGCGTTGCGCGGACAGTTTGTCGTTTGTTTCCCCATATTTGAATATAATATCTCGTAAATCGTTTCGGGAAACTTTCAGGAGAAAATCGTACGCGCTCACGCCGCTCGTCACGTCGAATCGTAAATCCAGAGGCCCGTCCTGTTCCGGTCGAAATCCGCGAGACTTATCGTCAAACTGCGGCGAAGAAATGCCTAAATCGAGAAAGACGCCCGAAACCTTTACTTTTGAATCTTTCTCTCGCATAACTTTGAACATGCTTCCGAACGGCGAGTGGTGCATGTGAAACCTCGAATCTTCCTTCTCCAACGCTCTCCCGACTGTAATCGCTTCCGGATCTAAATCAAACGCGTGGAGTTGCCCATTCTCCCCAAGCGCGTTTAGTATCCCGCGCGTGTGGCCTCCTCTCCCGAACGTACCATCTATATATATCCCGTTTGGATCATTTGCTATGCCTAAACTATCGATCGTTTCCCTCAACATCGCCGGCGTATGCGTCCCCAACGCCTGCGTCGTTCCTCTCGTCCCATTCGGTGATTTTTTCGCAACTGTCACCGAGACGGTCCGATCTAAAAACCGTTCCCCATCCATCGCTAACGCCTTTTCTCGAGATTCCACGTTTCTAAACGTCAAAAACCCAGCTCCTTTACTACTTCCAGTCGTTTGGTCTCTCAACAAATTCACCTCTTCCTTCAACTCGCCGCAGCGCTTGAAGAAATCCGCGATGTCGCTCTCGTCCACGTTTTTCGGTAAATACTTCACGAACACCTCGTAGCCTTCTTGTTCGGACCCTTGCGCGACCATTCTATCTCCGGCGTTGTTTTGTTTTTTAATGACGGCAGTATTGATGCTCGCGCTCGTTTTCATCACCGGCGGCGTTTGCTGCTGTTCCCCGTACTTCCCCGCTGCGCACTTATAACACGTCTCGCGTCTCGCGAAATTTTCCCCGCCGCACTTCTCGCACGTCCAATCCCGTCCTTCTCGTTCGTTCGTCGTCGTTTTCCTCTTCACCTCTGCATTGTTCTCACCGTTCCCTGGCGTGGTGAAGTTCCTGCCTAGATTGCTCTGCAGCCCGTTCGTTTCGTCCGTCACCTTCACAAACCGTCCATTTAATTTCTCGTCGTCCTTCTCCACGCATCGCTGAAACGCTTCGTCGGTATCAACCATCACGATCGCTTCGCCGTGAAAGACGTTTCGCACGCACGATTCGTCCACCGATAAGAACCGCGCGACTTGCGTCTTATCCGTGTTCGGAGCGATCCCTTTTAAGCGTAAACGGAAACGTTTCTTCGTGCTCGTACTCGGCGGCGTTTCAGTTTTCCCCGACGACGCCGCCGGCGACTTCTGATTACTTTTGTCGCTGCTGCTTTCCCTGTTCACTTTCGCATCATTATTGCTTCTCTTCTCCCGAGTCTTCTCCTTCTTTTCTTTCTTCGATTTCTTTGCTCTCTTACCACCCTCACCATCGAAGTGGTCGTCCGAATGACCGGAACTGCGCTTCGTCTTGTCGCCCATTTTTTTATGACGAATCAGCATTTGCAAAGGAGGGAAAAAGAAGAGCGAAAGATACTACTACGGGTGGTGGTGCAATGATCATCATCTTCGATGGATGCGCATTAGAGTGCGCCTAATAATAATTTATACTACGTAAACTAAGTGCAAACGTTGACGACGCCGCTCGCGGCGAGGAGCCTCAAAATCATTCGCTCGTGGTCCCAGGCGTGTTGCGTTCGACCGGATCTCGGGGCGACTTTACGCCCGGTGAACCAGTACGGTTCTTTCCCACCGGAATCGGTGGTGAAGCCGTACACGTCGACGGTTTCGCACGATCGCGCGAAGGTTAACACGGCGTGCATGCCGGAAGTCATGTATTCCCAGTCTTCGAAAGGGCCGAATCCGAGTCGGACGAGTTCTTCGCGCATTTTTTTAAACGACTGGATGATTGATTTTAAATGCGCGTCGTGCATTTCAATGACTTTCCGTTTTTGTCGTTTGGCGAGGCGCGAGATGAGTTGTTTGCGCATGGCCGGGAACCAGGCTAAATAAATGAGCTCGTCGTTATCGGGAGGGTGTTTCGAGGCGGGTTGTAAACAACACACGTCTTTGCTCATTTTGTAACTCAACACCCGATGGGTTGCTTTTTGACCTAAACTGGCGTTGAACTTGGCGTTGTTGTTGTCTAAAACATTGATTCGAACGACGACGTCGTGTTTGTTGATGTATTGACCGTACTCTTTGGCCATTAAAGCGCCGCCGTTGCCTACGATGGCGCACGTTTTCTTTCTCTCGATGCCGGCTAAACTTTTCCCTAATTTCGCGTCCATGGTCCCGCCTAATTTCCACGCCGCTTTTCGAATCGAGTCATTTTCCGAGTCTAACTGGCACTTGGACAAATCTTCCAAGCACGCAATCAACGCTTCTTCGTCTCTCTTCTTCACGGTTGGATTCGCGCTCGATTCAATCTTCTTCGTCCTCGGCCCGTTTTCCGTTCGCACTCTCACCGTCCCTTTCGTCGCCCCATCAATCCTGGACACCCCAACATACCCCGCTTTTGCCGGCAAAACCTTACTCTCTTTCTTCCTCAGCCCAATCTGTTTCGTAAACCTTGGCAACATCTCTTTCGGCGCGTTCGCGCACTTCGCGTTTCCTCGATGTATCGCAAACGCCTTGGGCATGTTGCTCGCCTTCCTCGCCGTTTCCTCCAGCCTCACCTCTCGTTCAATCCGCGCGTTCTTCTCCATCGTCGCAACTTCGTACCCGTCCGCTTCTTGATTTTCCTCTTCGTCGTGCATTTCCGCTTTTTCGTTCTCTTCTCGGTACTTCAAATCCGCGTTCGCGTCCGCGGCGACCGTTTCGTCCTCTTCCTCTTCTTCGCCTTTTTCTCCTCTCTCGGAATCATCATCATCTTCATCCGAAACATTATCATCATCGGAACCACTGCCGAATAATCCGTGCACGATCGGTTCAAACACGTGTTCGTGCACTTCTTTCTCGAACGAATCGAAAGTTTGTTTCATCATCCCTTTGCCTAGGCTTCTGGAGTACGAAGAAGAAGTAGAAGAGTCGTCGTTTTTCCCTTCAGAGCTGCTCCATCGAAACGACCACATTCCGGAGACGAAGAAGACGAAGAAGAAGACAATCGTGATCATTTTTTTGCGTTTGTTCCCACCAGTGGTACCACTCGCAAAGCGCGCGTTGTGCGTGCTACCGCTGCTGCTGAAAAACGACCGCATGATGCCACCTCTCTCTCTCTCTCTTTTCCTTCTTTTAAAGAGGTTTCCCAAAGGGAAAAGTGGAAAAAAAAACCGATTTCTTCACTTATTATTGAAAGAAAAGTCAACCCGGAACGCCGTCTTGCGCTGCCTCCTGTGGCCGCTGCGGGGTGTAAAAGAGAGATTTAACAACAACATCGAGACTTTACGTAAACATTTGCTTTTGTCCGGCGGCGTCTTTAAGAGAAGAGATGAGTTTCTCGGTGTCAAAAATCCCGCAGTTTCTCTTCTTTTTCTACGTGACTGTCGTGAGTTTAAATCTGTTCCAACTCTTCTTTCCGGGACAATGCGAGGACAGAAACGACGGGGAAAGGGAGAAACGTGTGTGCGTTTTTCCGAGTTTGACGTTGGACGCGGATTTCCGCGTCCACGCGTACGTGTCGGAGACGAAAAACGAGAGGAAAGTGATGGAGGAAATCATTTCGAGGAGGAATAGGAGGAGGAGGAAAAGAGAAGAAGAAATAGGAGGAGAAGAAGAAGAGCGGGAGAACGAGGAGGAAGAAGACGAAGCGGAAGAAGATAGAAGAGCGTTTATGGCTGAATTTAACGGTGGAGAAAAGAAAAGGGAGGCGCGAAGAGTCGCGAGCGCGAACGCGCGATGGGGCGCGAAACATATCGTCGAGAATATCACGATTCCTTTGCGAGAGTTTAACGTCCGAGAACGAAACGGGACGATGCTGTTCGCGCACGTGTTTATGACGAAGATTGGAGATGAAGATGAGAATGATGGTTACGAGGATGAAGCGCCGTTGAGAAATGAGCGGGACGTGATTTGGTGGGAGAGCGTGAACGTGCTCAAATACGCTCGGGTTGGCGAGAGGAGGAAGACCCAAAAGTTGATAGGAGGAGAGGATAGTATTAAGAGTAGCGGTAATAATAGCAGTGGTGGTGAGAATAGCACGAGGACGTCGACGGGTGTGTCTGGTAATGGTAACAACAGCGTGGCTAAGAATAATAGCGCGAGTACGACGATTTTGCCGCATTTGCGACCTCACTTGCGAGTGTTGAAAGTAAAATCGCCGTTTCCGTTTTTCGCGCACGGAGCGCCGTTGGATATTGGCTTAAGAATGCTGAATTACGAAACGAGATCGTACAGGCCGTTGGCGATGATGGACGATATTTCCATTTCCAAAAGAGAGTGGCGACAGTTGAAGATGATTGATGTGAGAACGGATTCCTCGGAGGAAGACGAAGATGAAGAGGCGTATCCGGACGATCCAGTCATCTCATTGCTCATACAACCGCTCCCACTCGGTGTGTATCGTATGTTGCGTAACGTAGAAACGACGCTAGACCAACTCCAATCGACCATGGGTTTCACCGACGACGATTTAGATGAAGTGCGAGAAATGGTTGTCGGTCAAGATTGGCGATGGTTAGTCGCCACGTTTATCGTGAGCATCATGCACTCGTGGTTTTCATTCTTAGCGTTTAAAAACGACGTCGGGTTTTGGAAAGGGAGAACAAACGTGGAAGGGTTGTCGGTCCGATCGCAATGGTCCAATTTTATTTGCTCGACGATCATCTTTTTGAACATTTGGGAGTCGCGAGGGACGGCGTCGAGTATTATCGTTGTCGAAACCGGCGTCGCCGCGTTGCTCGAATTATGGAAGTGTTGGAAGTTTATCGCAGCAAAGAGAGCGAGGAAGAAAAATAACGAAGAAGCGTCGGAAATGCAAAAAGATACCGACGAAGCCGACGCGAAAGCTATGAAGTGGCTCGTGTTTGCGATGTTCCCGTGCGTCGTCGGGTTGTCGATTCGGTCTCTTTTATATCATGAACACCGCTCGTGGAAAGCGTGGTTCCTTCGAAACGCCGCGAACGGGGTGTACATATTCGGGTTTGTCGCTATGACACCTCAGTTGTATATAAACTACAAGTTGAAATCCGTCGCACACTTGCCGTGGCGCGCGTTCATGTATAAAACCTTCAACACGTTTATCGACGACGTGTTTTCGTTTGCGGTGGCGATGCCGTGGCAACATCGCATCGCCTGTCTCCGAGACGACGTCATTTTCTTCGGGTACCTATGGCAGAGATGGATTTATGGCGTCGATAAAAGTCGCGTGAACGAATTCGGTCGCGCGTATGATGACGATAACAAGGACGACGACGAAGGTAAGGAAAAAGAAGAAAACAAAGATGAGAAAGAAACAAAGAAGGACAAATAGCGAACGAAAATAGCGAACGAAAGGTTTGAGAAACGCGATGACTAACTAACTCTCTATAATTTAAGCTCCTCTCGTTCTACGCGCTATTTACTACACGGACGACGCTATTTCGTCCATCGTCAGTGGGTTGTTGGTTTTGCACGCGATGTAAAATTGTATCTTCGAGAACGCATCCGGACGCGTTCCTTTCTTTTCGCAGTTTCCCCGCGGAACTAATTTGTCGCCTTCCCATTCGCAGCGCACGGCAACGTTAGGATTCAATTGAGGCCCTCCTCCCGCTGATACTAAAACTGTATCAACATCTATCGCGCACAAGTCTCCACCACTTCCATCTCTTTTTACTTTCAAAAAGCATCCTCTCTCTAAAACTTCTCGGCGAAACGTTCCTTCTCCGCAGCTCTCGCAAAGCGCTTCGTCTTTATAGAGCAACGCCAAAGGCGTGCTCTCGCCAGGAGTATACGACGCTCTCTTATCGCGAAAGATGAGTCCGTCGCACGCGAACGCGTACCCTCCAAAACTCTTCATTCTCGCGCCTTCGTAACACAGTCTTAATTCATTCACCGTCGCGCACGGAAAAATCGGTGCTGGAAACATGGGATACTCGTGCCCGTCGCGGCTGACCGCGCACGAGTCGATTTCGCTCGCAAACTTACTTTGCAACCAAAAGCTCCGAAACTCCACGTCACATCCGTACGTCTCCGCGCCATTCCACGCCATCACATCTAGCACCACAAAATATCCTCCTCCGTTGTCGTCGTTTGCGTTTCCCCCATCTTCCTCCATCGCGTCGTCATCTCCGGCAACCGGGGCATCCCCTACTCTTCTCCTTTCGCCGCCGACGTACACGCAATCCAATATACAAAACGTCTCCGAATTACCTCTCGTCTGGTAACTCCCTCCTGGTATTGCGCTTTGAAAGTACTTCTTCTTATTTTCCAGCGTTATTCTCTTCCCGCGCGTATCGAATGCACTCGTCCTCCCTCTCGCGGCGATCACCGCGCACCGTTTTCCTCTCGGTTTCGGTTGGCAGAGCCAATTTTCCCCTAAATCCGTGGGCACATCCGTCATGTATTCCGGCAGTTGCAATTCGCCTCTTTCGGTTTTTACTTCGACATCATCGTCATTACCACCATCACCAGTTTTTGTTGTTGTTGTTCTTTTACTCCGTTTCTTCTCCTCCTCTCCTTCTTCTCCTTCATCATCTTCCTCTCCTCTTCCTCTTTTTGTTTTTGATTCCGACGCCTCCTTCAACGCGTGGACGACGACGCGTCTCGCGTGGTCCGCGAAATCTCGCCTCGCCGCGTGTTGTCTCGAGAGCGCATCGCGCCTCTGTTTTTCTTTCGACACGCGAGAAGAATAAGCTTTCTTTTTGAGAGACGACCGATGATGACGCGATGATGATTTTACACCATCATCATCTCCGGGTGGTTGTCCAATGTTCATTTTTGCTCAAATCGTCGCAAACGAAACAATATTTTATGGACAACACAAAATACGAGAGAAGAATAACTGGTCCATTAAGAGCACAGAAGAAGACTTTTCGAATAGGAATACCAGACAGAGGTGGAATTTTCAATGCGACTTGTATAATAGTTCGTAATTATAATAGTCGTATATGAAGCATATTATGAAGGTTTCCACAGTATTTTTGCCATTTTATTTTACGCGTACTCTGATTTTTGAGAAAAAAGAGGAGATCTTTTATTTTCATCAAAAACGCTTGTTTTTTGTTAAAAAAGCTTCATAAAAGCATCTCGCATGCGCGCATAATAAAGAGTTCGAGAGACGAGAGAAGACAACATATACCTTTCTTGTTTTTGTTGAAGAAGAACAACGCGTTGTTGAAGAGAGATGATGAAAACGAGGACGATGCAACAACAAAAACAACAACCGGATCGAGTGGTGACGTTTACGAATAAGAAACGAAATTTGGACATGAACCAACCGCAAATCACGGCGTTTCGATGGATCAGAGAGTGTTTCCGTTTTCGAGGGACGGTGATTCCATCGGTTTTACCGCAGATGGTGCTGGCATTTTTGATTGGGATCTTCGCGAACGCGCTGAAGATACAGAGATGCGGGGAGAACGTGATGGAGGATAAGGAGTGCGACGTGGCGTTTAGCGTGGAAGGACACACGTCGGTGGCAGTCGTGTTGTCGTTTTTGTTGGTGTTTCGAGTGAATTTGGCGTACGAGAAATGGGACGAGGCGAGAGAGGCGATCGAAAGAGTGAGAGACGGAGTGAGGAACTTGAACGTCGCGTTTTGCTCGTTTGTTTGCACCGCGTCTTCTGCTTCTTTTGGAATTGGCGATAAAGATAGCGATACCGTTGGAGCGAATACTGATACCAAAAAAGAAGAGGAGGAAGGTTTTTTTGTTTCGGGTACGACGAGGGAACAACAAAAAGAAGAAGGAACGCCGCAAAAAGACGTAAACGAGGACGATCGCAAAGAGCTCGCGCGATTGAGTCAACTTCTCTTTGCGTTTTTTCGAATCGCGCTACGCGAATCGCGGATTGGATACTCGGATGACGTTCAAAACGCGGACAATTCGATTGGAAGCGGAACGATATCGGCGGATGAAGTTGTGCGATACGATCGCGCCGGGAAACCATCGCTGCTCGATCTGCTTCAAGATCCGGTAGAGATTGAAGCGTTCGTACATCTCGAGCCGTTTAATCGCGCAAATGCCGTAGTGCAAAAGATTCTCGATATTGTTGAAAAACGCAGACGACTTGGTCAAGTGTGTGAGCGAGGTGCTTTGGACATCTATCGCGATTGCTCGGGTATTCTCGCCGGCGTGAAGACGTGCGAGCGCATCACAACGACGCCAACACCGAATAAGTACGCACACATGTTGACGACTTTGCTGTTCTTTTTTGTTTACTCGGCACCGTTTTGCTTCACGGCAACGTTCGATTGGCTCACACCAATGCCCTCGGCTTTGCTTGCGATGGCGTTTTATGGTGTCGCTGAAGTTGCCAAAAAGATGGAAAACCCCTTCGGGTGGGAAGCGCCATCTCACGATCTGTCGCAGTTAGGCGCGGAACTGTTCGAAGACGTCGCTCGAATTCACGAGAGTAGAAAGATACTCGTGCAAAAAAGTGACGATGAAGTGGAGAGCAAAGATAAAGCTGAAGATGCGCACTACTCTCAAAGAGCCGGTTTGCAGAGATACTTTTCTGCGCTAGGCAAACACTACGCGTACGTGAGCAGTAATTCGAATATGAGCGAATCTTCCGAAGATACCAATCGAACGCAACCGCTGTTCCCGCCTGGAGATGCGTGTGTATCTATGAAAGCTGCAAAGTTGGTGGTAAATCGAGAAGTTCGTGATCGAGATTTACCTCCAGTCGATCGCGTTCGTCGAGGCGACGGCTTCGTCGGGTTGAAGTCGTCGTCATCTTTCAAGATTGACTTTATCCTCGATATTTTCCAGTGGCGCGATACAATCTTACCTGATGTTATTCCACAGGTTGTACTCGCAATAGGACTCGCAATCTTTGCACAAGGTGCAAAGTACCTCTCCTGCGGTTCCCAAGTCACGGATGCTTCCGAATGTTTGATCGCTATGGATCCCACCGCGCACGGTATTGCCGCCATCGCTCTTGGTTTTTTGCTCGTCTTTCGAGCAGATTGGGCGTACGATCGATACTACGAGGCAAAAGAGTGCCTGGGTCGCTTACACGTTGCTTTGCGGAACGTTAATGTATTAACGTCGTCTTTTCTTCGCCCGATTGATTATGAATGTGGGGAAAAGCCATCGGAAGGGGATTACGAGTACGTCGTTCAAGGCAAATCGACGAGGCGAAGTAAGGACAAATTCGAGAAGGATTTAAAAGCTTGCGAAGAAGCTAGGATGGAAATACTTCGTTTAACGAACATCGCATATGCGTCTGTACGTATTCAGGTTCGCGAGTCTCGAGTCGGCGACGAGTTTGGAAGGAAGATGACTGCTGAATCTATGTTGACGGAAGACCCCTACGGATGTCCGAAAATACAAGAGTTGCTCGTTATTGATAAGGATGTGAGTACAACGAATGACCCGTCCATTGTGGATGCAAGCGTGTTTAATAATTCGTATAAAGATATTCCCATACCTTCAAGGTGTGCGTACGCATGTCTTCAAATCCAAACGATTGTTGAACATCAGCGCAGACTCGGGAACGTCTGTGAACGCGCAGCGTTTGAAGTGTATCAAACGCTGGAGGAGACGCTTGCAGCTACGTGAGCTGCAAACAGAGTGGCAACAACACCCGTTCCACGTGCATTTACGCATTTGTTGCAACTGATTCTCTTTTCTTTTGTCTTTACGGCGCCGTTTGTGTTCGTCGTCACGTTCAAATGGATTGCGTTTATCCCATCAGGTATCGTCGTCATCTCTTGCTACGGCATCAACGAGATGGGCACGGCCATGGCTGATCCATTCAACTGGACGAGTCCCTCCCACGACTTGGGCGATCTTGGTAGACGATTGGCGCGAGAATCTGCGCAGATCCACGACTTCAAGCGTATTTTCCTTGGAAATATTCGAGAAGCATCTCTCGGAAACGCCGGGGGCCGTGATAAGGCTTCCAAAGTCTCGGCATCAGAGGAAGCGCCGGTGCTCGATAAAGCCAAAGTCGCGCAAGCCATCAGTAGCGGAGGCGGAATCGCTTCGAAGCAGTCCATCGACCGTAAGCAAGGTTTGCGTCGCGTGTCCGAGAAGCTCTTCAACGACATTGCACAGAAAGAATCATTCGCCGGTATATCGTCCACGGAGATACACGATATCTCAACCTCGGTACAACGACGTCGTTTGACGTCCATGTCATTCTTCACTGATCTCTTCGCGTGGAATAACACTGTCTTGCCGGGTATTC